>SDBU01001769.1_pt1 | contig 29982 bp, 21 predicted proteins | sample 2277071 | NCBI WGS metagenome assembly SDBU01 (sample SAMN10397929, study PRJNA504765) | marine sediment metagenome | isolation source: marine sediment core GS08_GC12, 126 cmbsf | place: Arctic Ocean: Gakkel Ridge, Loki's castle | collected 2008 | reverse complement strand
GCCGTAGACTTCAAAAATCTTAAAAGTGTCAGGCTAGGGAGTCTCGGAGACCTGGAGGCCAGAGGCGAGGGGGGAGGGATCAGATACAAACTGCTCAAGGAGAGCGGAGAGAGTTGGGCTCTTGTGGACTACGTAGCCGGACTCCGCCTGACCCGCATGGCGATGCTTAACGACGACCTGGATGCGTTCTCGCGGATCCCGGTCGAGGTCGTACAAGCGGCGCGGAGGCTTCAGGATTTGCTCTGCCTCGCCGTGCTTACAGCCAACGCAGCGCAGGCCGACGGTGTAGCGCTGTTCCATGCCGACCACGGAAATCTCGGGTCCGCAGGAACGCCTTCAGGCACCACCCTGGATGAGGCGCGCGGGGACCTCCGCGCACAGCGCATGGAAGGCAGCCCCGAGAACAGCGGTTTCCTTGGCCTGATTCCCAAGGTGGTGCTGTCGGGCTCATTCTTGGAAAGCACTATCGAAGAGCTGATCTACAGCAAGCTCCGGAGCGACGGAGCGGGCGGGGCCATCGACAACATCTATTCAACTCGCGGCCTGACGCATCTGGCTCACCCCCTGTTGGACGTCACAGTTGATGGTGACACAGATAAAAACACCTGGTATGTCGCCTGCGATCCCGCACAGCAAGCCGGGGTTCAGATTTGTTTCCTTGAAGGCGAGGAGGTGCCACAAACCGCGACGGACGTTGACTTCGACACTCAGGATTTGCACACCCGAGTAACCCACGCGGCGGCCGCCAAGGCCATTGATCATCGCGGCCTCTACAAGAACGAAGGGAACTGATCCCCGGCGCCTGAGCGTGCCGGTTGTCGTACCGGGCTCGGGGTCCTTGCCCGGGCCTGGCAAGTGCGGGGATTCGCACCCCGTGCGCTGTTAGTTGAGCGCCGGGCCCGGAGTTAACTCCTTTCGCCGGGCCCGGCACGTGAGGGAGGGAGTTGCACATGGCAGTGATCAACGTCAAGCGAAAATGGTCGGACGAGCAGGCGCCCACGAATCTGCAGGGCTCGACAGCCCGGCGCGTTTTCACCGTCTTGCTGGACGATGGAGACGACGCCGAGCTCCGGGCCATCATTGCCCGCCAGGCTACGGGCGTCCCCCGCAAGCGCTCAATCTACCACGGCAGCTATCCCTATCTGCGTTGCACCTCCGTGTACCCCAAGGCCGTGACGCCGTTCATGTATGAGGTCACCTGCGAATATGCTACCGGCCCGAAGGCCGACGAGGCAGTGGACCAACCGGCGAAAGTGAGTTGGGGTTCCTTGACCATCCGGCAGCCGACTGACTATGACGTGAATGGGCTGCCCCTGGTGAACGCTGTGGGTGAGCCGTTTGATCCACCCATTGAGGAGGACTTTGTTTTCCCGGTTCTCCGGATCACGCGCGCTGAGGCATACTACGACGGCATGAAGATCTCGCAGTACGCCAACAGCGTCAACGCGGAATCGTTCCGGGGTGCCCGCCCGGGGACCTGCTGGCTAAAGCCGCCGGTGGCCGACGAAGTCATTGAGGATGAAAGCTCGCACTGGATGGTCAGCTACGAGATCGTCCACAATCCCTACCCCCGGCCGGAGGGTGGCGGGGACCTCGGATGGTCGCGACGCCTGGCGAACCGGGGCCGGGGCGTATGGACATGGCTAGAGGATAAAGGCATCTGGGCTTATGACCCTCTTGTAAGCAAGAAGACGGGCGAGCTCATCAGTGAGCCGCGCGATCTGAACCTGGCCGGAACCGCAATGCTCGACAAGGATGCAGATACCCTCTGGGTCTACTTCGATACCAAACACACCGTCTCCTGGCGACCGTTGCACCTGGAATAGACTGCCCCGACCCGCCCCAAAACCGAAGGCCCCCGAGACGGTCTAAGGCTTGCCGTCCTGGCATCCTCAGCCGGCTACAATTACCGAATAGGCCAAAGTCCAGGGATTACGGCCAGGAAGGCGGGTTCCTCGCGCAGAATAGCCCCAAACGCACGTCCGCCTTACGACGGCCTCGCGTTCAAGGCCCCTACAGGCCCCTCTACGGCGACCGGGCCGAAAACGCCCTAATACCCGTTGACGTGCAGTTTGGCCTGATCTGGGCCGCCTGGGCCATGTCTCCGTGGATTCTACGGCTCTCCGTCCTGCCAGGCCAGCACTTTGCTCGCAATCGCCGACGGCCGCACGTGCACGTATATCATGGTCGTCGCCAGGGACGCGTGCCCGAGCAGCTGCTGAAGTTCGGGCGGCGTCATATGCTGGATTGCTTCGGTCGCGAAGGTGTGCCGGAAAATGTGGGGTGTGACTCGCTCTGGGTTCTCGATGCCGGCGCGAAACGCATGACGCTTTACCATCCTCTCGACGTACCTCGCATCGAGCGGGGTCCCTTTGAGTGAGCAGAAGAACGTTCGCCCTTTCTTCGGCCGGCGAGCATCCCAACGTGCAAGGACCGCAAGGCACGTCGCCGACAGCGGGAGCGTTCGGTCTTTCCCACCTTTTCCGCCTCGGACCTCAATACAAACCGGATCCCCCTCCCACTTGATATCGACACGGCGCGCCTTCACAATCTCCGACACGCGCAGGCCGGCCCGGTGCATGAGTTCTACCATCGCGCGATTTCGGCAAGGACAGCGGTATCGCAAGTTGAAGGTGTTCTTGATCGCCTCGATCTCATGCGATTCGAGCACGATCGGCAATCGTTTGGGTCCTGTCCTCATGGCTCTCAACCTCCCTGTGAAAGTGACCGGACTTTGCTTCGAGCCTCTGCGGCGAACGGTCCAGATGGCGACAAGTGACGGTCGCCGAAGCACTTACGACCCCGCCTCGGGGCCGGAGGCCCATGTGAATCCTACCGAACACTACGCAGTATACGGTATCTCTAGCGCGTTGCAAGGGGAGGGGGCGGTTACGGCGGTATCATACACACTTCCAGGGACCGATTTTCCTTGACTTCCACGGGCGCCGGCGTTATCATCGGGGCCAGCATGAATCATAAGACTGGACAGAACAGGATGGCATCAGCAGCCCGCGGGTTCATGCGGGCTGTTTTGATGTCGAGTGCCGAGGAGCGGGTGCGAGCGATCGCCCCGGCCGCCCCTTATGAGCGGATGCTCTCCTCGGCGCTCTTTTTGTCCAGGAGGTGTACGATGGCCGTGACAGTGAAGGACTGGGCCGAGGCGTTTCTAGTGCGCCGCTCGCCAGCGACGCGCCGCAACTACAAGTCTGACCTCGAGCAGTTCGCTGTGTTCGTCAACGAGCTCACGATCGCGCAGGCCCTCGCGCACGTGCTCAATGCTGGTGGGCCGGAAACCTACCTCCTTGCCCTGCGCTGGCAACAACAGATGCGTGAGGCCGGGCTCTCGCCGGCGACGCGGAACCGCAGGCTGGCGACACTGCGTTCGGCTCTGAAGATGGGTCGGCAGCTCGGACTGCTCACGTGGACCATTGACGTGGATCGGGAGCCGGCAGAGTCGTACCGAGACACGCGGGGCCCGGGCGAACAAGCGTACCGAAAGATGCTCGATATCGCCGGACCTCGGGAGGGGGCTATCTTAAGATTGCTGCACGATCTCGGCTTACGTGTCGGCGAAGTCTCCGAGTTGGACGTCGGACATCTGGACTTCGCCAGGATCCCGGCAGAGGTTTCGATTATGGGCAAAGGGCGCTCGGAACGGGAAACCCTGACCTTGCCAGGGCCGACCGCCGAGGCCCTCCGGACGTGGCTGCAAGATCGCGGCCAGGCCCCCGGGCCGCTCTTCACTTCGAGGGCCATCCGGTATCAGTATGAGCCCCTGCACCGTCTATCCCGAAAGAGCCTGTGGCGGTTGGTCCGGGACTGCGGCCGCGCCGCCGGCGTGGGGCACGTGCACCCGCACGGCCTCCGGCATACGGCGATCACGACGGCCCTTGAACTGACGGGCGGCGACGTGGCGAAAGTGGCGACATTCAGCAGGCATAAATCGCTGGATGTTCTCAGGCGCTATGACGACAACCGCCTCAACGGCGCCGGCGAGGTGGCCGACCTCGTGGCGGGGAAGGCCATCGCAGAATGAATGTCTATAAGCCTCGATACCGCAACCGCCAGGGCGAACTGAAACAGGCGGCCCGATGGTACGCCGAAGTGACTGACCCGCAAGGCGTCCGCCGCCGAGTCCCTGGCTTCCGGGACAAGCGGGCAACCGAAGAACTGTCCCGCACACTACATCGCCTCGCCGAGGCCCGCGCATCCGGAGCCCCCGTTGATCCGGAGGTCCGGCGCCGACTGGACGCACTGCCGTCCCGCATCGTCAAGCGCCTGTCCGGAATCGGCCTGCTGGACTCCGCCCAGGTTGCCGGCAGCCAGGTCCTCGCCGAACACGTGGAGCGCTGGCGGGCTGACCTGGCCCTGCGCGATACGGCAGCCCACGCCGCACAGCAGGCGGCCCGCGTCCTTCGGATCATCCAAGCCGCGAACTGGCGTTTCTGGCAGGACGTGAACCCCGAGGACCTGGAGCGGATCCTGGCGGAGTGGCGCGGACCCGACATGAGCATCGCCACGTCCAACGCTTACCGCCAGGCCGCAAAGCAGTTCACTCGGCACATGGAGCGAACGGGCCGGGCATCCTCGGACCCGTTGCGGAATCTGAGCCGTCAGAATGCCGCCCCGGATCGGCGCCGGGAGCGGCGTGCACTCACAGACCCGGAAGGGCGGCGGCTCTTGCAGGCGGCGATTACCAGCACTGCGTCCAGCGGCGGCCTGACCGGACCGGAGCGGGCACTACTCTATGGGCTGGCCTTGACGACGGGCCTACGACTGCGCGAGCTCCACACGTTGACCCTGGCGGACCTGGCCTTGGACGACGCCATGCCGAGCGTCACGGTGCAGGCCCGGCATAGCAAGAGTCGCCGGCAGGACCGGCTCCCCTTGCGGCCTGACGTGGCGGCGACCCTGGGCCGGTATTGCGCGGGCAGGCCTGCGACCGATCGGGTTTTCCCGATGCACGCCTGGCCTCGAGGCGCGGCGATGTTGCGAGTAGACCTGGCGGCTGCCGGCATCCCCTACCGTGACCAGGCCGGGCACGTGGCGGACTTCCACAGCCTCCGCCATACGTTCATCACGATGCTGGCTCGGGGCAACGTTCATCCCAAGCTCGCGCAGACCCTGGCCCGGCACTCGACAATCAGCCTGACCCTCGACGTTTATACGCACGTGGAAATGGCCGACCAGGCCGCGGCCCTGCAGAGCCTGCCGGACCTGGCCGAACCGAACACGCTGCCCGCTTCTACCTGAGCCCCTGTCTTGCACGCCTGCTTGCACAAGTTACGGCGGTTCTATGCTCTTTCGTGATACTTGCAGAGACATGGAGGCCAGGGAAGAGGGAGCAACGCGGAAGCCACAGGAGGGCACCACGAGTCCATATAGCGCATCCCTGGGCCTGTTGTGGACGTTCTAGGATGGCACGCCCGGGAGGATTTGAACCCCCAACCCTCGGATCCGAAGTCCGACGCTCTGTCCAGTTGAGCTACGGGCGCGCCGTCTGCCAGTATCGGCGGGGCATGTCTCCGGAGTTGCGACCCGAAGCCCACAATAGCTGCCGGCCATGGGAAAATCAAGCCGGTCCGCCGGCCGCCGGATGGGTCGGCAGGGCGCCCTGATTGACTGCCGGTGGCTGCAGCCGCTACGATGGGAGCGGACCGACTTGCCAGGACCGGGCTCAGGAGAGGTGAACTTGCAGAGGCAAGGCAAACGGGGCGAAGGCCAGCTCATCTCCAGCGTCAAGCATCCGGCCATTGTTGAGGCCCGACGGAGCCTGGGAAAGGCGGGCCGACAGCCGCCCGCTTCGTTCATGGTTGACGGTCACAGGCTCGTGTCCCAGGCGCTGGCGGCACAGGCGCCGATAGAGAAGGTATTCTTCGTGCATCCCGCAGAAGGCGCAGAGCACGAAGCCCTGCTCCAGAATGCCCGCGACCGCGGCGTCGAATGCCACCTGGTCACCAGGGGCGTCTTCTTTCGGCTGCTCGACCTGGGCTACGAGACTTCGGTGCGCGTGATGGCGACCGTGAGCCGCCGCCTCCTGCGCCGGCCTGTCGAGTTGACCGGCAGCGACGCCTGCGTGCTGGTGGGGGAGCGCATACAGGACCCCAGGAATGTGGGCGTTCTGATTCGGACAGCGGACGCGTGGGGGTTGACGGGCATGGCATTCGGTGCGGATTCGGCCGATCCATGTTCGCGGGCCAGCGTCAGGTCGAGTACGGGCTCGATATTCAGCGTCCCCGTGACCGTTGCGGCCGAGCTTGGGGGCTATCTCCGGCGGCTCAAGGAGAGCTCGCTCAACATGATCGGCACATCGGCCCATGCGCAGACGGCCTGCTGGGATGCGGACCTTTCGGGTCCTTGCGCCATACTCCTTGGGAACGAGACTTCGGGCCTTTCAGAGGAAGCGCGGGAGGCGTGCGACGTCGTCGTAAGGATACCGATGACGGGACGAGCGCACTCGTTCAACGTGACGGTGGCGGCGGGCGTCGTCCTTTACGAAAGGGCCCGCCAGAGGAGAACGGCCGAGTGAATGACGGTCCGCGCGCGGGGTGGCGAGAGTTGACCTCGTCCGACGCGGCACGCTAGAATAGGTGGAATGGCGGAAGCCCCGCCACGTACCGCGCGTCCGCGTCCTTTTCCCCTTGCTCAGGTGGCGAGATGGCAGTGAAACCGCATGAGCTGGAGGCCCGCCTGAACGACCTGCGGGACTCTCTTTGACCTCGGGTCGAAGGAGGCCGAACTCCACGCCATTGAATCCAGGATGGCGGAGGCAGGTTTCTGGGACGACCGCGAGCACGCCCAGAGCATCGTCCGGCGCATGAGACACATAAAGGGCCTGGCCGGGCCCGTGGACCAGCTTGAACGGGAAATCGAGGACCTCGTCGTCCTCGACGAACTGGCCGAGCAGGAGAGCGACGAAGAGGCGCAGGCCGAGGTGGTCGAGCAGACCCAGAAGGTGGCCGAGCAGCTTGATCGGCTCGAGTTCAAGAGCATGCTCGCCGAGCCCGAAGACCCCTGCAGCGCGTTTCTGAGCGTGCACGCGGGAGCAGGGGGGACGGAAAGCTGCGATTGGGCAGCCATGCTCTTGCGCATGTACCTGCGCTGGGCGGAGCGCGAAGGCTACCACACCGACGTGGTGCATACGCGTCCCGGGGAGGAAGCCGGCGTCAAGAGCGCCACCGTGCACGTTCAGGGGGATTGGGCCTTCGGCTATCTGAAGGGGGAGATAGGCGTGCACCGGCTGGTGCGGATATCCCCATTCGACAGCGGCGCCCGGCGCCACACCTCCTTTGCCGCCGTGGATGTCGTGCCGGAGGTAGAGGACGATGCTGAGATCGAGCTGAACGACGCCGACATCGAGATGGATTTCCTCAGGTCCAGCGGACCTGGTGGGCAACATGCCAACAAGACCTCTTCAGCCGTCCGCCTCAAGCACATTCCTACTGGTATCACGGTCCTGTGTCAGAACGAACGATCGCAACACAAGAACCGGGCCATTGCGCGCAAACTCCTCAGGGCCAAGGTCTACCAGCAGGAGCGCGAGAAACGACAGGAAGAGCGCGAAAAACTCCAGGACGAAAAGGGCGAAATAGCCTGGGGCAACCAGATCCGCTCCTACGTGCTGCAGCCCTACCAGATGGTCAAGGACCTGCGTACCGAGGTCAAGACCAGCAACGCGGCAGGCGTCCTGGACGGCGACATCATGCCCTTCGTACATGCCTATCTTCGCCACAGGCTGGGGCAGAAGGCCGGAGGAAGCGAGGAGGATCAGTAGGGGGCAGGTCAGTCGCGCAGAGCGCCGAAAGCCTGTCGTTTCCCGCCAGGGCATGGCCTGCAACGTTGCGTCTGAGGCGCCGCGACAGATGGGGTCGGCGCGCGTCCCTCCCCCTATTGACACGGCGTTTCGCCAGCCCGTAGAATCCGCACAACCGTCTGCGCGGCAGAGAGCCGGGGTGTCCCCCGAGCTTGTGTGCAGAACTGACGGTGGAGCACGCTCATGATTCAGGCCACCCACAGGGCAGGGGCGTCTTTCCTGCGACTGATGTTCGGGGGCGGTGCTGCCCGGACTGCCGTGGCAAGCTTCGCTATCGTCATCCTGCTTGGGGCGGTGGTGCTGGTCCTGCCAATCAGCAGCAAGGCGCGAGCGTGGACTTCGCCGGTCGACGCCCTGTTCACCGCCACCAGCGCCGTGTGTGTCACGGGGCTCCTGGTGAAGAGCACCCCGGACCACTGGTCGTTGTTCGGCCAGCTTCTCATCCTGGCGATGATCCAGGCCGGCGGCCTGGGCATCATGACCCTGGGCGCATTCGTCGCCATCATGTTCCAGAAGCGGCTTTCGATGCGCTTCGAAGCCGTCATGACCGACATGGTCGAAAGCGACTCGTGGGAGAACGTCTGGACCTTAATCCGCTTCATATGCTTCCTTACGCTGGTGGCGGAGGCGATCGGGGCCGTTGTGCTGTTCTTCGCGTGGCGCGGCCACTTTGACAGCGCCTGGCAGTGCCTCTACCACAGTGTTTTCCACGCCATCTCGGCTTTCTGCAACGCGGGCTTCAGCCTGAACAACAACAGCCTGATGGATTATGCCGACTCGTTGTCGGTCAACCTCATCATGTGCCTGTTGATCGTGGTGGGCGGTCTGGGCTTTATCGTGATCAGGGACGTGAAGCATCAGATGCAGTGGTGGGCCTTCAGCCGCAGGGGCAGGCGGCCGCGGCTTACGGGGCATTCAAAGCTGGTGCTGACGATGACGGCGGTCCTTCTGCTGGTCGGCTTTTTCGGAGTTGCCATCATCGAATCGCACGGTCTGCTGGCCGACGCGCCTCTGAAGGGGAAGGTGCTCACTGCGACGTTTCAATCGGTGACTCCCCGCACGGCGGGTTTCAACACCGTCGAGATCACGGCCCTGGCGCCGTCAACGGCGTTCCTGCTGATGATCCTGATGTACATCGGCGGCAGCCCCGGCGGCACGGCGGGCGGCATCAAGACCACTACGCTGGGCATCATGATCGCCAGCATCGTGGCAACCCTCAGGGGCCGATCCAAGGCGGAGATGTTTCATCATTCCGTGCCGGCGGAGACGGTGCATCGCGTCGCCAGCATCATTCTGCTCTCGGTCGGCGCCCTGGCGGCAGGTCTTTTCCTGCTGCTCATCACCGAGCGCGCTGCCGGTTTCGACAAGATCGCTTTCGACGCCATCAGCGCTTTCGGCACAGTGGGACTGACCCGCGGACTGACGGGCCCGGATTGCGCTGTGAGTGCCTGGGGGAAGATGATCGTCGCCGCCCTCATGTTCACGGGCCGGCTGGGGCCGATAACGCTCGTTCTGAGCGTCGCCCATCTGAAGGAGAGGGCTGTCTACAGGTACCCCGAAGAGCAGATCGTGGTCGGCTGACAGCCGCTCGGGCTCTTTGGACTTGTGGAATGAGCGGGCGGCCGTGTACAATAGATGAGGTGCTCCTACTGCGCGCCCCTTTCCGATAAATCCTTAGCAAACAAGAACTTGCGGTCTCCCAATGGCCGGGAAAGATTACTACAAAGTCCTTGAGGTCGCACCGGACGCCTCTCAGGAGGAGATGCGCAAATCCTACCGCCAACTGGCCAAAAGGCACCACCCCGACCGTCAGGGAGGCAGCAAAGCCGCAGAAGAGAAGTTCAAGGAGATCGCAGAGGCATATGGTGTGCTGGGCGACCCCGAGAAGCGCAAGCAGTACGACCAACTTCGTCAGGCCGGCATGCACGGCGGCCGCTTCGAGGCCTTCCCCGGGTTTGAGAATCTGTTCACCGGTGGAGGGGCGGGCGGCCGGCGGGGCGCAGGCGGGGTCTCTTTCGAGAATGTCGGGGGGCTGGGCGACCTGTTCAGTCAGATATTCGGCGGGGGCCGTACTACAGCGCAGCGGGCCGCCAAACAACGCGGGCGGGACGTCATAAGCTCCATTACCGTACCGTTCGAGACCGGCATTCACGGTGGAAAGGTCAGCGTCAAGATACCCCGGCAGAAGAGCTGTCCGAGCTGTTCCGGAAGCGGAGCCGCTCCGGGCACTCGCGTGGACGCCTGTCCTCAGTGCGGCGGCACGGGTCAGGTGCTCAGCGGCCAGGGCGCTTTCAGCGTGGCAAGGCCCTGCCCGGCGTGTTTCGGTCGGGGCAGAATCATTCAGCAGCCCTGCGGCAAGTGCGGCGGAATGGGCGCAGTTGAGGAGCCTGCGGTGGTCGAAGTGAAGATCCCACCGGGCATCGAAGACGGCCAGAAGATGCGACTGGGCGGATTGGGACAGCCCGGAGTGGGCGGCGGCGAGCCGGGCGACCTGCTCCTGGAAGTCCACGTGCAGCCGCACCCCAAGTTCGAACGCAAAGGGCGTGACATCCACAGTAAGATCCGCGTTGACATGGTGGACGCGGCCCTCGGCACCAAGGTGGACGTGCAGACCCTGCACGAGGTGGTCACGGTCACCGTGCCCCCCGGTAGCCAGCCCGGCCAGAAGCTGCGTCTGTCAGGCTACGGACTGGAGACCTCCGACAGGAGAAAAGGGGACCATTACGTCGAGATTCAGGTGAAGATTCCGCGCGATCTTAGCGAGGAGCAGAAAAGGCTGCTCGAGCAACTGCGGCGGGCGCCGGTCACAGCCAAACGTTGACGATGGCCGCGCGTCTGGACCGTCGCGTTCAATAGGAGCGAGACATGCAATCCGATGCTGTCCCCACGCGAGCCAAACCTCTGGACGACCACGGCCTGTTCCGGCAGTTCCTGCATGATTTCTACGCGACGCGGCGGACGCTCAGATCGCATCACGGGGATGTGTGGCAGCCGCCGACAGACGTGTATGAAACCGACGACGACATCGTAATCAAGGTCTCCATTGCTGGCGTGGAGGGTCGGCACGTCGTCGTCGAGTTCAACGGCGATGTTATAACCATTTGTGGGGTCCGCAGGGGCCCCGACCCCGGCAGCGTGCGAACCTATCACCAGATGGAGATCCGGAACGGCTATTTCGAGCGCCGCATAATCCTGCGTAGGGCGTTCGATGCGAAGGGCGCAGCGGCTGAACTCAGAGAAGGCTTCCTCTACGTCTACATCCCGAAGGCACCGGAGCTGATTCGCCACGTGTTGACGCTCAGGCTGGATATCTAGGCTTCTGCGGTTCCGCTGGAGAAGTCGCTCGTGCCCCAGGTTTTCTGGCAGGAGCGACGGTGAAACTGAGGACGAACGATGACCCAGGACGACCCGGAAAGCAAGACTCAGGCTCAAGAAGAGCCGGCCCAGGGAGAGCAAACCGGGGCAGGAGCGTCTGAGGAAGGCGCTGGTGGGCAGTCCGAGCGTGCCAAGCTTCCCAGTTCGCTGCCTGTGCTTGCTCTTCGCAACGCGGTCGCGTTCCCCGGTATGCCCCTGTCGCTCCATGCCCACGGCGAGAAGCGCCTGAAGATGCTGGAAGAGGTCATCCTGGGGAACAAGTTCTTCCTTGCGGTCGCTGCTCGCGAGAAGGTTGAAGAAGGTCAGGAACTTCAGCCTGCGCAGCTCTACCAGATCGGCACGACCTGCGTGATCCTCCAAATGCTCCGCATGCCGGACGGGTCCATGCGCTTCCTCGCCGAGGGCATCTCGCGTGCACGCATAGACCACTACGGCAAGACCGAGCCCCATCTCGAAGCCGACGTGGCATACCTGGCCAACGAGCAAGTGGATGACGTCGAGGTCAGCGCGTTATTCCGCAACCTGCGCGAGCAGTTCTCCAGCGTGGCCGACAGCGTGCCGAGCCTGGGCGAGGCCGTCAAGGTGGCCGTGGCCAACATTGACGACCCCGGTCCGCTCTGCGACCTGGTTGCCTTCAACCTGGGCATCAACATCGAGGAGAAGCAGTCTATCCTGGAAGCCCTGAATGTGAAGGCCCGGCTCCAGAAGGTGACCTCCCTGCTGGCGCGCGAGATGGAGTTCATGGAGGTCGCCCAGCGCATCCAGTCCGAAGCCCGCAGCGAGATAGACAAGAGCCAGCGCGAATACTACCTGCGTCAGCAGCTCAAGGCGATCCAGGAGGAGCTTGGCGAGACCGATTCCCAGTTCGGCGAGGCCGCGGAGTTGCGCGAACAGATCGGCAAGAAGAACCTGCCCGAAGAAGCCCTCAAAGAAGCAGAGCGAGAACTCGCCAGGCTCGAACGCATCAACCCCGCCAGCCCCGAATACTCCGTGGCCAGAACATACCTGGACTGGATCGTCGCGCTGCCCTGGAACGACAGCACCCCGGACAGCCTCGATCTGGACGAGGCGCAACGAATACTCGACGAAGACCATTACGGCCTGGAGGACGTGAAGGAGCGGATCCTGGAGTTCCTGGCCGTCCGACGGCTGCGTGGCGACATGAAAGGCTCGATCCTGTGCTTTGTCGGGCCGCCGGGCACGGGTAAGACCTCCATCGGCAAGTCCATTGCACGCGCTCTGGGCCGCAAGTACATCCGCGTCGCCCTGGGAGGCACGCGGGACGAGGCGGAGATCCGCGGACACCGCCGCACCTACATCGGCTCCCTCCCGGGCCGCATCATCAGTGCGCTGCGCAAGGCCGGCTCCAACAACCCTGTCTTCATGCTGGACGAGGTGGATAAGCTCGGCGCTGACTTCCGCGGCGACCCCGCCAGCGCCCTGCAGGAAGTGCTTGACCCCGAGCAGAACTTCACCTACACCGACCATTACCTGGAAGTCCCGTTCGATCTGTCGAAGGTCCTCTTCATCTGCACGGCCAACTTCCTCGATCCCGTTCCGCCGGCCCTGAAGGACAGGATGGAAGTCCTTGGATTCCCCGGCTACACCGTCGAGGAGAAACTCGAGATAGCCAAGAGGTACCTGGTGCCCCAGCAGATCGAGGCCAACGGTCTCAAAGAGGACCAGTTGTCCATCGGTGACGAAGCGCTGACCAAACTGATCAGTCAGTACACCCGCGAAGCCGGTGTGAGGAACCTGGAGCGCCAGATCGCCTCCATCTGCCGGAAGGTGGCCAAGGCCATCGCCATGGAAGGGCAAGGCATCCCCACAGTGGACGAGGCAACGGTGGTGGAGCTGCTGGGGCCGCCGAAGTTCATTTCGGAAACGGCCGGTCGCGTCAGCGAACCTGGAGTAGCGGCCGGACTGGCGGTGACCCCCTCGGGCGGCGACATCATATTCGTCGAGGCGGCCATGACGCCCGGTGAGGGCAAACTGACACTCACCGGCATGTTGGGGGACGTGATGAAGGAAAGCGCCCAGGCCGCGCTGACTTACGTGCGCGCCCACGCCGAGGAGCTCGGTGTAGACCCGGCCATCTTCGGCAAGAGCGACTTCCACATCCACGTGCCGGCCGGCGGAATCCCCAAAGACGGACCGTCCGCCGGGGTCACCATGGCCGTCGCCCTTGCGTCGCTGTGCCGCGGCAAGAAGGTCAGGCACGACGTGGCGATGACGGGCGAGATAACCTTGCGGGGCAAGGTGCTGCCGGTAGGGGGGATCAAGGAGAAGGTGCTGGCCGCTCGTCGCGCCGGCATCGGAACCGTCGTGCTTCCTCGGCAGAACGAGAATGACCTCGTAGACGTCCCCGACTACGCCAAAGACAATCTGGCGTTCGTGCCCGTTGACAAAGTCGAGGAGATATTCGCGGTCGCTTTCGAAGACGAGGCCGAGTGATCGTGCCGCTTCCCTCACGACCCCCTGCGCGAGCCCATGCCTTGACAACGCAAGGGGCCATAGCATAGATTGGTCAGAGCGGTGCGCCCGTAGCTCAACTGGATAGAGCGACGGCCTACGGAGCCGTAGGTTGGGGGTTCGAGCCCTCCCGGGCGTGCCACTTCCCGCCTGGCGTCCCGCCTGACCCATCCGCCGATGCTCCCGCTTCGGGCGTTCCCCTGCCTCTCCTTGTGCCTGCATGTCGTCGATTCATCGCGTTGTTCTGGCAGAATGACTTCTTGGTAGTGGATTTCTGAGAGAAGCGGTGTTCGCTTCGCTTCACTGTGGGTGGGGACGAAACGACTAGCTTTCTGCTTGCATGAAGACGGCGTATAGTGGTATAGTGGCTCCATGCGAGGGCAGATCGTGCTGGCCTTCTGGGGGGGGGCAAGGCACGTTTATCTGCTAGGAGAGCGTAGCACGAATGCCTCGCACTGCACTCTGTAATCCTATCCTGCCGCAACCCGAAGGCATGCCGCAGCTCTGCTGGTGTGTGGTCAGACGCGCCTGTCCTGGTGCTACGTCTGCAATGACCAATGCCCAAACCGACACGGAGGTGATGTGCCGATGGGGATGAGCTTCGGATGCGATGAGGTCCTGGTGACCGGTGCAGCCGGCTGGCTTGGCCGAGGACTGCTGAACGCGCTTTTGAACGGTATGCCGGAGATCGCTGCTCTGCGTGAACCGTCCTCCGGTGTCAGGGTGCGAGCGCTTGAGTTGCCTGGTGTCAACACGAGTGCTATCCGGGCCATCTCAGACCGGGTCGAAGTCTACGAGGGCGACCTGCGCAACCCGGAGGACTGCGAAAGGTTCTGTGCGGGGGCGCAGGGAGCGATCCTCTTTCATCTGGCCGGCATTATCCATCCGCGCCGTGTACGCCAGTACTTCGAGGTGAACGTCGAAGCCGCCAAGAATCTCCTTGAGGCCGCGTCCGAGGCCGGCGTGCGAAGAGCAGTTCTCATGTCGTCGAATTCGCCGTGTGGCTGCAATCCTGACCCACAGCACCGTTTCTGCGAAGAGAGTCCATACAGGCCGTACATGAACTACGGCCGCTCCAAGATGCTCATGGAGATGGGTGTTCGCCAGGTTCAGAAGGCCGAGCGGATCGAGACCGTTGTCGTGCGCGGGACATGGTTCTACGGCCCGTTCCAGCCCCCCCGACAGACGCTGTTTTTCAGGATGATCCGGGACGGGAAGGCTCCGATAGTGGGTAGCGGCGACAACATGCGCTCAATGTCCTACATCGGCAACGTGGCTCAGGGACTCCTACTTGCCGCGATGAGCCCTCGGGCGAATGGGCAGACATATTGGATCGCCGACGAGCGTCCTTACACGATGAACGAGATCGTGGACACGGTGGAGCGACTGCTGGAGACGGAATTCGGGCAGGAGTGCAAACACGGACGCCTGAAGCTGCCCGCTTTCTTCAGCAAGACGGCCTGGCTCTGTGACTGGCTGCTCCAGGGGGTGGGCTTATACCACCAAAAGATCCATGTCTTGTCGGAGATGAACAAGAACATCGCTTGCACCGTGGCCAAGGCGAAGCGGGAACTTGGCTACAAACCCAGCGTCAGCCTGGAGGAGGGGATGCGAAGGAGCCTTCGGTGGATGTTTGAGTCCGGATCAGGGATATGACCACACACAAGGCAAGGCGGGGCCGAAGGATCAGGGTCATAGGCGCTTTGGCCGTCGGCGCAGGACTCCTGTTCAACAAGTGGCTTCTGGCTTACCTGTTCTCGCCGGACAATCACATCGAAGTCCGGGCGTACGTTCTGGTCATCTATGCCGTGCAACTGCTCCTCCTTGGTCTTGGTACGCTGCTGCTGCTCAGCCCCCAGTTTTTCGACACAATCATAGGATGGCTGTGGAGGAGTTCCCCTAACGACGGCGGCAAAGCCTTATCTGCGGCGCTTGCCTGTGCTGCCCTGGTCTTCCTTCTGCTGTGCCTGGCGCCAACGGGAGCTATTCAGCTTGCAGTCGCCGCTGCGTATCAGTATCCCCTTCTCCTGTTGTCCTTGATGTTCGTGCTGATTGCGGCCTGTGTCCGTCTGCTTCGTGCCGGTTTCGTCGGGGACTTCGGCCTGAGCCGTCGACTTCACTGGAAGGCTCTGCTTTCGTACATCGCCATTGCTTACGTTGTGGTCTACATTGGTTGGGCCCTGGCCTACGCGTTTTCGCCGGTCTATTTCGGTCACCTGGAGCCGCATGTTGCCAGCGTGGCAGCGGCTTTCACTCATGGGCAGCCTGTGTATCACAACTTCGATTCGGGTTGGCGGTATTCCATGCTCTACGGACCCGTCACGTACCTGGTACCGGCATTGCTGTTCCGGATCGCAGGTCCGAGCATCTTCACGGCAAAGCTGGGTGGCACCCTATCTGGGCTTGGCGGCCTGACCGTAGTCTATTGCGCCTATCGCGCTGTCGGTGGCCGCCGCAACGCCGGTGTCTGGATTGGTTGTCTGGCGGCTTTACTGCTCTTGTTTGGACGTTACTCATTCTGGTCCCGGGCGGACTCTTATCTCTTCTTCTGCTCGGCCGCGGCGGTGTCGGCGCTGCTGCTTCGCTCGTGGGTGTGGGCCAGTGTCATCTGCGGTGCCATGCTCGGCCTTGCCATAGGCTTCAAGGCACACGGTGCTTTGTACGTAGCCCCTGTGGTGGCAGTCCTGATACAGCGACGAGGATGGCGCACGGTCGCAGTTAGTGGCACTGTGGCTGCACTGTTCGGGTCCCTGCCCTTCTTGGTCCAGGGCGTCTCGCTGGCTGGAATGGTCTCCTGGTTGCGGGCTGCGTCCGGACATGGGATGGAACTGTCGACGTTTCTGCCAAGCCTGCAGTGGGTAGTCTTCCTGGCGGCGCCGCTGCTGGCTGCGGCTTGCATGTGGGCATTGTTGCAGGAGGCACGATGGACCGATTACGCCAGGCGCAATGGGCTTGTCGTGTGTACTGCGGTGCTGAGCGTTCTGGGGGTGGCGGTCGTCGCTTCGAAAGTGGGCGCGGGGCCCCATCATTTCTTGCCGTTCCTCCCGCTCGGTCTGTCTCTGGTTGCATGCCATTGGCGGCTCACAGCAGATGATCTACGTAGGTCGGCTGACTACCTGGGGCCGGTGCTCCCTGTACTTGCCGCCGCGTTTGGGCTGTCGGTGTTTGCTTTGAGTTCTTCCCTGATGCGCTTGGATGTTCACTACTTTCTTCGCCATCAGTTAGTCGCCCGGGCCGTGGTGGACGACATCCAGGACATCTCAATTGCCTACCCTAACGCGCGGATCGCCATGGGGGTCGGCAGCGGGGACCAACGATATGAACGGACCTATTACCGTCCCGTGCTGGTGTTTCGCGGCAATCCTTACGTTCTGGATGCGGCCGCGCTCATGGACATGCAGGTATCCGGCATAGCGATGCCGGATGCAGCACTGGAGCAACTGCGCTCAGGCGAGGCCGATATCTGGCTGATCCCCAGGGGGACGGATCCCTTTACGCTTGATAACTTTTACACACGCGCCCCGCTGTTCGGCGACGTGTTCAGGCAGTGTTTCCATGAGTCGTATCGCTTGAGGGAGCAGTCGAGGTTCTTCGATCTCTGGTTCTTTGCCAACGGAACTCAGCCCGACTTGCGGGAAGCTGACGCACAGGTCAGCCGGGAGGCAGCCTTAGGAACTGGCTGCCCGGTCGGCCCAGTGGGGAGCGGGGTTCCGGCAGATGACAGGACAGTCGATGCAGCACTTAGTTACTGGCGGCTCTGGCTTTCTGGGTAACCTGATCGCACGGCGACTCCTTGAGCGCGGTGAGCAGGTGCGGATCCTGGACATCTGGAGGGACCCCTCCTGTCCACCTGAGGTCGAGTACGTCGAGTGCGACATCCGGGACCGGGAAGCTATGGCTAAAGCGATGCACGGAGTCGCCGTTGTGCACCACAACGCCGCCCTGGTGCCGTTGACCAAATCCGGCCGTAACTTCTGGGACGTGAATGTTAACGGCAGCCGTATCGCGGCAGAAGAGGCAGTGAGGGCGCGGGTGGACGCGTTCGTCCACATGGGTTCCTCAGCGGCGTACGGAGTGCCGGCCGAGTGCCCTATAACGAACCGGACGCCTCTCCGACCTGTCGAGGTTTATGGGCGGGCTAAACTGGCGGGCGAGCAGGCAGTCAGATCCGTCTGCGAGAAGGCGGGCGTGCCCCTGGTGGTGACTCGGCCCAGGACTATCATGGGTGAAGGCCGCCTTGGCATCTTCCAAATCCTGTTTGAGTGGATTCGGCAAGGGAAGAACGTCTACACGATCGGTAGCGGAGACACAGAATTCCAGTTCGTGCACGCCCATGATCTGTTGGATTTCTACATGCTGGCTCTGGACGCCGGGCGGCCGGGGGTCTACAACGTCGGGACCGACAAGTCTGGCACGTTGCGAGGCGGGCTGGAGGCCCTGGTCGCATATGCGGGATCCCGTTCCAAGGTGAAGTCCCTGCCCGTCTCACTCACCATCAACACCCTGCGATTGCTGGACTGGGCGGGCGTGTGTCCGCTGGCGCCGTGGCACTATCTGACCTATCACAAGCCCTTTCGCTTCGATGTAAGCCCCTTGCTGGACATGGGTTGGAGACCGCGCTACTCGAACGATGCGATGTTCCGTGAAAGCTACGACTGGTTCTTGGCCAACTACGAAAACATGCAGGACGGAGTGGGGCAGTCGGCACACCGGCGGCCCGTCAACGAGATGATTCTGCGTCTTGTGAAATGGTTCTCTTGAGGCCCGGGCCCCAAGGCAGCAAACCACAGCAGAGCATCCGGCTGTCACTTAGAGGCCCTTGGTGAGACGCTTGGATTGATCCAATGCGCACGCTCTGGACACTTCCACAGGCGGTTCGTTCCGGTGAGTGGGTCTCGCTTAGCGCACTGGTCAGACTGCTCCGTCCCCACCAATGGACAAAGAACGTCCTCTGCTTCGCGGGTGCGGTTTTTGGAGGGCGCCTTCTGGATGCTCACGCTCTCACGCTGGACCTGTGCACATTTGGCGTCTTCTGTGCGATTTCCTCGGCCGGCTACATCTTTAACGACATCGCCGACCGCGAGCGAGACAGCGAACACCCCACCAAGCGACGCCGCCCAATTGCCAGTGGCGCAGTCAGCCCTCATCTGGCCGCCATCATAGGCGTTGGCTTGGCCGGCATATCCCTGGCAGGTGCGGCGGCGCTTGGCCCGGCTGCGTTCGTGTGCGTTGTGCTCTACCTGGTTAACACCGCAGTCTATTCCGCAGTTCTGAAGCACCTGGCGCTGCTGGATGTGTTGTCCGTGGCTTTCGGCTTCGTCCTGCGTTTGCTGGCTGGCGTCTATGTGCTGGGAGACCTGCCAACGGCGTGGATCGTGCTCTGTACCCTGTTCCTGGCAGTATTCCTCGGATTTGCCAAACGACGAGCGGAACTGCAGGGCTTGATGAACCAGCAGAACACGCAGCGGCCCGTTCTAAGGAAGTACACGGTGGCTTACCTAGATCTGCTGCTCAACAGTGCTGCTACGATGGCGGTCATGAGTTACGCGCTCTTCAGCGTGGCATCGGGCAAGAATCCCACCCTGGTGGTCACGCTGCCCGTTGTGTACTACGCCATCATGCACTACAAGCGCATGGTTGTGGTGCGTGGGGTGGGGGACGAGCCGGACAGAATCCTCCTCAAGGAGCGTCGCATGATGTTATGTGTGGCGGTCTGGCTTGCGCTCTTTGTGGCTGTGGAGTACCTAGACATCGGGCTGTTCCGTTGACGGCAGGCCCTCCGCACTGGGCGAAAGATCTTGCCCGTGAAGAGATGGCCCGGATCCCCCGCCAGCACGGCGCCAGGCAATGACATCTGAAGGCCGAAGTGTAAGCCTTTCGGGTAGCGTGGGGCGGGGCACAAGCCGGTGTTGGATCGGCAGACTTGGGGTATATACATATATTGTGGCTTGATGGGACATGGTCCACGAGGTGTACTCACACAAGGTATGAGAAGCCGACCCAATGGCAAGGAGTGCAAACCGCCTGGGGACCTTCTCCCTAAGCTCACCAAACTGACAGAAGAGGAAATGGCGACCCTTGAAGAATCAGGAATCCGTTGGTCATGATTGGGCCCGACATGCTGGAGCTGCAGCGTCAGTTGTTGGCGTGATAGGATCCGATAGCAGTGCGCTTTGCGGCCTGAGCTGTTTCGATGGCGCTGCCGACATGGTATGAGCTAGCCACACCCCGCCAAAGGTGTGATAGCACGCTGATAGCAAGACCGTCGAAGACACCGCAACAGTCAACAACATCACCGTTTGAGCGTTCAGGCCGAAAGGCCTTGAAACGGCCTAGAATGCCATCCCACTGGGTTTCGGGCTTTTTCGCTGTGCCGGCCTACGGAGCCGTAGGTTGGGGGTTCGAGCCCTCCCGGGCGTGCCACTTCCTGCCCGGCGTCCCGCCTGACCAACCGATGCAGCCGCTTCGGGCGGATGCCTGCCGCCACCCCCGCCAGGGCCCCGACGCCCCGCCGAGTTGCCACCTCGATACACTTTATGGCTTGACGGGAAATCGGGCGGGAGGTATACTCACAGATGGGATAGAACCAACAGTGGCCAAACGAGCTTGACAGATGAATGTCCTACGTGCCAGGTGGGGATGCCTTCTTGCCGCGTGTGTGCCTATCGTGTTGGCGGCCTGGTACTGGCGGACCCATGTAGCGCCGGGGGCCATTCTCACGTCTGCGAAAGCAGGGAGCGTGGAGGAAGTGAACGCCCTCATCGCCAAGGGCGTAGATCTCAACGTGCAGGACCGGGACGGCTGGCGCGCTCTGCATCTCGCAGCGGAGCACGGGCATGGGCAGGTGATCGAAGCCTTGCTGGACGCTGGCGTTGAGGTGGATACGCCCGGTATGGATGGGCGGACAGCTTTACAGAGAGCGGTAAAGTGCATGCAGAGCGAAGTCGTGGGGCTCTTGTTGTCTCGCGGTGCTGACGTTAACGTCGGCGCGGAAGTCGATCTGCCGCCGCTTCTGTGGGCGGCGGCCGGGGGTCAGCTGGAGATCGTTGAGCTTCTTCTCGACAACGGCGCGGACGTCAATGTGAGAGACTATCAGGGGAGCACCGCGTTGCACATGGCATGCTTAGGGGGCCTTCGGGACGTAGTGGAGCTTCTGCTGGCCAGGGGGGCTGATGTGAACGCGCTGACCAAGAGTGGCGCGTCAGTGTTAGACCTGGCTGCGTGGGCCAACGATGACATTGCAGAACTGCTGCGCCAACGTGGCGCGAAGTTCCACGCGCGGTTCCCACTGAACGAAGATGGTGCCCTGCACGAGATCGCACGGATGAGGTCCGCATCCGGCACGCCGGGCGCCGAGGACTTTTTCCTTTCAATGGTCGAGATGGTGGTTGTCTACCAAGGTGAGAACGTGAACGCCCTGGGGCCCCGCACGGGGGATTCGCCCCTGCACGTTGCTGCACTGATGGGGAACAATGATGCCGTTGCGGCGCTGGTTAAACACGGGGCCGATCTCAATCTGCTCAGTGCCCGGGGTATGTCCGTCCTGGCGACTGCCATCGGGGGGGGAGACGGACCGACAATTCAGACCTTGCTGAAGGCAGGAGCGCGGCTGTCAGGGGGCGGCGAGTTGGCGCACGCGGCTATCAGGGGAGACAAGGAACTCGTACGCAGCTTGCTTGACGGAGGGGCAGCCGTGGATTCGGCGGGTGAGTTCGGCCTGACGGCCCTGCACTGTGCTGCAGGGGCGGGGCATGCAAGCATCGTTGAGCTGTTGCTGAACGGTCGAGCCCAAGTTGACCTCCCCGCTCAGGACGGCGATACGCCTTTGCATCTGGCTGCCGCTGGAGGACACGCAGAGGTCATAACCGATTTGTTGTCCTCTGGTGCTGCAGTGGATCCGATGAGCAATGCCGGGCTTACGCCCTTGATGCGCGCCGCTGCAACGGGAGGTCCCGGTGTTGTAAGGTTGCTGGTTGCCGCGGGGGCGAGCCTTGAAGGGAGTCCCGGGTTCTATAGCGTCACTGCCCTTCACATCGCCGCGAGCCGTGGGGACGGTGCTGCCTCGATGGCCCACCTGTTAGCAGCAGGGGCTAACCCGAATGCCGCAGCTGCTGTGGGCGGCAGAGCTCCCCTTCACGGAGTCGTCGCTTACGCAAGGGCCGATGTCGGCAAGATGCTCGTTGAGGGCGGCATTCTCATGGCCCCGGACCAGGACGTGACGCCATTGATGGTAGCCGTCTTTGGAGGTGCGAGCCTCGAGATGGTTCAGGCACTGTGCGTAGCGGGCGCCGATGTCAACGCTCGTGACGGTTGCGGGCAGACGGCCTTGCACCATGCGGTGTTCAGCAACGCTAACGGTACTGCTACCGCTACCGACAAAGCGCTCTTGCTTCTGGGCCGGGGTGCTGACGTAGCGGCCAGAGACGACACGGGCAAGACCCCCCTACACTGGGCGCAAGATCTTGGCCATGAAGAGATGGCCCAGCTTCTCCGTGAGCACGGCGCGACGGAGTGAAGAGGCGGAACTGCGAAGCGCGGTTTGGTGCGCGGGCTTCGGGGTCAGGCGGGGGGAGGCAGGGCTTGCCGCTTGGCGCGGGCTACGGATGTGTGGGCCAGGCGCGTCGGTTCGGGCAGGCGGTACTTCGTGCAGCAGTCCAGCACAAGACGCGCGGACGTCTCGAAATCGGCCAGGTGCCCCGGACTCACGAACACAGGCTTGACGCCCGTTCTTGTGCGGACGACCACCCCGATCTGCTCGCCATCGTCCAGCAGCGCAGCGGACTGCCCCTTCCCCTCGCCCGGTTCCTCGTGCTTGCCCGTAAGCCGGCTCTTGGCGCAGCCGACGGTGGGAATGCCGAGCCACAGCCCCATGTGCGATGCCAGGCCCAGGCGGCGCGGGTGCGCCAGCCCCTGGCCGTCGAAGATGACGACGTCCGGCACGTGCTCGATGCGGGCGAAGGCCTTCAGCAGCACGGGACCTTCCCGAAAGCTCAGCAGCCCCGGGATGTAGGGGAAACGAAGGGCGTCCTGCACCGCCACTTCTTCGACGAGCTTCATTCCCGGCAGCTCAAGCACGACCACAGAGGCGAAACACACGCCCGCCGCGCGGTCAAGGGCCATGTCCGCCCCGGCCACCAATCGCATCCGGCCCGGCAGCGGCGTCAGCCTGACTCGTCCAGCCAGACGCTCCTGCAAGCGTCGGGCTTCGGCCGTCGTAAGGTCCCAGCGGTGGAGGTCGCGTATGACCATGGCGGGTGCCCGTTCGACCGTCTTACTTCATCTTCAGGTAGCGCAAGGCCTTGCGGAGGTCCGCCGAGCTGGCCGCCAGGTATACGCGGTCGCCCGCGTTCACGGTCACCTGCCCGCGCGGGATGATGAATTGCTCGCCTTCTGCGCGGAATATGCCGACGATCACGCAGTCGGTGGGGAACACGGCGTCCTTGGCGATCTGTTCGATTGTGCGCCCGGCTGCGCGGGACCCTTCGGGGACGCGCATGAAGACGATGCTGGCCTTGCCCTCGCCGAAGGTGGTCAGTTCCTGCATCGTCGGCTCTTCGATCTCCCAGACGAACTGATTGAGGTACAGGTCCACGACGTTGAGCACGCGCGTGACGCCAGCCAGCTTGTAAGCTTCTTCGTATCTGGGGTCGCGCATCCGGACGATGATCCGCGGGACGCCCTTGTGCTTTGCCAGCAGCGCAAAGCACAAGTTATCGTTGTCGGCGCGCATGGTTCCGACTGCGCATCCGGCCCTGGAAAGGGCGGCGTCTTCGAGTGTGGCGATGGACGTGGCGGAGCCGTGGACAGCCGTCACTCCGAGCTGGGAGTAGAGTCGCTCGCAGACGTCCCGGTCCGCATCAATAACCACGACGTCGTGCTTCCCCTGGCTCAGGCGTTTGGCCAGGCCCCACCCGACCAATCCGGCACCGGCGATGACTACCCTCATTGTCTGTCCCTCCCGTTCTTGTCGTAGTTCACGCCCTTACTTCCAGGCCCGGCCGCTGAAGAGTATCAGGACCGGGAGGATCTCCAGCCTGCCAGCCAGCATGCCGACGATGTAGACGATCTTGACGGCCGGGTGGAGCATGGTCAGCCCTTTGGCCGGGATATAGCACGGGCCGATGTTGCCCAGTGCGCTGAACATTCCGGAGGCGCTTTCGATCGCGTTGTAGTTACTCAAAGCCGCTGTCGTCATGGCTCCGAAGAGCAGCAGGAACAGCCAGGCAAACAGCAGCCCCGCCGTCCGGTAGACCTCGGCCGCCGCCAGCGGCTTGCCGTCCACAAGGAGCATGTCTATGCTGGCATCGGGTTTGAGCACCTTCCTGACCTGCTGGACCATCATCTTCCACAGGATGGCGATGCGGGCGACTTTCAAGCCCCCCGCCGTAGACCCGGCGCAGCCGCCAATGAGCATCAGCACCAGGAACACCTGCCGGGCAAGCGGCGTGAAGTAGCTCGAAGCGATATTTCGCGTGGCGTACCCGGTCGTGGTGGCAATGGACACGACCTGGAAAAGGCTGTGGCGAAAGCTGTCGTGCAGACCAGCTTGTCCGGCCACGGGGCCCCCGGCGGCTTGCAGCATCCACAGCCGCGATCCGAGCACCAGCAGAAGAGCGCCCCCCAGGATTATCCACCACGTTCGCATTTCGGTGTTGTCCCACAACGCCTTCATCTCACCCGTAATGAGGCGGTAGTGGATGAGAAAGTTGGTGCCGCCGACCCACATGCCGAAGATGAGGATGTATTCAATGGCGATGTAGTGGGGGTAGCCGCTGTCCTGGAAGTAAGCGATACTGGCGTCGTAGTTGGAGTAGCCGGCCGTGGACAGGCAGGTGAGGGAGTGTGTGATGGCGTCGAAGAAGTTCATGCCTGCCAGGTAGAGCCCGACGGTCACCACGAGTGTGAAGAGGGTGTAGACGAGCCACAGAATCTTCAGCGTGTTCCACGTGCCGGGCGCGATGCGCTTGCCGCTGATCTTGTGGCTCTCGGCGCCCAGCAGCCTGTAGGAGGGCCCCCCCTGGAAGATCAGCACCAGGAAGAAAGTCAAGATTCCCAGTCCGCCTACCCACTGGGTCATAGCCCGCCAGAGCAGCAGAGACTTCGGCATGAAGTCCAGCCCGCTCAGCATCGTGATGCCCGTCGTGGTGAATCCGCTCATCGCCTCGAAGTAGGCGTCGAGGTATGACACGCCGAGGTGGTAGCTGAACGGTATGGCGCCCAGCGCGCTCACGGCGACCCAGCCCAGGGTGCAGACCAGCATGGACTCCGGCCTGCCTATGTCGCGCGGGCCCTTCCAGCGTTGTATCTGCAAGCGGCAGGCGGCGCCTACCACGATGGAGATGAGCAGGGGGATGGTGAACGTGCCCGTTCGGACGTCCTGTCCCTTTCCGCCCGCGAACAGGATGGAAAAGAAGAAGGGAATCAACATGAGGAAGCCAAGCACGAACAGGATCGTGCCCACATAGGTGAGCACTATGCGGAGGCGAGCAAGGCCGAACCTCATTGGCGTTCCCTGCATGGACGTATCGCGCAACGACGCGCACCCTTCGGCCCATTGTAATTGCAGTCCCCGGTCCGTTGCAATGCTCCCGGGCGGCCGGCCCAGCAGGCCTGTTTGACACGCAGCCGGACTGGCCCTACCATACAACCTGCTGCCGTACGATGCCCCGCAAGAAGTAGCAGTGAGGGGAACACTGCCGTGGACAAAGAGCTTCAGGAGCTTCAGGCGCGGTTGCAGTACCGCTTCTCCGACATGACATTGCTGTCACAGGCCCTCACTCATGCCTCGGCCAGCAACGCTCGTCAGCCTTCGAACGAAAGGCTGGAGTTCCTGGGGGACGCCATAGTCGGTCTCGTCGTATCGGAGCATCTCTACCTGCGGTTCCCGGAAGCCTCCGAAGGGCAGATGACGCGGATCAAATCCGCCGTTGTTTCTCGGCGCACGCTTGCGCGCGTTGGCTGGTCGCTAGACCTGCCGCAGTGCCTCCGTGTGGACGCCGGCCTCAAGCAGCGCAAGCGCTACCCCATCTCTCTTGCCGCGAACGCATATGAGGCGGTTGTCGGAGCCATGCTGCTCGACAAGGGCATTGAGGCGGCGAGGGAGTTCATTGTGCGGACGCTCGGCCCGGAGATGGCTCTGGTCGTGTCAGGTCGCCATGAATGGGACTACAAGACGATCCTCCAGCTGAAGGCTCAGGCAGAGGGGAAGCCGCCTCCTCAATATGAAGTCGCGCGACGCACAGGCCCGGATCACCGGGGGCGCTTCATGACCGTGGTCTACGTTGATGGGGAAGAATGCGGCTCGGGCTGGGGAACGACCAAGAAGGCCTCCGAGCAGAGCGCGGCCTCTCGAGCGCTGGAGAAGTGCTATCCGGACTGGATGAGCGGCTTGCAGACGCCGCTGCCGGAGCAATGACAGGCCCCGCCTCCCTGATAGGGGGCGGTTCGCGAACCGCCCCTACGAGGACGGTCCAGGCACTACAGGGCCGTTGTCGCTCTGGGCGCCAACCAGGCATCGCGGACCTCAGATCCCTCCGCGCGCGCGTTGCTCGCCGAATCTGCGGCAGCTCCTTTCCCTCGAATACGCGTCGGCGACACGAAAAACAACGGCCCGTCGCCGCCGCAGCCTTCAGTCAATATCCGAGGAATAGTGGGATTACGGGCTGCAGTCATCCGTCACAAAAGTGAAGCAGACCGCGCCTTGACTGGCGTTATGGCTGGCCGTATGCTTGAATCCACGAGCTGGAAGCTTGCAGCGGGAAAGGAACGATGCTGGAACACGTCAAGAGCGCGGCGCCCCTTAAGCTGGGCTACCTGCCCACACATCGGTGGGGCGTCTTCAGCGTTGACGAGGCGATGCGCCAGAAAGAGAAGATCGCAAACAGGCTCCGGGAACTGGGCGTGGACTACCTGGGCCTGGACTGGCTCAACGAGTACGGGCTCCTCTACAATCCCGCCGATGCCGAGGCGGTCGCCGGCTGCTTCGCCACCGAAGGCATCGAAGCGGTGTTCGTCGCGCACTGCGACTTCGGCACGGAGTTGCCTGTGGGCCGGGTCTGCAAGGCCCTGGGCAAGCCCATCCTCCTGTGGGGGCCGAGGGACGAGGCGCCCGCGCCGGACGTGGCCCGCGAGCGCGACACCCAGTGCGGCTTGTTCGCCACCAGCAAACTCCTGCGGCGCTTCGGCCTGCCCTTCACCTACATCGTCAACTGCCGCCTGGAGGACAAGACTTTCGCACGGGGGCTGGAGAACTTCCTGCGAGCCGTCAACGTCGCCCGCTGTGTCCGCGGCGCCAGGATCGGCCAGATAGGCACCCGCCCGACTCCCTTCACCAGCACCATGTGCAACGAGAGCGAGCTGCTCGAACGGTTCGCCATCGAACTGACGCCCATCGCTTTGAGCGACATCACCGAACGGATCATGGCGCGCCTGGACTCTGAGGAAGTGACCGGTGAGGCGGAGGCAATCCGCGCCCGGGTGGACACCAGTGAAGTGGCCGAAGACGCTCTGCGCCGCGTGGCCTCCATGAAGCTCGTGATGAAAGATTGGATCGTCCGGAACAAACTGGACGCTGCTGCTATCCAGTGCTGGCCGGCCTTCTCGAAACTGACCGGGCTCTGCCCGTGCTTCGTGAACGGCGAGCTTACGGACATGGGCGTGCCGATCGCCTGCGAGACAGACGTCAACGGGGCCGTCACCGCCATCGCTCTGCAGGCCGCGGCAAGGGGCGACAGCGCAGTGTTCTTCGCCGACCTCACGATCCGGCACCCTGACGACGATAACGCCGAGTTGCTCTGGCACTGCGGGCCGTTCCCGCTCTCGCTTGCTCATCCGGAATCGTCGCCCCGCATCGCCGGGCATTACACGCAGCCGGACCGCCTGCCCGCAGTCGGGATGTGGCGGCTTAAAGACGGCGACATCACCATCGGCCGGTTCGGTGGCGATAACGGCGAATACAGGTTCTTTGTGGGCCACGCGGAGACTTGCGACGGGCCGGTCACTCCGGGCAACTATGTGTGGGTCAAAGTGGACAACTGGCCCCTGTGGGAAGAGAGACTGATCTACGGGCCCTATATCCACCACGTGGCCGGCGTTTACGGCAAGCTGGCGCCGGCGCTCTACGAAGGCCTGAAGTACCTGGGCATTGAGCCCGAACTTGTTGAGCCCACTGAGGACCAGGTCCGGGCATACTTGCGCGGCCAGCAGGAACTCTGACCCAGTGAACCGAGTAGCTGTCGAGCATACGCACGAGGGCCAGGCCACGACAACGCAACGCCTGGCTCCGGCCCGGGGTCGCTCCGCTGTCCCCTTCGCTCCTGTTGCGTTGTCCGCAGTCGGTGTCCCCGGTCGGGAGGCGACATGACATACGCCGTGCAGCGCCGGTTCGTGGAACAGGGTTGCCGTCCTTTCGCCTACCTGAAGGCGGTGGCGGCGGAGCCCTACCCGGTGCTCCTTGACAGCTCCCTGCATTCCGCGCTGCTGGGCAACTACTCCATCCTGTGCTGGAGGCCGTTCAAGAAGGTCACCTGCCAGGACGGGACGGTCCAGGTCGAGGACCTGCGCAGCGGCGAGCGCACGGTCTCGACCGGCGATCCCTTCCGGGCGCTCTCGCGCGAGTTCGGCCGATGCCCTGTGGCCGTCCCGCCGGACTTCGATCTGCCGTTCGCCGGCGGTGCGGTTGGATACTTCTCCTACGACCTGCGGCACTGCATCGAAAAGCTGCCGCGCGCATGCGACTATGACGTGGCCGTCCCGGACTTCACCCTTTGCTTCTACGACCGCGCCCTTGTCTTCGACCACCGGCGCAACGTCACTGAATGGGCCGGGCTGGACGGTGCGGACGCCGCAGTCCCGGACGCCGCGACCGACGGCGCCCCGGAGGTGGCTCCCGTCGCACTGGAATGCAACTTCACCCGCGATGAGTACCTCGCAGCCGTGGGCCGCGCCAAGGAGTACATCGCGGCCGGCGACATCTTCCAGGTCAACCTTGCACAGCGCTTTTCGGGCGATTGCCCCTCCGACGGCCTGGCCGTTTACTCGCGGCTGCGCCACGTCAATCCCGCGCCGTTCTCCGCCTACCTGAAGTACCCCGAGTTCGAGATCATCTCGTCTTCGCCCGAGCGGTTCCTGCTTGTCGAGGGGGACCGTGTCAGCACCCGTCCCATCAAGGGCACGCGCCCCAGAAGGGAAGGGGACGAGGTCTTCAATCGCCGCATGGTCGAGGAGTTAAGCCGTTCCGTCAAGGACCATGCGGAACTGACCATGATCGTGGACCTGGAACGCAACGACCTGGGCCGCGCCTGCAATTACGGCACGGTGCGCGTTGCCGAGCACGCCGTCATCGAGCGCTACCAGACGGTCTTCCACCTGGTCTCGACCGTTGCGGGCGAGCTATACCGCGCAGAACACGATGAGTTCTCCCTGATCAAGGCCACGTTCCCCGGCGGCTCGATCACAGGCGCACCGAAGATCCGCGCCATGGAGATCATCGAAGAGCTGGAACCGCACGCGCGAGGCGTGTACACAGGCGCGATCGGCTACGTCTCGTTCCACCACCGAATGGACCTGAACATCGCTATCCGCACGATGGTCAAGAAGGACGGCCGCGTCTACCTCCACTTCGGCGGCGGCATCGTGGCCGACTCCGATCCCGTGCTCGAATATGAAGAGACGCTGCACAAGGGCAAGGCGCTCTTCGAGGCGCTGAATGCCCCAACCTACGATCAGATGATGCAGGCGGTTAGCCATGAACAGCGCAGATAACGTCGGCCCGATCGGTCCGCAGCAGCAGGTCTACCTGAACGGCCGCATCGTGCCGGGCGGCGACGCCGGCATCGCGCCGTTCGACCGAGGGTTCCTCTACGGCGACGGGTTCTTCGAGACTACGCGCATCCTGGACGGCCGCGCCGTGTTCCTTGACCTGCACCTCGAGCGGCTCGCTGCCTCGTGCTGGGCAACCGGCTTCGGGTGTGACATCGCCACCGATGCGCTGGCCGACGGCGTGCGGGAACTCATCGAGGCGAACGCCGTGCAGGACGGCTATCTGCGCATCACCGTCAGTCGCGGTCTGCACGGCGGCGAGCTGTCCGAGCTGACGACGGACGCGCCGACGGTGTTCGCCCAGGCGCGGCCGATGGACCTGCCGCCGTTGGAATCTCCCGGGGCGCTGGTGCTGGCGAAATCGCCTTACCGCCGCAACGAGCACTCGCCCGTGGTGCGGCACAAGAGCCTGAGCTATCAACTCAACGTGCTTGCCCTTGCCGGGGCGCGATGTCGCGTCGCCGGCGAGGTCTACTTCTTGAACTCGCGAGGGCACCTTGCAG
>SDBU01001768.1_pt1 | contig 29983 bp, 60 predicted proteins | sample 2277071 | NCBI WGS metagenome assembly SDBU01 (sample SAMN10397929, study PRJNA504765) | marine sediment metagenome | isolation source: marine sediment core GS08_GC12, 126 cmbsf | place: Arctic Ocean: Gakkel Ridge, Loki's castle | collected 2008 | reverse complement strand
CATAGAGAGGCATTATTTATTTCCTTAAGCCAGACGGGTGTAGATTGGTACGCCTGAAACATCACGGAGTTCAATCACACCCCACAGAGCCGTAGTATTGATAACAATTTGGTGCTTCAAGGGTTGCTCCACCCTGTCAACATCCAGGTTTTGCTGGATAGCGATTGCCAGGGCGTCACGGTGCATATAGACACCATAATTACCAGTTCCACTTGTAACGGCAGTCAGGTTATTAGTAACCAGGAGGGGAGCACCATAAATGTCCTTCCGGAACATACCCGTTACAACGGCATCGCTGGCAAAGTAGTCGTTTCTGACGAACTTATCTATCTTTAGGATGTCTGCCTTCACCGAAGGGTCACTGACCCAAACCCGATTCACCTCTGGGACATCCTCTTCATCAAGCTCTTCCACGGCAGCAATTAGTACGTTGTCCGTCCATGCCGACCCATCACTGCCCCTGACTGTGCCTCCATTGAGAGCAGAGAACAGGTCGCAGAGAGTACTATCTATTTTCTTGGATATTGCATAGGCCGATTCATCTTCTGACTTGCTGACCAGGTTGACCTGGGACTGCCGCCTGGACATATAATCCACAGTTATAGGTGCCTCAAAGTATTTGTCTATGGTCAGCGTTACAGCCGAAGTATTAAACGGATTCTTCTGGGTTCCCTCAGTTCCTATTGTGACCTCTGTAGCAGTTACGGTGTTAGTTGCCGGGATATACAGGGTATCCCCCATAACCAGCTCAGGTTCGTAGGAATGATTCACTACAGGCACCACAACCAACTTGTTTTTAAGTGCAACCAGCACATTTCTTGAAAATAGCTCTGGGATAAATTTATTACCATCTAACCCAGAGGGTATTCTAGCTGAAATAGCCATTTATCTTCTCCTTGTTTAGCGTTTGATTTTGCCCGCCATCCGAGCCTTCTCGATTGCTCCTTGATTTTTCGCATACTCGTCATCGGACATATTGTTAATTTCGCCTAGTGTAAAAGACCCAGCACCCCCACCACTATCCGCACCAGAGTCAGTTATTGTCGGAGGTCTTACCTCCTGTTTCTTAGGTAGCTCCCTGGCAAGTTCCTCCATCGCTTCTGCTGTACCGTCCGTGAACTTCGAGAGTTTAATGAGTCTGTCAGCATCTATACCGAGGCGAGTAGCAATCTCTCTAGCTTTTGTACCTTTTGTTGCTTCCGCACTATCCTCTTTGATTTGACTAAGTTCCTCATTGCTCTGTGTCAGTTTCAGTGTCGCTTCTTCGAGTTCGTCCTGTACTTGCCTACGCCTTATTCTTTCCTTAACCTCTTGTGTAGAACGCAATTCTGAATCCCCTTTAGCGGATTCAAGGTCAGCTTCGTCCTGTTCCTTGAGCATTTTCTTGATGCGTTCTCCCGCAGCAGTAGCCGCCTTCACAGCACGTTCCGATTCCTTAGTAAGTCGGCCAACATCTGCTAACGCTGCATTTCGAGCTTGGCGTACTTGGTCGTCCACGTGAGCCTGGTCAAACTTTAGTTCCTCTTTTGGAGTTCCCGTCTCCTCAACTTCGAGTGCTAAGTCGGTTGAAGTTTCTGTTCTGTCCGTTACCATTAGTAACCTCCTATTTTTAAATAACAAAAAAGCCGAACCAACTCCTAAGAGTCAATTCGGCCTACTGTTCTCAGTTCAGCCTGTATTTAGTTGTTAAACTATCTCAATTTACCTGGCTTGCCAGCTCGGAGGGTTTTCGCAAGGTTCATGCCTAGGCAATTCAGCCCCGATAGTTTTCCTTGACACTGTGCAAGCCTATTTAATTATTAATCAAACTTGATTTTTTGCTGTAGCACGCCATCCCGAACAACAATGCCTGCCATTACAGGTTCGCCGTTCTTTACTTCAACCTCTAATTTCCCCCACCCGAACTCCTTGCAGTATTCTATAAACGCTGCCTGCGGTTTGGTTAGTTCTAAGGTAACACAATTATTTCCGCTTGTCAACCCATCACCTCAACAACCCCTCAAAGGCTCGAATACCCGGGACGGTAGACTCAGGAGTAGTTGTTGCCCCAGATAGTGGCTTCCAACCTAGATTAATCTCACCCCACTGTTGTAGTATCGGGTTGGCTCTGCGGAAGTCTCTAGCATCGCCCTGTGCGCCCTTCTTACCCGAACTATAAATCTCGGAATACTCAAGGTACAATTCAGCAATCTGTTTAGTAGTTCCAGACTTTAGAACATCCGACCGCCGACTATCACTGAGCTTAAAGTAAACCTCAGCTACTTCTTCAGAGGGCAAGAAGTCCATAAAGGCGTTGTCTGGTATATCGAGTTTAATCGCTAAGGCTTTGGTCTGATTATATGCGTCCAGACTCAATACCTTATGCTGTTGCCAGATAGCTAAGTCTGCATTAGCAGCAGGACGGGTTCTAAGATATTCCTTCCTGATATTAGTTCCTATCTCATCTTCGTGCTGCTTGAGAAACTCAGCTTGTTTCTCTTCATCGGTAATAGACCAATATTGACCAAGTAACGAGAACTGCCTCTGTGAGAAGTTACCTAACTGTGCATTCCTGGTCCTTTCGTCTGAGTCAAATGCCTTCAGTGCATCCTCATCACCACTAGCAACTATTCTTTCTCTCTCTCTCCACATCTGATAATAATCAACATACGTAGGACCCTTACTAGGAAGGGCATTGATGTCTACTAATTCATCATTGGGTAAAGTAGCAAGATGCTCCTTGATTTCTTGAGCCTTAACTATCGCTCTGATATATTCGGGAAAGCCCTTTTGCTCTGTTAGAGTTGAGGGGTCTACACCTTTGAACCTTGAAGCAGTATCAGCCCAGAAATCACTGGTATCATAAACAGGCTCGAACGCACCCCATCCCAGATTCTCAGAATACTTAGGCAATCCCAACTTCCCAAAGTCATCTCTCCAATCGCCAGTATATGTTTGAACTCCAGCACCCAACAAAGCCGGGATGGCTACTTCCATAGCGATTGTCGGGTCATCCTTGTATGCCTCATAAATATCCCAAATAGAAAATGGAGCTACCCTTTCTACCCACTGTTTCTTATTAGCTACATCAACCTCTTCCCCAATGAAGTTCTTACCTCTCCAGAAGTCAAGTATCAAGGAAGCTAAGGGTGAAGCCTTACCTCGAATGAGAGTTTGCAGAAGGTTTATCGGGTCTGCTTCATACTCGGCACCAGTGACACTTGAAACACCAGTCTTGGTAAAAGCCCTAGTAAAGAACACTAGAAACTGCCTGAAACCTCCCCACGGGTCTATTCTGGTATTACCTACTCTAATAGACATATACTCGGCACTTCTGGGGTCTTTCTCTACACTCCACCATCCAGCATAAGCACCCATTAGAATAATCCCACCTAACACTGAAACAAACAAGGCAGCATTCTTCCACGCCTCACGCCTGACTCTTGGATTAGCATTCAGTAAATCCTTAACACTCATTATCCTACCAATAGATGCCCTTGGTGCAAAGAACAGTCCACTTAATGCTGGGGCAGCAGCCGAGAAACTACCGAGAGAGCCCCTTGCAGAAAAGTTAGCCAGCATCTTGGCAAAGTCTACCATCTCTTTTTCAATATCCCACAACTCACCGGGCTTGAAGTACCTCTTCCCTACAGCATAGTCCTCACCCAAGTTCAACATGGCTCGATAATAAGCCTTGTAGATAAGCCAGTTATGCTCATTAGTGCCAGTTTCAAAGGACCTCTGTGAAATTTTCACCCACGGGATTTTAGTCGTAAGTCTCGGAATAAGACGCTCACTACCTTTTGCGAAACCGAACTCTTCTGTCCCCCTATATTGCCCCATACCCTTTTCTAATACAAGTGGGCGTAGGAAATCCCCACCTTCATCAGCTCCAATAGTATATATCTCATATAATGGGTCTCTGGTTATTTTAGCCCAAGATGCGTCTGCTGCCTTCTGGCTCCACAATGCATTCCAAGCTGCGATGTTCGCGTGAGCGAAAGCTACTGGGTGACTAGCAATTAAAGGTGCTTGCTGCCTCCAGAATGAAAAGTCAAAAGATGCCTTATTCGCCCTCAAGAAGTTACCAATATCAATAGGTGACATTCCAATCTCTTTAAGAACCCTCACCACACTCGCCTTAAAAGGCTCTGGCCATAGAGGTAATTCCTTGAAAGCATCAGATATTGGAGGCTCATAGTCTATTGGAGGTTTCGGGTCTCCAGCCAGATATATCTTCATTTCTAGTGTGCCCTGAGCTATATCCTCTGGTGTCCTCGGTTCACCCAGTTCAGTTCTAAAAGCCCTAGCTTCATCTGGTGATAATGTAAACCTCTTGCCCTCTACTTCCAATTCCATTCTACCATCAGGCAAAAAGGTGATTTGCGACCTTGTTTGAAATGGAAGTTTTAATTGTGCAATGTCTTGTGTCCCCCAAGTAGGTAGATTTCTAAGATATTCTGCCGTGGCTTCGTCAATAGGTATCGGTTCTCTACCCGTCTCGTGGAAAATGCCTTCTATGACATCCTTTAAGGGTTTCTCTTCAGATGCCATCTTGTCAATAGCTGCTAAGACCTTCGGTTGGTCACCAAAGACCCGCTGAAGCCTCGTAAAAGCTGAACCACCCCTAACTCCAGGCTCTCTGGGTATTGGCTTGCCCATAAGAGCATTCGTTAAAGCGGTAACCGTAGAAGCCATCTCTAAAGGTTCATCCTTGAGAACATGATAGACCTTGCCAAAGAGAGCATTTCTCAAGTCAGCCGTAATACCCTGCAAATAGTCTGACGTAAGACGGGGCAACTCACCTGACAAGGTTTCCTTCATTGCTCGGTCTATAGCCTGTTCATAAGGTAACCCCTCTCGAACAATCAGGTCTTGAGTCCTACGCTTGAGTTCCTCTGCTCTGCCGGCCAATGTCTCCCGTCTTAGTTCCCTCGTCAATTCCCAAGCGCTTACTGTTGTGGGATTATTGATATAGTCACCAAAGAATCCAGTTAAAGCATCTATTTGCTCAATTGTGAGTTTAGGTTGACCAAGAATTAACTCTTGCTGCCTGGATACCTCAACTTCAACCTCATCCTTTGCAGGTAGAGGCTTCTTGGTCATTCGCTTTGTAATCTCTTCTGGAGGTAATCCCTCTAATACCTTTGCCTCAGCAAACACCTCTCTCATAGCAGATAGTTTGGTCTGACCTTCCTCCAGTGTTTTAGCGGTAAGGGTGCTGCCTGTCTGCTGAACATCGGTGAACATCATCGTGGAGGGTAAATCCCCAACCCCTTCCTGAACACCCTCATACCTGACCCCAAGCTCATCCGCAATCGCTATACCCTCTGGCTCTGTCCCTTTGTGGACTATGGGCACCGCTTCAGGGACAGGCGCAGCAAAGCCCTCTTTCACTAGTTCTCTTTGAAGAGTAGCCTCAAAGGCAGTAGGAGGCACAACATCGGGGGCTGTCTCGGGGATAACCTTAGCCATAGCTGTTTTCTCGGATTCGGTTAGTTCCTCAAAGGGTCTATTACCGGTTATTCCTGCAAGACCTGCCCTCTCAGCGCTAGATACCCGTTGGGCCGCTGTCATTGCATTCCAGATAGCTACTGTTAAAACTCCTGGTTGTGGAGGTAGGCCACCAAATAATTGAGCCCCAGTGAATGTTCCCTGTGGCATAAGGGCTACTTCTCGCTGGACTAAAGCGGCTATATCACTTTGCGCCTGCTCTACATTTCCGGCTGATATTCGATAACCGTCCGGCCCAAGCCTGAAGAGCTTTCTGATTGCTGCTTCACTCAACCATTTCTTGGGTATCTTCGCCATACCTGCATTAACAAAGTTAGTTCTTTCTAATTTTATTGCGCTAAGGTCTGCCCCTCTTGCGCCGGCTGCACGGTCGAACTCAAATTTCAAATAACTCCTTAAAAAGAAGTTCCAACCTACCTTTGCTGCTTGAAAACCAGTATAAGCGAGTAACGCTATTCCAGCAATATCTGTAGCAGCCAAACCACCACGCCATAGAGGGCTATTAACTAACCCAATAATACCAGCAGTATTGGCTAGGGATTCCCTTCGGATAGCTGCTGCCTTCTGCTCTGAGGGGACGTTATCTATGTATTCCTGATGTCTACGCTCCCACCACCCAGCAGGGTCTTCCCAGAATGACGTAAGTGGAGGTGGCCCGATAGTAGTTGTAGGTATCCAGGTATCCTTTTGTTCCGCTGTGGCTTTCTCGACAGGTACCCATTCCTGCGCTCTGGCCGTTCGCCGATAATAACCTTTGATAAGTTTCTCTGGCACCCCGATTGGGGGTTGTTCTTCTTGGGCTATAATACGGTTAATCTCCTCATCCGAAACACCACCAACCTGTAGAATCCTAGCTATCTCTTCATCAGTAGGTGGTTCCGGAAACAACTCATCTATGTCCTCACCCTTAAACCCAAAACCCTGAAGCATTATCTCAGTGTCTCTAGTCCTGCCTTGTGTCTTTAAATCGGCCAGAAAGGCGTCAGGGTCAGTATTGGCGAACTCATCGACTTGAACAACCACATCATCCGGGCTCTTAGCTCTTAGCGCTATCTCAGGGAATCGTCTTTCGGTAGCCTCAAGGAACGTGTTCTCATCAATAGGTTCAGGGGAGATAGGCTCTTCAGGCCGTCTGGGTTTTCTAATCCCCCTAGTTCGTGGTAAGGTCATCTAATCTCCTTTACTTTGAGAGGTTTCTTGGGTGGTTGGAGCTTATTCCTCTGGAGGATTGTATCAACAAGGGGCGGTTTGGTTAAACCATTCTGACGCCTTAGTCTCCTAACCTCTATCATCTCCTGTATTGTCTTGCTGGTTTCATCCACGTTGTTAGCCATTTCCACTACCTCCGTTATTCCCAATTAAGGCTTGCTGGCTTGGTGACTGACGCCCACCACCACCCTCCAGGACTGGTGCTAAAGCCAATGCATTCGGTGGTTGTGGCTCACTGGGTATTCCTTGCTCTGGCTCAATGTCTCCTGCCATTATCTGGTCAAGAGTCACCCCTAACTCCTCAAGGGCTAGTTTTAACTCTAGTTTAGCCTTTTTACTACCAGCGTCAGCTTCTTCAGCTAAGGCCAGTATAGCTCTGGACTTTTTCACTGATACAAACAGAATTCCCGCTTCCTCTATTCTCTTCTGCCTTATTTCCCCGTCCACATCTTCCAATTCTATAACCTTTTCCAGCTTAGTACGTTCTGAGAGGCCGTCACCAATACCAGCATACATTTGCCATCTGGCTGCATCTCTGCCTGGAGACCTATTGGTGTACTTATATTTAATATCATATTCTCCATCAAGGTCAGATACCTTGTGTGTCTGGGTGCCTACCATAAACTGAGTCTGCCCACTGGTTTGAATCTGACTTATTCCCATCTTAGCTATCCCATCATACAATGAACCTCTAGTATTGAGTCTCGGTAGATAAATCTGCGCTCTTCCTTCAGCTATTTCCTCCAAGGCAACGAAAGACATTGTTTGAGTAAACGTACCCAAATCAAAGGCATTAGCCCCACCCCTCTGCATTCGGATTTCAAAAACCTGATAAAACCGCCATGCCTGCTCCCGAAGCTGACCCAACGGCATTAAGTCATACCCCCCCCCAATAGGCACCTCGTTTACCGCTGTGGAATTCGTTACTTTATCGTGTTCAGGAGTTTCTTCAAGGGGTAACTCATTATTGGGGACGTGTAACTGTAGTGCGTGGTCTAATTCCTTTTGGTTCATACTTTGGGCAATACTGAGAAGGCGGTTAAGTTCGGGCATTATCCCTCGTATCAACAATAATAGGCTTTCGCCCCAGAACTCAATCGTCCCATACGTAGAGCCCATCGGTACAATCCTGATGACAATAGGAACATAACTATTGCCCAGCTTGTCTTTAAAGACATTCGGTTTAAACAAAGCCTCATGGTTCTCTATCAACACCTTGTTAAAATCTCTTGTCCAGATGTCTTGAACTTCTATATCTTCTGTCTTGTTGCCCATGAAGCTCTCGGCATCTGGGTAGTCAAGCAGTATGTTCTGCCTCGACCTCCTGGTTTTATACGATGTCCAAGCCGTTCCTTTAGAGTCAGCCCCAAAAGTAAGCCCTTTCCTGTCTAGTACTCTTATCAAAGGTTTAAGTTCACCAGTGCTTGGATCAATATCAAAGATGACCTTGGCAGCTACCCCCCCTCTCCGGCACGTCTGCTGGTCAACAACCATATCTAAGGGATGCTCCTGCTGATTCAACAATAGGTCGTTGGCACCCCGGAAGAACGCATTAATAACGGTCTCTACTTTAGACGTATCCAGGTTTTTATCTTCCGTTGTAATCATTACCTGCTCTTGGGCATCACCAAGAAACGTCTCAACCTTATTAACAAATACTGCAATATCATTGAGTGTTACACTCAGGGAATGGGGTATCGTCTTGTTACTAGGATCAAGGAGAGTATAGGCACCCAAATTGATTTTCTCATCATCACTTTGTAGCCGAGTAAACAACGGCTCCCACGCTAACTCGGTCTCATCAGCCAGTTTCTTATAATCTATATCAGCCATCTTTATCTCCTATCAGTGGGACGGTCGCTACATAGCCAGCCTTGAGCATATCTTCTTGGACTTCCCGTGCTAGGGCTATCGTTAAGCGGTCTGATAGATTAGAGGCGTTACCAGTACCAACATATACTGCTTTTAATTGCCTCCAGCCCCTAATATACGGTTGCTTCATTTCTTCAGTAACTCCTTAGCTAACTCGATTAGTAATCTCACTGCATTTTCTTTGCCTGATACCAACAACTTCTGAGCTAGTATAAGCAATTCCCACGCTGTTGGTTTGGTCATTCATTACAAATCCTCTTGGTAAGCTAACTCTATTACGCAGGCCAGTCTAGCGGGTGCATACGGATGAACTTGGCACTCTCGATGGGCGATTACCCGCCATATATTACGATGCGACCGCCAATTAGTGCTGCCACCAAAGGGAACTGACCCACCATCCATAAGTGTGCCTATCGGATGTAACTTATCATCCATTGGTATCACATTTTCGTCATTCATGCTAATTCCTAATGACATATCTCCCCCAATGATAGTTTACCATATTTCTTACCCTGCAATGGCCTGTATGTTCACAGAGCACCTCGCAAGATAACGGAGGGCATTCATTCCAAACTTTATGACTAATAATATTATCTAGCCTGGAGGCGTCTCTGTCTACTGCCTTCCAAACGAGTGATTGCTCAGTTCTATTCACCTATCCTCTCCTACGCCTCCTCTTGCCGCCACCATTATCAATGAGGCTGGCCTGCTGCCTTGCCCTCTTTTTCACTGAGTATTTATAAATGTTCGGGCTATGGCCGTGAGCCATCATCACACTCCTTTAATCCACTACACACTGGACGAGGACAGCTACCGCTACCGACGCAGCTATGGTCACTAACACCCCTACCACCAGAGCCTCTATCAGTAACTTCTGCCACCATTCTTTATCTATTGCCATTCCCCTCATTCCGTTTTCGCGCTACTTATGGAACTCGGCACTTGAGAATCAATCAGCTTAATAACCGCATAGCACATGGCTAGGGCAGGTGTCTCATCAAGGTGGGTAAAGGATTGCCCTAAATATTGCACCACCGCACCCACTGATTTCCCCGTCTCCTGTGAAATTAACCAGTAGTCCAACTTCGGCACCACCCACTTGAACAGATGGGCTATTCCCCATTCGGGGTCGGTGAAGTCGGGAATCTCTTCGTGTAAATCCAGTAGTCCATCAGTCTGTCGTAAATTCCACGCACTCAGATGACTTAGATATTCAAACCCCACCCACTCAGCGATCTTTCTGTTTAGTTCGTCCATGATTCACCATCCCACACCTTGCCATATTTCTCTTTCATCACAAAGGCTAGCCAGAGTTGCTCCCAGGTAGTACGATTATCCCCGAAGTTCTTAATAGTTGCAGGCGCTTTTGCCCAATGGTAGAACGCATCCAAGAGCAAGACGCCAAGTTGGCCATCCTCTTCCCACCTCAACATCTCCTGTAACTGGTCTTGCACATTTTTAGTTCTGTCAAAACCCTCAAAGGCTAATGGCTTACTCTCTATTGCCTTATTAAGCATTAACTGGAATTCTTTGGAATCGTCCATTTAACATCCCCCATTCTTCTTCACCATAGACCTTACCAAGTGTGTTATTATTGCCCCGCATAGACTCTGATATTTTAGCTCTGGTTTTAGGGGAACGCACTCTCTCTTGGTTTTGATTACCAAGCATAGCAACAGATAGCTTCTGCTTATGTTCAGGAGTCTTGATATAGATCCCGCTAGTGTCCATCACTCCTCCTCCGGGATGAAGACCACAATTCCCTTTTGCATAGCTACCACTGTTCTAAAAGGGTAACTAACATTAGGATATGGTCGGTCTACACCTTTCTTCAACCCATCTAACATCGCATCAGCCCCCGCTTCGAACAAATCCTCATCATCGTTGCTTCTTATTTGACCATCACCATATAAAAACTTAAGAGCTATTTCTTTCCACCCATCAGGTCGATAAGCCATCTTTATGTCCCTCCTCCTTCTCATCTACTACAGTGCTTCTAATCACTAAAACCTCTGCTACGTGTTCAATACGCCATTTAAGAAGTTCTGTATAGCGCTTCTCCACCTCGATAGACTCATTAATCGCCTTCAGCAATCTACGTATTATCGGTACTTCTTTATCAGTCATACTATCTCCTCCTTATCCCCCTCCTTGTCTACTACAGGGCTGCTCAGGACTCTCCGCCACACGTGCCACACCAAGTCACCTCCGTGAGTGGATATTGTACCAATAAAAAGAGATGCGCCTGTCATTTCCCTTCCTATCGTATGCCCTGTTCCACGGATGTAAATACACCACTTCTCTTTCAAGTCGGTGTCAGGGTCAACTTGGGCATATAAAGTTGGTAAATCATTTTGTGCTATCAGACTCAAAAAGGTAGCCCCATAAGGTACTTCAAGTTCTTGCTCTCCAACAATCTCTAAGGGGAATTTCCAAACAGACTGCAAGTCATTATAACTCATCATCTCCTCCATACCCTAGTTCTTACCGATAGGCTGGTCTTGTACTTCTGGCCTTGTCCTCTATTAACAAAGCCAAACTTGTCTACCAGTCCGTATATCATTCCCTTGATGCCGTGGTTGTTCTTATCATCCGGGTGCTTGCCTACCACCTCACCAGTTCTAGCCTCTTTCCACTTATAAGGGGCAGCTTCGTCTGTAAAGGGATTAGGCGCTACCCCAAACTCTGATAATATCCCCCTGCATTTAGGGTCAATAAACAACCTGGGCTGATGGTCTATCGGATTGACTGTCAGAAAGGTATGTAACCTCTCCCTGCCTTCTTCTTCTAATATATACTTGGATACTAAGTGGAGCTTTGCTTTCTCTTTCCACACCTCTACTACCGAGGGCATGGCCTGATGTTGTCTGGCTGCTACATCCACAGTACCACTTTCTACCAACTTCCACCATGGTTTAGTCATACAGATGTCTATGACCTGTTCGGTAACTAACCCTTGTTCGTATATCTCGTCTACCACACAGACAGTATCATTTATTACCTGAACTACCTCAACGGCATAAGCCCCATCATACCCAGGGTCTATCCATAAGTATACAGGGCTATCCGTAACTTCCATAGTCTTAATATGTACCAATGCCCGAAACTCTGGGAATACCAAACCTTTCGGGGGGCTCGGTACTCCTCCGAACCGCTCCATGAAATAGTCAGTTCTATCTGCATACTTCTCCTTTAGTCTCTGTATCTCAGGATCATTATATCCCCCAGGGTAGATAACCTTATTAGACCACGACGGTAAACTGAACGACTTGCCTTGCTGACCCGGTAACTGATAGAGCTTCCATAATTCGGGATACCAACCCAGACTACCCTCAAAGGTCCCCGTCCCCACTACCCATCCCCTCTTCTCTGCTGTCCTGTCACAGAGTCTAAGATACTCAGTATGGCTTATCTGGGCTACCTCAGCTATGATTATTCCATCAGGCGCCTCAGAGCCTACTTTCAACCAGTCTTGTAAGGACCATGTCCTGATAACTGTACCAGCTATTAGTTTCATGTGCCATTGCCCTGATTGGGGAGTGTGTATCTCAGAAGATTCAACCAGCTTTAACTTCTGCATAGCCTGTACGATGTATTCAAACTCAGCATGACACCGATCGTAGTCCTTCCCAGCTATCCAGTACAACCCCCCGTCATACCACGCCTTACGGACATTAAGATACTCAGCAGCTACCCAGGACTTACCGGCTCTTTCCCCTCCCCCACCTAAGACCTCTCTGGACCGGCATAAGATAATAGCCTCCTGCTCAGGAGACCATTCGTGCTCCAGTCTGTTCTTCAGGACCTCTAATTGACTTGTTGGCTTTGTCTGTGTTGTCATTTACCTTTTACCCACCATCCCTTCCCCTATATATAGTACCTAGTTACTCTATGCTACTGGATGTGGTATTATAAATGGGTCAAACTCTCGGTGTGCCACTCTCAACTGATGCCTTATCCCTTTTCTAAGCACAGCCGTTCGCCCTAGATAGACGGTTTCAAATGTCCATATCCCCTGGTAACTAAGGTTTACCACATCAAACCTCTGGCCATACCCCGCAGTGATTACAGCACGTCCTTGGTGGAGTAAGTCCTTAATACCATTCCTTAGAGCTCCGAGTTTTAACACCCCAGGCTTATTTGCCCAAGTCTCTACACTGTATACCTTAATCGGATGACTAACTGTCTTAGTTGTCATTCAGCCAGTTTCGTTCCTTATCACAACAGTATCACCTGGGGCAAAGCGTGCCTTGGGGTAATTGATAATGATAGTGAGTATCAACTTGTCGTCAACCAACCTAACATCCGAGATAGCACGTTGAGACTGAGAACCATCACTTGTAATAACAGTTCCTATGTCTTCCTCCATAATCACCCCCTTAATAATCAGGTATCACACTGCTATTGTCTCTGTATATTCACCAGGGAACAAAAGGATAACGTCATAAGGTAAACACATCTCAAAAGCTTTCCCCAGTGTTTTAAATGGCGTCAAAACCGACAGCCCGTCATTGCTGTCATTACCCATATTCTTTTCCTTGTTTACGTAATAGACAACAGGAGAATGGTAAAGGAGCAAATGCCCTAAGGTACAATGAGTCTCTATCGACTGCCCAGCAGCAACATCTTTTGGCTCTGTTACGAACCTACCACACTTGGAACAATGAAATCTTTCACTCTTACTTATCATTACATCACCTCAGGTATCACGTTACCGTCATCGTCTATGTTAAATGCAATGCCTGAATCTATCAATTTCTGAATCTCCGCATACTTGGCTTGCTGAGACTCGTATGCTTCCCTCACCCTTGGGTCTTTTAGCAAATCAGCCTTAAACGCCTCGTAGTCAGTAGGTTGGATTTCTTTAATTTCCAACCTAGCCAACCTCTTCCTTTCAGCATCCCTGGCTTTACTTAGTGGCATTAGTCCTCGAGTAGTTCCTTGCCCATTATCTCAAACCAAATTATACAGTACTCCATCCCTATCACACCAAGAGTCATTATTACCAGGAAAGGAAGAAGTATACCCCTTGCAAAATCACCGAGCGATACAGTCCATCCATACCACCATGTATAACAAGCAACAGGCATTGCCAAAACCATAAAGCTCCAAAAGCCTATCTTGAGAAACCTTTTTATCATTCAGGCATCTTCCCTTGTTTGAGTTGGTCTATCTTTTCAGCTAAGATATAGAGCCGAAAGTACCATCGTGTATCCTTGTTGGGGTCGGTGTTATATGGGGAGTCTTCGTGGTCGTACTCCCCACTACTGTCCAACCACTCCCCCACCGCCTTGAGGGTCTTGGCGTCTTGGGCTTGTAAAACATTAACAGTGATAGTACCTCCTAAAGTGGACTCAAGTAAACAATCCTCACGAAACAAACAAGTCGTTGAGACATCTTCTATCTCCTCATCACTAAGTAGCCTGTCCATCACTTCTCTCCCTCCGGCAGTTCCGGTAGTCCCCTCATTTCACTTATAAGCTCCTTGAGCCCTGCTGTGAGGTCTATATTAACTTTGTCAGGCACTTTGCCCTCTGTACGGTCCCAGACTTCCCTGAAGGGTGTTGGCTCACGTTTAAGAGCACCTACGATGGTTGAATTGATAATAAGCTCCGCCACTGTAGACTCTTTCGTTGGTTTATCTGGGGGCTTCTCCATAGCGTCCTGTAGCCGCTGGGTGAGGCTAGAACCCTTTGGATTCCCCGACTCTCCCGGCTTCCAGAGGATAGGCTTGAGGTTTGCCAGGCTATTAGGGTGCATCTTCCGCTTGGCAGGGGTTTTCTTTTGCCCACTAGATCGAACCACAATTATCTCCCCAACCTATAGATAAAGCCGGCCAGTCTATTTGAAACCACTCTGAAAAGTAAAACCCCGGCAGCACAGCAAGCCAAGGTGATACCAGCCCATATAATTAGATGCCCGATATAAAACAACATATTACTCCTTAGAGGTGGGGGCGAGCTGTCGCGGTGAGAGTGATCAACCCTTCATCAGCCCTACCCCCAACCTAAAGAAAGGAGGTAAAGAGATCAAATAGAATATAACATAGTATTTATAGTTTTGTCAAGGTTTAGAGTAAAATTCATCTATTCTATTAGGAAAGGTACGAGCTCGCTTACTTTCCCAGTAGTCAACCATTGCTCCGTACCTCCTAGCATTACATATCTTACAGAGTCCTGATTTATTCCTAGAGTTGATGGGGTTATCACACTGTCTACATATAGACATAACTCAATCCTAAAGTTATATTTGCGCTACGCTTAAGGGGCTACGCTAACAATAGAACGTTAGCTAATGGTAGCATACCACCGAACCATAGGAATGTCAAGCCCTCTTCACTTGTTAGGCGTGACAGGGTAGGAAAAGGCTGATTTAGGGAGTATCCAAGAGGTAAGATGAGTTATTAAGCAACCCTATTTGATAGACAAGGACTAGCCACTTTGACAGGGTAATACTTAAGTGTTATATTGAGAGTAATTAAACACAGGAGGTAAGGAAAATGGACAGGATGCCAAGAATAAATCCCCACGCTTCAGCCTTAAAGCAGGACAAGCAGTTAAGAGAACAACTAAGATGGTTAAAGCAAAACGGATTCAAGAATACCAGGCAGGCCCAAGAGGCAGGATACTAATAAACAAAGGATAAAAAGAATGAAAACTTATACTGTTATACTTGGAGATAAAATTTGGAAACACGGTGGGAAAAGAAAGACTCGAACCTTTACAATAAATGCTGAGACTGAGGCCGAGGCAAAAAGAGCAGCCTTAGATAAATTAAAACTGGTGGAAAATGTTCTATGGAAACCAGCATGGGCAGAAGCCAGGGAATTAGTAGCAGACCATGCCGTTATAGCTAAAGATGGCACTAAATATCGCAACATCGGAGCTTACATCGACAGCGGCACTTAACATTAACCAACAATAGCCCAAAATAAATAAAAGGATGGTAAGTGATGAAAGTACAACCCAGATCAAATAATGCCATAACAATAATCCTTGATAATGGGGATGAGTTTGAATTGCATACTCCAAATGAGAAGGAATTGGTTTTTTCTCGCCCCCAACGCGATAAGAGGAACTATAGAATAGCCTTAGCAAACATAGATGATGCTAGTTGGGTGCACGAAGCCGAGCATTGGATGATACGTTTAACTAAAGGAGGACTAAATGAAGACGTGTAAGCAATGCGGCTATACCTGGTATCCCCGGAGGGAGGGGCAACCAGCCAAGTGCCCTAAATGTCAGAGTAAACACTGGAATAAATAGGAGGGAATTATGAAAGACAAAGAGTTCAGAGCACTACTCGAATACTACCTGAGAATATACTTTAGGAGGGGATGATGGATTTAATATGCGTGGTATGCGGAAGAAAGCCCAGAGAGGGTGAACATTACGTTAAACTTGAGAAATGGTATATGGCAAAAGGGGGCGGAGGCGTACAGATGAGAGAACCTGTTATGATTTGCTTACGCCATTTACCCCAAGACATCAACGAGTCATTCGGAGTCGGAGGATTTAAGTACCGGCAATATGTTGATAGAGAGGTGACTAAATGATTTGCCAAATGGGAATAGACCCTAACCAGAAACCAACCTTCTGCCACCAATGCAGACACTACTCAATCTTCGGGTGTAAATACCCTACCCAGTATATGAGAAAGCAACTGGAAGACATTGTTGCGTTAAGGGATAGCTCAAAGATTAGAAGTTGTAAGGTGGGGAAGGAAAGCACCTCCACCTTATGCTCAAGCCATTAGTCTCACTCACGACCAAGCCAAGAAACTAGCTGCCTTTATTATGGCACAAGTAAAGGAGGAGACAAATGATTTGTAGTACTTGTAAAATGAGATGGGCACCCCATTCGCAAGGATTTCCCGATACCGAACCCACTGAGGAAGAAGAGGTCAAAAGGCGAGAGACGTTCGATAATGATGATGAAGTCTATTGTGGTTGCAAGGAGGAGGAGATGATGGAATACGCCGAATTAGATCCTATTGACCCCCGGAGATGCCAAGCGGAGAAAAAAATGGGTAGCTTTATGACATTCGGGCTACCACACCTTATTAGATGCGATAACCATCCCGTATGGGTAGCTATCGAGGTTCGAGATGGGAATTTCTATGGAGGGATGGCTCTTTGTGATGAGTGTCGCCAAGTGTGTGAAAGACAAATGCCATCAATAGCCTACCAGGCGTTACTGCACAACAAGGAGGTTTGAAAAAGAAATGAGGTGCCCCAAGCGTAGAAAGTGGCTCTTCTTCCAGGGTGATTGCAACAGAGAGAAGTGCGCCTGGTGGATGACAAGAGCGACGGCTAGTTATGACTCTGAACGTATGTATGTGGGTGAGGAAGATAATAGCAACTGTGTTATGGTAGTTATCGCTGACCGAATGAGGCGCTTCTAGGCTTTACTAGATGGACGAGGAGGAGCATTGGAGCAGGGACTAAGGTAAAACCTTCACCTTAACCTCTATCCAAGCCGCACATAAGATACACCAGGGCCGTTTCTTTTTCTCATCAAAGGCCGTCCATACTGTTTCCAGTCCACACCTGGGGCATCTCATACCAACCTCCAAGCTAAACTCATCCCCACCACATACCCCACCCAGATAAAGGCTATCTCAAACCAGAGTCCAGGTAGTAGCCCGTAGTATTCCCAGCTAAGGACTATCACTCTGGTAAGCTCAATGGGAGCATAAATAGTGAGTCCTACCACCAGTAAGAAGGGTAGTTTTTTAATCATTTATTTGCCGCCCTTGGGTTAGGGAATAGGCTTCATTTGAAACTGTCAACAACTCCTTACTGAGCCACGCTATAAACGAGGAGTCGTACCGGGTTTGCTGACGGCTCCAAGGGTGGTCAAGTAGTTTCTGGTGTACCCTGAGTAGATGCTGATAATGACTTTCGTAATCGTTTGTCATCACTCCCCCCTCTGGTCTAGTTGGGCCTGGGCACTTTGAACAATGAGGTCATCATAACACCCATGAGTAGACCACCATTCTTTCCGAATTATGTCTCGTTCCTCTAGGGTCAACAACTCCCTTGGTTTGCGGTAGCCGAGTTGCTTAAAAACAACAGTCACAATCTCAGCCTTAAAACCCCATTCTTTCCTGACGCTTGATTGGAGATTTTCCCAACGCTGGTCAATCTCTTTATCATCCACCAAATATACTGCTTGGAACATACCCTTAGCTATTCTTTCCTTATCTCCCATTTTGCCCTCCTTCTATCTAAAGTTAAGCCTCATGGCAATGCTTGATGGTTTATACTGACCACACCTACAACAAACAAGAGACCCCCATGCTGTGCCCTCGTGATAGCAATGGCCATAATGTTTACAACCAACCTCACTTGCTGTAGATTGTTTCGTAAGATAATCCCAATTATCCATCATACCCTCCGTGATGTTCACTTCGTCCGGTGTTACCTGCCCCTTATTGTCTTGATGGCGTCCCGTATATTATCACCAAACAAATGCCCACCCCTTCTTGCTGGTTCTGGCTTCCAATTCTTAAACCTTACACAAGTATCATGACAACTTTCAGATTTGCTATAGTCCACACCATCTATCACGCTATGAGAATAGCTCCCATAACCCATTTCACAACCGTCACACGGGCTTTTAGGTTTCATCTGGTGCCACCCGTCTTTTTCTGCTTGAATTTGTTTGTCAGTCTTTTCCTTAGCCATCTCACCCCCCATACCCAAAGCCTATTTTAAGTATGTCCTGGCCTATTACCAAGATAATCCAAAATCTCGTCTCTTTATTTTTACTAAGCGTCCATCTGGGTGATGCCATACTACACCCTCATATTGCGGATTCGCTTCAAAATACATTCTCAGGTCATTGAATGTTCGTGGTGCTTCTGGCAAGAGAATATCTCCGTGCCTTCTAAGAATATGAGTGACCTCCCCGTACTTGTTTCCCTGAACCTTTGGGCCGATAAGTTCGTATGTCCCATCAGCTATATTACCAGCAGCATTTGCAAGCCCTTCCCGATGCCATTTATCTTGCGGGTTAGCATCGCTTGTGGGCAACCATCCAGGCCAGTGTCCTGTTATTCGGTCAGGATCTTGAGCAGGTTCAAAATCAGGCGGGGGCGTTTTACCCTTTTTAGAATCATACCTCTTCAGTATCTCCCCACCACGAATTAAACAAGCTGTCCCATCAATCTTTTCTGTAGCCCACCCTTCCCCATCTACCACCCACTCGGCACCTTCTACAATCTCATTATAGATTTGTCTGGTGCCCTCATAGTCTCTCTTAAATAACGAAATTACCTTTTGCATTTCTGCCTCCCTTCATTTACTAATTGAGTACCCATACCCTCCTTCTAGCTAGTGTGCTTCAATATGCTCACTCGAACAGCCAGGGCATCCGCTCGGATGGCAAATCTGGCAGTAAACAGTTCCGCACTCAGCGCACTTCACAGGATTTTCTACATGTGGCATCTTTTTAACCCCCATACCCAAAGCCTATTTTAAGTATGTTCTGACCCACCACTAACCTCTTTCAGCATCTCTTAGTCTTGTAGCTATGAACCTAAACTGCCCTCTTGATAACTCCTCCCACTCTTTCCAGATTTCATCCCATCTTTCTAGCACAACGTCGCTATCGCAGTTGTCGCATACCATTAGGTTTGGAGCGTGATGTTTACCAGCGTATACCCATCGCCAAGTATCCCCCTCCTCAAAGGAGTAGCCACAGATATAGCAATAGAAATGACTACCGTCTTTGAAGCCGCTCCAAGGTGCGACAAGATCTTCCTTGGTTACAACCCGTGGTTTCTGGTCTGTAAAGCTCATCATCTAACCCCCATACCCGAATCCTATGATTATTTTCGTAGCTTCCACCACTGGCCCTGCTGCCAAGAGGAGAATCATCAACACCCAGACAAAGATTAGTGCGGTTATAACTTTCATTACTCTTTAGCACTCCCTAGTTTTTCCTCAAATTGAATAGCCTCAGAATATCGTTGCTTAGAATACTCGGTTGTATCCTCTGAAGTCCATTCTTGCACCTTACCATTGACACATCTAGCGTAAAAGTGGTATCCCCGCAGTATTGTTATCCTAGCGGAATTAGAGGATGGCTGTTGGTAACTCACCAATTCCAGTATATCCTTGCTTTCAATAGTCTCAATGGTTAGCATATTTGCCCCTCCTTATGTTTCTCTTTTTAAGATATATGCTTCCAGGTTTCTCCCCTGGAGATGCGCCCGATGGCATTGTCCCCCGTATTATACCTACGTGCCAATGCTGCTTGTATTCCGTAATATGGACTCAAGAGTGCTAACTTTATCTCCCTCACGTCACTTTCGATCAGATGTTTTCGATTAGGTGTTTGCCAGCCCTCGACCAAGAGTGACCTCCAGTTTCTCCCCCATTCAATTTCGGTTATAACCTGCCGATTAACGCCATATTGCTTTGCTAAGTCCCTTTGTATCCCACGATAGGGATTCATTAAAGCTGTTTTGATGGCTACCACATTGGCATTGGTCAGCTTGGCTCTAGGGTTTTCCTCGCGAGGGTTTCCAGTATACCCATTACGCCCCTTTTGCATCATATCGCCAGAATTGTCTTTGCTTGTTCCTAAAAACAAGTGTGTGGGGTTACAGCATTTACGGTTATCGCAATGGTGGAGGACACATATACCCTTCGGGATAGTCCCATGTACGATTACCCAAACCAACCGATGTGCTAAATACATACGTCTCCCTACATACATATGCCCATAACCACCACTAATCAGACTACCCGTCCACGGCCAACAGCCACTACCTCTCTGCACGTATGACCACAAACGGTCTATTACTTCAGGGCTTAGTATTTCGTCCGTTGTTTCAGGCCAGTAGCCTAGTTTGCCGTTAGGTTCTCTCAGCTCACCCATCACTCTCCTCCAATGTCCTGATTCTTTCCTTGAGATAAAGCCAGATAACGAACTTGTCTACCTTTTGAGTCGTATTTGCCCTAACTGTAAGCAAGTCGAATCCATCCCCCAAGCGTTCTTTGAACCACTCTTCATGTAAGTGGGGATGAGATGTAAAGTATCGATGGCAGCCACCGCAAAGTCCCGCAGCATTATCCTCATCCCACCTCACCTTTTTATTTGACCTACCCCAGAAATGAGAACATTGAAGTTGCTTCCAAGCAGGGAATATGGAGCCGTCCTCTTTTTGAATATCGAACTTCGGATGCAAACATCTTTCGCAACCACCTACTTTACTGATTGCCGTCATTCTTCTTTCCTGGCTAAAGAGCTTATCCAGTGGGTCTATTTTCATCTTCTTCCCCTTCTCCGGCCGGTAGTCCTCTTCATTCACTCTTGTTCGCCATAAAATCTGTTAATATCAGTGAAACGGATACCGTCTCCGTTGAACGAGAACCGCTGTCCTTGCATATTACTAGGCTTTATGCTATAATTAAAACTATGAATAGAGAGTATTATTTGGAGAATAGAGAAAAACTTCTGGAGCAAGCTAGGCAATATAAGCTTAACCATAAGCACCCCTGCCCTATATGTGGCAACCCAGCTAGTATGAGAGCTAAACACTGCCAAGAATGTAGATGGAAAGGTAGACACGGCGGAAATTGGAAAGGTGGTAAGCATAAACATTCGGGCGGGTATATGCTTATCTACAGGCCCGGACATCCGAGAGCGGGAGCGAATCTCTATGTCCTTGAGCATATCCTTGTGTGGGAACAGGCTCACGGCAAACCAGTGCCGACAGGCTGGGAAGTTCATCACTACAACGGGATAAAGGATGACAATCGTCCTTCTAATCTGTTTGCTAAATCTAAAAAGCAGCACAGCTTGATAATACCGGAACTCCAAAAACGTATTCAGGAACTTGAAGCCCTGCTTAATAATCAACATCAACTCCTTTAACATCAAAGCTCTTCTCCGTAGTAGCGTTTAACATCATTAAACGTTATCCCATTGCCATTGAATGAAAAAGTCCAGGCCATGTTGTCAGGCCTGATGGTGGGTTGTGCTGGTGTCTTAACATAGACCAGCTTGAGCTTGTGCTCCCCCATAGATACATATAAAACAGACCGCTTGGCCGTGAAGCCACCACCATAGGCTAAGTCTCTCTCGATAACCTTCTTCACACCCTTAAAAAATGTCACCGAGGGTGGCGGTTTCTGAAGCCCGATGATAGCTACGCCCTTGTTTAACTTCCGGAAGATAGCATCAATCTCAGTCCCTACCAGATATACTTCGCTGTTCAAGTCCAGGTAGTCAATAACAGAAATGTGGTCAGGATGAATTACGTCTGCAAAATTGTCGTATCTCTCGTAGACTTGAAACGGCGCTGGGTAAGGGATATTCAGCGGCTCAAAGCGTTCCTTCATTTGCTCGGGCCCAGTCTCGCTATTGAAGAGGTCGATTAAGAAACTACTCATATTCATCTCAATAAAGTTATACATGAAGCCCGTCTTACCAGCATTCTTACTGCCGGCCACGATGATGATACTCTTCGGATATATCCTCGCGAATTCCTCCAAGCCGAAGGGAAATCTCAATGGTACTATGTTGGTGCTGTCTGCCGCTTGCCAGTCAATCAGTTTAGCCTCAGTGTCCACTTTGCGGTATGCGCCCCTTCCGAGCGATATAATCATACCCCTTGCCTCAAACCTAGAGAAAATCTGGCGAAGGTGAGTCTTCCCCTCGGGTGAAACAATCCCTAGCTCCTCCCACGCTTCCCTATTGGTAAATTGTTTCGTTACCAATTCCAACCATTGCTCAACAATTCTCTGTTCGAGTCTTAATGGCATTTATACCTCCAGTCTCATAACAGACTGGCTACACCTATTGGCAGCAATCTCGCAATACTTCTCTTCTATCTCGATGCCTATACAGTGGCGGTTTAACTTCTGACAAGCCTCAGCCGTGGTACCAGAGCCAAGGAACGGGTCAAGGACTAAATCGGTCTCTTCCGCAAAAGACTCTAAACACCACACAAACAGGTCTAACGCTTTTTGTGTAGCGACTCCAAGTTTCTTTTCTTTGCTATCTCTTATGAAACCATGCCATCGACTATTGAATACTTTTGCAGGGCGCTGAAATGATGTCCATGCCAATTCGCAATCAGCGAATGTCTTAGCAGGCAATCCATCCTTTTTATACCAAATGAGCCAACACTGTGACGGATAGAGATAATCTGTGAAGTAATTGCCTCCCCATATTATTTGCTCTTGCGAGTGCGACAACATTAAATCAAAGGTATCTTTTTGGGGTTTAATATCCCAATTTGATGGAGCATATTCTAACCGCTTCGCTGATGCTCCTTTGATTGACAATGAACCACTTTTAGCTATACCAAGACCATAAGGCGGGTCAGTCAACACCAAGTCCACCTTCGGCAACTCAGGCAGTATCTCCCGACAATCCCCGTGATAGATAGTTACCCATTTATCTTGGTAGTATGGTTTCATTTTCTCTTTCCCTTTCGTCACCCTTGTCACGGAAACTGTGGTTTGTAACCTTTGTAAAACGTGACGAAACGTGACAAGCCTAGCTAGATACAAAATAAAATCCTAACGTATAATACCCCTCCCCAATAACACAGATAACATTGCTTATCAACTATCCTTTTTACCTTTAAGAAAATTGGGGTAGCCTAATCCATATCTGTCTCTGACTTCTACCCTTTTCTTTTTTGTTATTGTTTGCTTGTAAATCCATATACTAACAATTTTATCCACCCTAAATATAATCTCATCTATTACAAAATTATCCTCTGTTGAGACCACCATGAAAGTATCGTCTACCTCAGTAACAAAGCCTACATAGTTCTCTTCCTTGCCATTCTTACCTATAATGATTACTGAAATTGGTTTGTCTTTGAATTTTATCCAGTCCATAATTACCTCTTTTAGTCAATATTTACCCTTCTTCTTCGAGACATTGATGTGTTCATTGACCTTGTTTTGAAGATGTAAAAATCCTGCCTTCAGTTGGTCTATCTCCGTATCAACCGGGCGAGGACGGAATACAGGTTTGATTTCTGGCTCTTCAGGACTCTCTAGGCAACCCTCACATATCGGGCGATGATACTTAGGATATTCGTGAGGGTGAGTTCGCTTAAAATGCAGGTCAATAGTAACCTGCCTGGGGTCAAACGGATGATGGGACTGGATACATTCAACGCAGTTCATTTATCTACCAGCTTCTTGAGATTCTCAACCTCGGTACGCAAGAGGTAGCGATTGCGCCCTATCATTACCGGATGTAATTGATATCGCTCAATCATATTATAGACAGTGGGCCGGGAGACTCCTAGAATTTCTGCAGCCTCACTGAAGGTTACAAGGTCATTGGTTTGAATACTCAAGTCAGCCATATCCATAACTTTACACTATCCTTTACAGTTTGTCAAGTGAATTAGGTAGCCTGATAGATATCCTTATCTTCGATGTCCCGCTCATGTTCTCCCCTTAGCAGTCTTTCAAGACACGGCTCACAAATACCATGGCTGACCTCTTCGCTATCCAGGGGTTCTTTCTCCCCCATATCCTTACCACACCAAGAGCATCGAATCTTCATGTTCCCGGGAGACACTTCTTAGGATTGTTTCTGCAATATTCCTTTGACCCGCACTTCATACATTCCTTAAAAGGTAGTTTCTTCATCACCCCTCCCCCTCAGCCAGCTTCTTGAGTTCTTGTATATCGCTTTCTATGAGACAGATAATTACGGGCTCTCTACCAGATTGTGGTATATCTTGTGGTTCTGCAAATCGTTCTTTTTCCAACCACTCCACAAACCACCTCAAGGCTGCCTTCCGTTGGGCTTCGGCTACTGTTGTTGCCCTCTTGTAATCAGGCTCGAATATAATCCAGTTCCTTTCTTTGTAGATTTGGAGTATGTCTGCATCACTCAATATCGGTGGTATCTCCATTATGTCTTCTCCTCTTCATCAGGGAATAGGGCAAGGATTTGGTCAATACCATTAAGTGTTAAGTATCTTTTGCCCTTGTATTTGTGTGTTTCAATGGGCGTTTTAGCTATCTTCTCCCTTGCTTCTCCGTTAGCCATTTCTCTCTCCTTCGCACTACTATGGTGGCTCTGGGAGCTGGTGTACTAAAGACACAACACCATTTAACTTGTCCATTGCACTCCCAGAGCTGGTCTGAGTCCTAATAGTATCCGCTACTCACCTTTCGGCTTTCATCATAAGCTATGACGATTAGCCACAAGGTATTCAATCAGATGAATGGCCTGGTCTTCAGTAAGTTCCTTGAATGCTGAAATCTTTGGCCACTTCCAGCCTATTACGAGCTTAAACGTCTCTTCGAATGTATACCCGGTATCGACAATCGTCTTCTCTAGTTTTACCAGGGTATCAGGTGTAACAGGTAGCGGAGGTTCGTTTTCTCCCGCAATGGTGCTAGAATCTAATCCTGTGGGCTCTAGGGGCGCCTCTGGTTTGACCTGGGCTATGTCGGGTTTTGTCTCGGGCTTCGGTTGCTGCTTTGGTGCCACCTTAGATTCTTTGGGAACTGATGGTAAGTCCTCCAGGTCCTGGGTAAAGACCTGTGATAGACGGCCGGCTGAAAGTGCTGCGTCAACCAATGCTCTCTTCTTTGACATCTTGAGGATGGTATTGACCTGGCTATAGATGTCCTCATTCGCTACCTTGCCTGCCTCTTGGTTTTCGATTTCAGGAGCACCATCATTCCATTTCGCACCACACCCGCCAGTCTTTTTAAAGCAGAGCCAACCTCCCCCATACTCTTCCTTACCCTTGATAATAGCCTCTGCTCCGCATATAGGGCATAACCTTTTAGCTTCCCGCCACCGGTACTTAGCCTCCATGCTGTTGCACTCGCCCAAACCCTCTGAGATTACGACACCATGAGCTACTGAAACGAGCTTACATTTTATGAGGTAGCGAAAGAATCCTTTATCCCAATCTTCTACCCTGTCCATAATTTCATAATGGTCGGCCAACCCCAGTAACTTGGCGATCTTCTCGGCGCCAGGCTTTAGCAGGGTAGGCTTCTGAGTCCCGGGAATCACTCCGTAGTCTTGGCCGTCAATCATAGTGGCTCTCACTACCTGCTGAAACCGGTTGATGGCCTCCATATCAGTCCTGAATTGACTCTCATCTGGTAATACTAACGCTGTTTCTGTCATAAAATCCCCCTTAACTCACTCAATGTCCTGGATAAATCCATACTGGCCTGTCTACAGGCTGCCGTTTCCTTGAAGACCATCTTATCATCCTTTGCCTTTTGCCTGACGGCCTCGGCTGTGTCTATGAATCTCCGCGCTGCTGTCATTGCTAGGCTTAAGCTAGTCGCATTCATCTCTCCTCCTTTACTTTCTCGTAGACTTTACATACAGGGCAAGTAGTTTGGGTAGATATATGCCCACATCTGACACATCTATATTTATGGCTTTTGATTCGGGGAAGTCTCATTTCATACCTTCTCGTAGACTTTATTCAGGTATTTATCAGCAGCCCACTTGACTGCCTCCAGGGTTACGTCCCGCCTGTACCAGATGTCCGCCAGTGTCCCGTTAAGATACAGCACCAGAATATCAGGGTCACCGTATCCTAGTGAAAGGCCAGCATCCAGGTGTTCTTGGGTTAGTTTAATCATCAGCCCTCAGTACCTCCCGTAATGCCCAGAATAGAGCTAGGGCAGGGGTTTCTGCTACAGCCCAATACTCTCCCGCCTCAACATCTACTTGCCATCCTTCGTCTACAGGCTGTATGTATATCTCTTGTAGGGATGTCTTGGGCACAGCAATACTGAACAGGTTGTTGAGGTCGACCTTTAGTTCAACGGCTCCTCCTGATGGAGTTCTAGCCCAATATCTGTTATCGTTCACATAGAAATCTACACCACACCTCTCCCAAAGCTCTTTAATCTGTTCTTCTGTTGGTATCATTGTCCTCTCCTTAAATCAGTTTTAGTTTAGCCAGTATCCACACCCACTAGAGAGTTTCAGTTCCGTATTCCTTCCTGTGCTGCCCATATCCCGAAGACACCAGGATATTGTAGTGTTATTTCCCATTCCCCTTTAGTATATGCCATCATTTCTTCCTCAGCAGATAGATTCTCAGGAAGGCTATCAGCGTCCTCTCGAAGTCATAGGGTTCGGGCTTAGTGGTCATCTACTCAAAAACTCCCTATTTTTATCTAGGCCGTAGTAACCTTGTATTTCAGGTAAGCCATGAGACAAAGCCACCTTATGGCAAGCAACTTTGGCATCAATAGTGGCTTGGTCTTTCTTGATGCCTTGCATTATGGAGGAGACAATAACTGTATCGCCATTCATCCAGCCTCTCTGGGCTAGGTTAAGTAAGTCGTTGAATTCATCCTCTGTTGCAAATATTCCAGTGTGATTCACTCTTCACGCTCCTGATTACAGCAGTCCTCGCCAAGCATCTCCCGATAGGCTTTCTTATCAGCTCCGCATCGATCGCACCTGTTCTCATTAGCCATCATAGCCTTGAAGATGGCCAGTCGATGAAGCTTTTCGGCCTCATATCTCTTCTGGGCTAGTTCCTGTAAGAGTCGGTCTCCGTCCTTCATTATTGCTCCCCCTTATTCTTAGCGCCAGCCTCTATCGGCCTTACTTACTGGCTCCCCCATCTCATCATAATCCAGACAAATCTGGCAAATAGCCATGTGTAGCGGTGCTCCCCTGGCTAGACTCAGGATAGTAACCTGACCTAAGTAATAGCCTTTCTCACAGTGAAGATTCGGCCATGTCTTTGCATTTAGGCAACAGTATAAAGATCTTCTTTTTGACATCATGATGCTCCTATGCTAAAATTAAGTTGATGACTAAAGGTGAAAGGGTTACCCGTACTTGTTTGATTTGCGGAAAGGTATTTGAGGTCTGGCACAGCGCCTCCGAGCGCAGACGGTGTGACTTCTGTTCGACAACGTGTTACGGTAAGGCAAAGACACTTGGTATAGTCAAAGTAATCGCCAATGATCTCCATATTAAATGTGGGCAATGCCATAAAATGTTCACAGTTAGAGATACGGCAACGGGTCGAAAACGGAAGTTTTGCTCTGTATCCTGTGGTTCTCGACAACGAGCACAATCCACCCCACGCTTGCTTTATGAGAGGAAGCGGATGAAACGATTGAATAGCTACAAACCATGTATTATATGTGGATTTGACAGATTCGTAGAGCTTGCGCATATTATTCCCTCTGTCCAAGGCGGAAATTACACTAAAGAAAATATACTCTTTCTTTGCCCCAACCATCATAAATTGTACGATGGACATCTCTTGAACCGTAAAGAAATATCTAAGCTGCCTTCTCATGCTGTCTGGTTTTATGAACTGATAGGTAACAGGAAAGTACGTTAGTTCTCTATTCATCATTCCCCTTCCTCAGTCTTTCGCCTAGCTCTTTCCCGCAGTATCACCATAGACACGGCTGATTCTTTCATCTTGAACATATTGGCTATAGACTTCTGGAGCCAGCCCTTCTGCACAAGATTCCATATCTTTTCGTTGCGTTCCGTCTTTCGTCTGTTTGCCATTATTCTACTCTACGTCGTATGGATTTAGTGAGCGCAGTATATCCTCAGGAAAGATGAAGTGGTTATCTTGGTGGTCATCAAGCCAATCCTGTGAAGGGGACCCCCCTGTCGCTTCTTGATAGAGTTCCACAGTTCGGGCTCCTTGGTTGAAGCCCTTACTATGACCTACGACATAGGAAACAAATACAGCACCGGCAATAAGAATTGTTACTATTATAACCAGCCCAAATATGTCTTCGCCTTTCATTTATACACTCCTTTCCCACCTTTACAAACACAATACCACAATTAAAACAGTTTGTCAACCCCCCTAGACGGTTCGGTATAGTTGATGTGCTCGTTGCCGCGATATTCCCAAGCAGTCGCCAATTTCTTGGAAAGTTAAACCTCGGCCTCTCAGTTGTTTAATTTCTTTAACTCTCCCTAATTTAATTTGGTGTGCTTGGTGGCGATTGCCGTGGCAAGATTTACATAGACAGATTAGATTGTCGAGTGCATTATGGGGAGCATGTCCATTATCGGCCATGGGTTTGTTTCTGAACTGAGACCCAGATATATGGTGTATATCTAATGCAATCTTAGTCTTTCCGCAATCCTGACACATGAACTTATCTCTAACCCGACACAGTTCCTTTGTCTCTCTTAGAGAGACATGACTCCTCCATCTCTGGTAGTAGTTGTAATATTGTCTACCTGATTTTGAGGTTTTAAGTTCACCCTTCATACTGACAGTATAGCATCATTCTAAAATCTTGTCAATAGCCGCTGCTAGTTTTCAGACAAACAAAAAAGAGGGGGAGTTCTGAAATGGACTCCCCCTCAATCATCGCAGGCCAGTGATTACCTCTGTTTCGGGTCCAATGCCCCTATTTATCGCTCTCAGGGCTTGCTAGTCTCGCCTCAAGCCCCTTTATCCTCTCCTCCAATTCCTCATAGCTAGGTTTCAAGGGGATGGTGTGCCGGTAGCCACATTTACAGACAAGAGTATTGCCGACAATCTCCCCCCACATGGAATTGCAATTCGGACATGACATCGGACTGTCATACTCCATATTAGATTACACCTGTTACAAATAATATAGGGATTACGATAGCTGCCGTAGTGAGTAACCCGCCAAAAACCTTGAATGCCAGCCCGAGACGTGTCGTATTACGGGTTGTTTGGATTTCATTTTTAGCCACTCTATCATTGAGCTTTTCAAGGTGCTTATCCGTCCTCTCTGCGTGCTCCCGTATATACATCAGGTGAGTTTCTATTGCTGATACTATCTCAGTGTAAGTAGGTTTCTTCATTCAATCCCCTTTCTTTTAATCTAATCTCTTATGGATTACCTGCGTCACTAGCTATCCACCAAAAGGTATTAGAGCCAGTAGTGTTTAGATAGACCTCAAACCCCGTAGTGGATACATTCCTTAGACGCCATGCAGCATTTTTGCTTATAGCGCCTGTTACTGCTGGGGTAGAGGAGAAGGCAGTATTAAACGTCACTGCCACCCACGTCTTAGCAGTAGGCACCAAAGAGCCTGACTTAACATCTGCACCCCCTCCACCACCAGTAGCTGAGACCGTCACAGTGGTCGGATTTTCTACAATAGATACACCAGACCCAGCAATAAGTTCTTTATAACCCGTCCTGTTCTCATTGTCTCTTAGACATATATAAAGCATGTATTCTCCTTACGCTGCCACACATATTCCGTGTGTGATTAGTGCATCTCTGATAGCATCTATGACCCCATCGGTAGTCGCATCCCCGCTGTTTATAGCGTCATCAATCCTTACGTCTACCACCTGCGCCCCTAATACCTGCGTACCTGCTACTTTAACTCCATCATCGGGATTTACAAAAGTATCTACCCAAAGCTCACCAGCACCAGAGAGTGTCATA
>SDBU01001767.1_pt1 | contig 29984 bp, 32 predicted proteins | sample 2277071 | NCBI WGS metagenome assembly SDBU01 (sample SAMN10397929, study PRJNA504765) | marine sediment metagenome | isolation source: marine sediment core GS08_GC12, 126 cmbsf | place: Arctic Ocean: Gakkel Ridge, Loki's castle | collected 2008 | reverse complement strand
GAATGGCGATATTAAATATAAACATCTTCGATACTGACGAAGACATTGCATTTGACAGAAACCAAACTTTCGATAGATGTACTCGAATGATGAGTACAAATAATCAAAGTATTTTCGGCAGATTGCATAATTATGCTTGACAGGCGAACAAAAATATGGTAGGATGCGTAAATTGAATAGTGACGTTATGACAGAATGGAGTTAATAGTGTTACTGGATTTGACAAATGAACTTAAAGAGGCTGTCCCGGCTATTGCGAAAAATATCCGGCGATGGCCTCTTTTTATATAAGGTATGTTTTCGCAATGGCTAAAAAAGACTATACAGCCTGCCGGGGGATTACCAACAAACGAGAGCAGTTTTTGGATAACAGGAAACTGTGTTGGGGCAAAGGATATTAAAACGCTTAACCAGGCAGATCGCTGTAGAATATAATAGAGGTTAAGATAAACAAAGCTTTGGCCTGCCATGAGAAACTTGGAAACTATACTATTTATGTATATATCCAAGAAAGGCTCGGTCTAACTGATAACTGTGGAATAGCCTATAATTAACAATATTATCGAAGTCAGTAAAAAGGAATCGAAGTGAAAGAATGTCCTAAATGCAAGAGTATATGGTTAAGCTCGGCAGAGTATTGCCCGAGCTGTGGACATCGGTTCAAAAATGAAGTTTACGAGATGTTAGAGAAAATGGGTATTAAAATGGGTATTAAAGTGGGTATTAAAGTAAAATGATATTCTGTAAATTAGGAGAACAAAAACTATGAGCGAAGAAGATAGAGATGACGACCGTCAAGCGTGTACAGTAGAAATACCAAAATACAGAAGCCACAAAGTTGTTCATGCCTTGAAAATCAAGAGCATCGTGTTCGACAAAGATGAGGCACGGAAAGAAGGCCGGGAAACAACTGGCGGTGCTACTATCACACCGGAAGAAGATGGGTATGCTAAATTCAAGGTAGATGCTGCTTATGTTCAGAAGCACACTCCCGTAGCTGGCGGTTACTACGTCGTCTACGAGGGCGGCTACAAAAGCTGGTCGCCAGCGAAAGCATTTGAACAAGGATATACAAAGATTTAGGAGAACAAATATGAAGATTAACGATGATTGGGAATTTGATGATGCTGTAACGGGCTTGAAATTAACAGTGGTTACAGGCAAGAAGTTAGACCGGTTGAAAATCGAGAATATCCAAGGAGACGTTAATAACCGGGATTTCTGGTTTGATAAAAACGGCAAGTTTAATGGTACGGGAAGTGCTACACAAATAAAAGGAGAAACAAAATGAAGATCTTAACAGCAATACTAATTGCAGCATTACTGGCGTTAAGCGGTTGTGGCCCAGATCAAACAGCGGCTTTTACAGCCTTGACTGGCCAGAACACTGACCTCGATATTAAACTCGGCGCTCTCTTCGACGCCAACGATGGAGGCCGCACAGAAGCCGGCGTCGTCGTAAAGTATTTAAAGAAAGACGAAATCAAATGGGGGCCGGAGCCGGATATACTTGGCGGCTATGTGAAATTCTACTTATCGCAAGAGATAACCATCACGGACACACCGGAACCGTCCCTGATCCAGCCCTGGCTTGAGGCGTTCAAAGCCCAGCCTTACATTGGCTTTGAGATCGTCGGCAGTCCTAACGGTACTATTAACGAAGTACAGCACAACTGGATACTCGGAACAGCGTTTACATTATCAGATGACACCAATATCAGCTTAAACATCGAATATATCGATGGAGACCAGGCCCACAGTGATGTATATCTGGGTATGGGGTATAAATTCTAAAAGAATATCTGAGTAAAATGATAGCAGAAAACAAAACCGGCCGAAACGAGCAATGCCCATGCGGTTCCAAGAAGAAGTTCAAATACTGCTGCGGGGTCGAGAAGCCACCGAAAAAGGTACTCAGTCCCTTAGGAGTGATACGAAGTTTTATTCACGTTGTCAAAACCGAACACGACGGCGAGGTCACGATATCATGTGAGGACCTTACGGCTTTAGTAACTGACAAAATCGTTACCGATATGAAGATAGATTATGTTCCAGTGACGGACTCATTTAGCTTTAAGGTAGTCGAGCTTGAGAAGCCAAAGCAGGGCAAGATTTTAACGCCGGACAAGAGGATAATCGCATGAACAGACGACCATTCAAACTGACAATAAAGGACAAGTTGCTGCGAACTATGAACAGAAAGCAATATTACGCGGCAATGAGTTGGTTGCGTCTTTGTGAAAGAAGAATCCATGAACGGATAGACTATGACAAAATACACAAAGAGTTTTTGAATATGGCTCTTTATGGATGTTCAGAGGGAAATCCGACATGAACAGACACAGTTTCCTAAAAGCAGTAGTTTGATAACTAAATAATGGGTGAAGTCTGAACCGGCAGGGGATGGCTTCCGTAAGATAAATTAAGACGGCAGTAGGGCCTACTCTCTATTGCCGTCTTTTTTTATGCCCATAAATAGAAAGGAAAACCAATGACTCGAACAAAAGACATAATTACAAAACGCATGGCGAATAAGGCTCGCAGAGAGATTGAGCATGTGCGGGAAAAAGAACAATTAATCTTAGAAAGAGAGCGATTGCCTGTTGTTCCAAAGCCAGTAGAACGTACGTGTCCAGACTGCAAAGGGCTGAAGTCCAAGAAAGCCAAGCGTTGCCGTGAATGCGCAAGTAAGGTTCGGAAAGCCAGCTAATTGTGGCAAAAGCAAAAAGAAAAACTAAGAAGGTGGCCAAACGCAAGAAATTCCCTGCCGAACAGCGAGATTATGAAGTTGGCAACAAGAAACCGCCAAAGGAGCATCAATTCAAGGCTGGAGAAAGCGGTAATCCAAACGGCCCGCCCAGGCGCCGGACCCAGTTGTGGGTTTGGTTCTGCAAATATATGAGCATGACAGATACTCAGCTTAAAGGGTTGGTCAAAAAAAAGCTGACACAATCACAGCAGACAGCGCTGAAGTTGGCAACGGATATGGTAAGCGGCAAATATACAAGTTCGGAGCGGCTTGCAAGGCACGTCTTTGATCGCGAGGAAGGCAAGGCTGTCGAGCATGTCATAATCGGGAACGATGATGTTTTAACTGACAGTGAGTGTGAGAACATAAGAAAAGAATTGCTCAAACATGCTGACAAATAGACAGATACGTAATGTTGGTGAAAAGATTATACTTTACAAGCCCTTACCGGCGCTGAGGGAGTTTCACAAGAGCCCGGCCAAGAACCGCTGGCTCTGTGGCGGCAATCGGTCCGGCAAGTCTGAAGGCAATATCGGCTATGATCTGTGTTCGTTTGCTCTGGGTATTCATCCGCACCGCAAAACTCTGCCAAATTCTACTATCTGGGCAGTTGCTAATGCCTGGCCGCTTGTTGGTAAGCTGTTGTGGAGTGAGAAGATCAGCGAATACCTTCCAAGATGCCAAATCAAAGAGATATTGTGGCACAATAAATCTGAGGAGATTCCCCAGGAGATACAACTAAACAATGGAAACCGGATAGAATTTAAGGCCGGAGAACAGGGACGTAAAGCCTTCGAAGGCCGGCCGATTGATGCAATCTACCAGGATGAACAGATCAAGTCTGACTCTGAAGGCATATTCACTGAGATGCAGGCCCGACTCATGGACAGGTCAGGCTTCTTTGCAGGATCAATGACTCCGCTACAGCCCCAGAACTGGCTCGAAGAAAAGGTCTCGAACCTACCAGAGACTGATGAGGTATTCTATGCCAACCTGAATGATAATCGAATAAGCCGGGGCGGATACATAAGAGACAAAGAGATTGACCTTATGATCGCCCAATGGCCTGTCGAAGTCCAAGAGACCCGTATCAAGGGCCACTTTGCAGCGTTCCTCGGAGCTGTCTATAAGACGTTCAACCGCAGAGTACACGTTTGCGAACCGTTCAAGATCCCCGACGACTGGACACGATACCGGGTAATCGACTGGGGCTTCAATAATCCGTTTGTCTGTTTATGGCTTGCCAAGGACAAGGATAAGCGGTGGTACGTCTACAACGAGCATTTCGAGGCCCAGCAGACATTAGCCCATCACGCCGCGTGTATCAAGCGTATCAGTGGCAAAGAGAAGTATCGGAGTACATGGGCCGATCACGACGCCCAGGACCGCTGTGAGTTCAATAGCTTAGGCATACCGACCATTCCAGCCAAGAAGGACATACATCTCTGTATAGAGGCCGTGCAGGCCGTGCTGAAGATACAAGGTGATGGTAGGCCCAGACTTCAGATTATGAGTAATTGTCCGCACACAATCAAGGAAACGGCTGGTCTTAAATGGGCTGAGGGTACTGAGAACAAAGACGCTAAGGATGTGCCGGTGGACAAGGATAATCATACTACAGATTGTCTTGGATACGGGATCTACGGTGTTGAGGGCAATTTCTACTTTAGTGAAAGTGATTTATCATGATAGTTGACATTGATGTAATCAGAGACAGATTGAAAACGACTCGCATAGCGTGCGTCCAAGACCAGCAATTAGGCATGGCTAAACATATCGTTTCACAGCAGATACAGAAGCCGCCATCGAAGATGATAGCATTTTATACGCATACTGGCGATGTTGCAGTCACCCCGAAACCCGCGTTTCTATCGAATTAGTAGGGAGAATAGAATGAGTACCGTTGATATTGAGCCAAAAATAAGGATGTGCAGGAAGGTGATTTGACATGATTGCATTGAAGTGGAATAGTAGATGGAGGTTCTGGCGTATTAAGCGAAGAATACGGGAGATCATAAGACACAGATCGTTTCGTTTGCCGCCAATACAGAGCCATGAAAAGTTTTGTGAAGAGATGAGGGTTATAGACGAGAAATCTAAGCGGATAAAACATGATTAACATAACCGTAAACAATTTATGTAAGGAGAATAGAACATGAGCATAAAAACTGAATGTGAACCAGCATTGAAAGTAGATACATTTCGTGACGATATTCGTCATGGACGCAGAATATCTTCAACAATACGGCGTGAGCAAATCATGGGTGCTGTAGCTCGCGGTTGGTGCCACGACAAGAACTCCCACAAGAGAATGGACCCTGATCTTGCCATAGCGATTACGGATGAAATTGAGACATTGTTAAAAACACACTGATGCCTAACGACAATCTACAATTTGACGAGCTAAAGACAGCCGACTTGGGCCATTCGTTCGGCGGACGGTGGGAAGTTGCCCAGTGCTGCAAGTCTGTCTATGGCGGCGTAAGCTGGCCGGGCAAGCGTCCGGGCATGGCTGTTATTGTAGCCATGGACAAGGCCAAGCACTTCGACGGCTACGATGTGTGTCTGTTGGCGGAGTACGAGTCATTCAGTATGCGGGACCTCGTCAGGCAGTTGGGCGTACTGGACTTCGAGTACAATCCCGAGAAGTGGGTTGGCGACAACAAGAACGATGCCGCCGACAGGTTCGTTCGTGAACTGAACGTCGAGATCAACAAAGGCGAGGAGTTCCAGAGGCATAAGAAGTTCAGGTTAACGCCAATGACCACACCGATGCTGGAAATGAAGCACTTCTATCAGTTCGGGCTCGATGAGATCAAGAGGCTGCTTGACTCTGAGCGGCGGACGCTGTTTCTGAAGGACTCCAAGATCATAGGTTATCTTTCGGAATTAGTAGATGGGAGCGAAATTGCCGATCTGGATCTGGGCGATTACCCGGCGATAGAGGCACTGTGCTTTGCCGTGATAACGCAAGCGGATGCTGTCAAGAGAGACAAGGCTCGAAAGAAGCCGGTGATGCAAGACCGGAGATTTAAGTTAGGGCAGTTCAGGAGAGGAGCTTGATATGGCGGTTTCCGAATATGTACGTCAACAAATGAGTGAAGATGAACTTAAAATAATGCGCAAGGTGATGCAAAAGGAATTTGCTGGGCGTGCGATATCACCTAAAGAACTTACCGAATGGACGAGCAAATACGACACCGCCTTCTACGCTAAACAGAAGAAACAATTTGATGCTGCAAGGGCAAAGTCAAAGTTGATAACAGTAGAAGAGAAAGCTTTTGACGTTAAACGAAAGAAAAGGCGTGGCCGAGCGCAAACAGTGTTAAGCAGAGGGATGGCGGGCAGGCCGGGCCTATTGAACTTACTTAGCGGATCAAGTAGCGGTAGTTTGCTTGGATTTAAGACAAGACTTGGAGAATAGTGTGACTAAGGTATTTGTTATAGTTTTGGTTTTTGCAAGTTGCACGTTAGCTTCGACTTGGTATGTTCGGCCATTGGGCACTGATTACGGTGCTGAGAATGGAGAGGCTTACGCGACCGCTTGGGAAGGATTAGCGGCTGTAGTCTGGGGTGGGGGGGGTGGCGTTGTTGCAGGTGATGCCCTTTATGTCTGCGGAACTCACATAAGGGATGAATCTAACGGTTCTGTCTCGGCCGCTGATTATGTAATAACCCCGACCTCTGGCACTTCTGGCAATCCTACGATTATTCGTGGCGACTATCCCGGCGACGCAGGCTATATCTATGGCTGGCGTCAAAAGAGCGGAGCGTGGAATAATGAAGGCGGCGGCTTGTGGAGTATAGCCTTAGATGCAGGGATACATAGTGAGAGTATTTTGGAAAACCCATCAGGGGCCACTTTTACCCCTTTGGTTAAGAGTTATACGCATTCCAACCTCACCGGGACATGGACATTTACTAATACCAGTACAGCAGTTGAGGCGTTGGGGGCAGACGGTGACGCAGTAAACGATGGACTCGCGGCTGGTGATTTTATTCGGAAAAACTCTGCCAGTTCTACTACTGATTGGTATTTGGTTACTGTTGTAGCACAGCATGAAATAACTATTAACACGGCATATACTGGTACCACAGGTGCGGCAGCCGAAGATGCTTCGCAATGGGAGGATGCAACTGCCTCTCTTGCCGACTGCACGGCAACGGCAGGAACGCAGTATGCCGCGACTTACGCGAATGGTGCGACATTGTATGTGCATCCCACTAACGGCAACGATCCTGCCGAGCAGGTTGTTTTGAACAGGTATGGTACTCAATTCTTACTCGATAGTGTAGAGTACATAACCTTCCTTAACTTACATTTTTATCAGCATTGGAGATTTGCGAATACAGAAACTTACAATCACATCACATGGGATGGCTGTACGTTGATGTACGGTGGTTCGTCGGTGCTTATTCGTATATACGATGACTCAGATAACAATACGGTCACAGATTGCACGATGGCTTATTGCGGCAGTGGTATCTACACGATATTTGGTTCGCCGTCTTCAGATGTGTCGGACAATAATACATTCACGAATAATACCATTTACAACTTAGGCACGCTTACGGGCTATATCGATGGTGACAACCACGCCATAGGGTTACAAGGAGGAACAAATACTCTTATAGATGGCAATACTATCTGGAACTGCGGCACTGGAATCACAATGTATTCCGGAGAAACCAGCACGTTCACGAATTACACTATCAGTAATAATTTAATCTATGGCTTGAACGATTCTGGCAATAATCGCGGCATTGAAACACAGATAAATGTTAGTAATGTTGCAGATCATTCAGGAAATACGATTTACTGCAATATAATTCACGACTGCACTGTGGGTTTACGTGGGCAATTCCACGACGAAACGACTTGGTACAACAATACAATTTATAACTGCACTACGGGTTTCTTAACACTCCGTACTACAGGCAACAATACGCTGAGAAATAATATATTCCTGAACTGCACGACAAACATATCTGCTACGGCGGCAGGCACTCCAGTTGTTAATTCTGATTACAATTTATTTTATCCTGTTACTGGCGATTGTTTTTTTATATCCAGCGGCGGAGAACCTGGCGGCAATTACACATGGACAGAATGGAAAGCCTATAATTGGGGTGTTGGTACGGACGATGGCAATTCGTTAGATGAGCCACCACAACTTATAGGGGTAGAAAGAAATAAGTTTGCTCCGGTCGATGGTTCACGGGTGGTAGGAGCGGGTGAAGATGTCAGTTTGCCAAGTGATTTCAGAGGCAATCCAATAAGCACTGATATAGGTGCGATAGCCTACACACAGTATGGTGGATTTTGAAAGGATATTAAGATGAAAAAGCTAATTAGTTTATTGATAGTATTGTTTCTGAATGTGAATGTTTGGGCTGCTGCAAACTATTTGGTATCACCAGCAGGAGAAGGGAATAAAGATGGTTCTACATGGAGTCACGAAATGGGGGAGGCTGAATTTGAAGTATCCGTTGAGGGTGGTGGTGCTCAGGCCGTTGCAGATGGAGATATTTACTATCTTTTAGCGGGTGAATATACCCCAGATTCAGGTTATATTGTGACTTTTGCTGGCACACAAACTAATCTTATTCAAATAATTGGGGTTAAGGCTGCTACGACAGATCCCACACCTGAGTTTTCAGATTGGGGAGTAGGGGCGGATAGACCTCTAATAACTGCCGCAGGTAATTCGTTGGATTGGAGCGGGGCCCCTTGGTGGCGGTTTAGGAATCTGATAATAACATCAACCGAAACAAACGGCCTCGAAGGAGGGGCAAGCAATGGTGTTGTAAATTGTTCTATTGAAAATACAAATGGCGGTGAGGCATATTATGCGGGTGTCGGGCAGGATTATTTGTACGACTGCGAACTAAAATCTACTGGTGTTGCCGTGAGAACACACAATCATACGTATATTACAAATTGCTACATACACGATAGTGCTACTGGAGTTTATGGCGGTGCGGACCTTGCTTATATTGTCAATAATATAATTGACACTTGTGCCGTAGGCATTGATATGAATACTCGTGACCGTTTTGTAATTATCGGCAATACAATCTTCGATTCTGCCACATACGGAATCAGCGGAACAAGTGGGTATGGGGGCTTAATATTGAGCAATATTATTGACGACTGTGCAGTGGGAGTTGATTGGTCAACGGTCAGTGCAGGGAATGAATTTGACTTTAACGCATGGTCTAACAATGTGGATGATATTGCCGATATAGATGTAGTCAAGGGCAATAACTCTGTAACAGCAGATGTCCTTGTAAATACGACAAACTTAAAAATAGAGAGTGGTAGCGGTGCAATAGATGCAGGATTACAGATAACAACTGTAAGTGGTGCTGAATACAAAGTAAACACCGGTGTTGACCAAGAAGACTATACGTCTGGCGGCAATCCTCGGCACGGCACAAAGAATGGCGGCAAACAATAATGAAAACAATTATCTTAATCTTGATATTGACTATTTTGCAATTTTTCATCTTAGGCTTCACCTTTGATTGGGTGGATGGCGTTCCTTCTTCGCTTATTGCTCATTACAAGATGAATGAGGACACCGCCTCGGACAACAATGAGCTTATTTCAGACGGCGACTTTGCAGCAGATACAGCTTGGACTTTAGATGGAACGTGGGCAGTGGCGGATGGCGTGTGTTCTGCTGATGGTAATGAGCAAAATCAGTATCTCGAACAGAACTTGTCTCCACGAGCAATAGTTGGGCGGAAATACAAAATAAAGTATGAAGTTACTGCCAATACGATTGTAGGTACAGATGATTTGTTCATGTCCAATAGTTCTTGTTGGAACACTTTTATTCTTCTTGGCGATGTAGGAGTACACACAATAACCAAGGTATGTACGCGAGAAGGTGCTCTTGATTTGAGGTTATTTTTAGGTAATCTTGCGACTGGCGGCTCTATCTCTATTGACAACATCTCTGTAAAGCTCTTTTTGCCCTTGGACTCAAGCGGCAACGACCACGATGGCCTCTTACAGGAAGATACTGACGCCGCCCACGTTACAGGTAAAGTCGGTGGAGCCTTTGATTTTGACGGCTCTGCAGATTACATTGAGATAGCCGACCACGATGATTTCACACCTGCCCTTACTCCGTTTAGTATTAGTGCCTGGGTTTATATGCACACTGCTACATATTTTGTTTGGGCAAGTAAATGGCAAGTTGGGTCAAACCAAGAATGGTTATTATTTACCGGTACAACGAAAAAGATTCATTTCCGTATGTATGACGACAGCGAAAATGCCTATATTGGAAGAACATATAACACAAGTTTGGCTTCTTACGAAAATCAATGGACGCACTTTGTTGCAACCTATGATGGAGGGACTCTAAGTTCTGGTATTAAAATATATCTGAATGGCGTGCGGGTTGATGATGCTGATAGCGAAAGCGGTAGTTTCGTATCAGTAGAAAATCTTACCGCTCCTGTTTGGATAGGAAGATATGACACAAAATATGCCAACGGTCTCATCGACAATGTAACGTTCTTCAGTAAAGAGCTTGACCAGTCTGATGTAAACTTCCTCTACCACGGCAGCCACGGTAGAGAGGACTGGACACTGTATTTATTGGCAAGAGAAAATAATTAGGAGATTGTAAAATGAAAAAGTTAATTGTTTTTCTAATCCTGTTCGTGTCTTTGTTCGTAGCAAGGACGGATGCGGCAAAGCTCAGAGAAAATGGGGCAACAAGCGTAATTGAGTATTTTGTCTTTCGTGATAAAACAACCGGAGTCATTGACACTGGTGTAACAATAGCCAATATTGATACATACTATATTGAAGAGGGAGCTTTGATTAGTTCAAAGACAGACATCGCTGCTCATGCCGCCGGTGATGATGCTTGGGATGCTACAGAACAAGGCTACCATATGGGATATGGCGTATATCGTATTGACTGGGAAAATGCCGCTTTTGACGGGGGTGTTGGGACATCTGTTCAGTTAATAGCTTTTGACGGCGATGGCGGCGCGTTTGCTGAGGTGATGGAGATACAACTCTCCGCCCCGGTGGATTCTGTGTTAGTTGTGGGTGCTACACCTTTATCTGCTGCTAATATTGAAGCAGAGGCATTAGATGCTTTGCAAAGTACTAACCTTGACCATCTGATACCTGTTGCGGGAGCTGTAGAGACATCCGGGTCAAATTCAACGACTCAAGTTCAAACCGATTTAGCCGAGGCTACAAATGACCACTATGATGTTATGACTATTCTGTTCACTTCCAATGCTGAGGCAGGCCAATCTCGCCTTATAACCGGATATACCGGATCAAGTGGGACAGTTTCTTGGAATGCCGCTCTAACCGGAACACCGGCAGATGGGTCTACATTTATAATTCTTGCTGCCGGTACTACTGCTGATGCTGTGTGGGATGAGATTTTAACAGGATCATCTCACAACATATCAACTTCTGCTGGTAAGAGACTACGGCAGATTGAAGAGGCATTTGTTCATGCAAATGGGACTATTGCCACTGTTACCAATGGACACACTTTTACGCTCGATGCTGGTGCGGTAGCCACGGCAGACTACTATATTGGTGATCGTTTACAACTCGTGGAGGGTACTGGGGCAGGTCAATCGAGAATAATTGTGGCTTATACTTCTGGAAAAGTGGTTACGCTTGATAGTAATTTTACCACTAATCCCAATACATCGACTTTGTACGAGATTAACGCAGCAGATGTCCACGTTTCTTTATCGGATGCGGACCAGGCACAGGGGTTTGTTGCAACTTACACCAACACAACGACAATCACTCTCGATGCTGGGGCAGTGGCAACAACAAATTATTATCTTGGTTCTTTAATAAACTTTACGCACGGCACAGGTGCAGGCCAGGTGAGAAAAATTACAGGATATACGAATGGTCGCGTTGTCACTATGGCACCGGCGTTGGCTGCTGCCGTGGATACTACAACAGTTTGGCATGTTCAAGCTGCATCCAGTGTCTCTGCCGCAGCAATATCTGATGCTGTTTGGGACGAAGCTGGCGCAGATCATAACACTTTTGGTACTTTTGGATGGCTGTTGAATTTAATCAAGGACTTAACATTTTAAGGAATATAAAATGAAAAGTGGAACTCAAATTTACCCCCGCCTGAGATGGGATGCGCTGCGTTCGGACGTTGTCGCAGACGATACTACGCTCATAACCACGTTCGAGCGAGATAACGCTACTTATCTGGCGAACAAATGGGATATCCCCAAAGAGGCCGCTTCTATTATAATAGCCTTCTGGGGCAAGGACGGGGCCGGTGACGTAGGTAATTACAAACTGTTCGGGCGTGCTGCTCAGAACGGTCCGATAGAGGCCGTGGCGGCGGGCGCTTTGATCTTAGGTACTCAGCTTATCACAGATGAGCCTATCGCCCTCACCGCAGAGGTTGCGTATTGGGCTGACTCGATAACCAATACCGTCGAATGGATTAAAACTCCTGTGGTTAAAAACTTTGGCAACGATACCATCGCGTATCTCGCTATCAACGCCAAACATCTCATAGACGTATACCTTGAGTTTACTGAGATAGGTGGGGGCAGTGAGATGACCGAGGTCAATGCCATAATCGCGGGATTGATTGATTAGGGGTAAAAATGGAACCTAACGCAGAAGATATTATCAAGCGGTTGGGGCGGTTGGAAACAGACCGATCTAACTTCAGCTATACTTGGCAAGACTGTACAGACTACGGTATGCCCGGCAATAGCCAGATTACGAATAAGCGTTCGCCGGGTACCGAGAGGATCGATACTTTTCAGACCGTCGGAGAGAACAGCGTTATCCAACTTGCGGCAAACCTGTATTCCTATATGTTCCCCATAGACAGCAAGGCATTCATTCTCAAAATAGACAACAGGGACCTGGCTGAGAACGATGAGATCAAACAATGGCTTCATACAGTTACAGAGATACTTCATTACCACCTGATTCAGAGCAACTTCCGGCAGGCGTTTTTTGAGAACCTCAAAGCATTGGTGCTGTTCGGTACGAGCTGCTTGTACTGTAATGAGGGGACCGACCAGTTTCTGAACTTTACGAATTTTTACATGGGCGACATTTATATCGACGTCGATAATAATTGGAACCCCGATACCGTTTACAGGAAGATCGAATACACTGCACGCCAGGCGGTACAGGAATTTGGCGAGGAGAATCTTGGCCAAAAGATATTGGCTGTGTACAGAGACCCCACAACGATAGATAATAAGTTCAAATTCATTCACGCCGTCGAGCCTAACCCGAACGCAGACGGAAAAAACAAAGATCCCTGGACTATGGACTTTGCAAGTATTTATGTGAGCGTAGACGATAAGAAAATAGTTGGCAGAAGCGGTTATCCCGAAGAGGCCCTAATAGTCGCCAGGTTCGACAGGGACGCTTCTGAAAAGTACGGGCGCAGTCCGATGATGAAGGAACTGCCAGATATCAAGCTGCTCTCTGAAATGAAAATGGTCGAGATTAAGGCTTCGGAAAAAGCGTGTGACCCGCCTATCGTTACTCCCGACGATGGCTCTATATGGCCTCTGGCAACACAGCCGGGCGGACAAATTCACATGACGCCGGGCGGCGAGAAGCCGTTCTGGTTCAAGTACGAGGGCGACTTGGGTGCACTCCATGTCGCTATTGAACGGATTACCAAAGACATTAAAGACGGGTTCTTCCTCGGTCTTTTCGAGCTTCCCGACGAAGGCCCGCAAAAAACGGCTACCGAAGCACTCATTCAGAGGGATTCAAAACAGAGGACTTCCACGCCGATTGTCGGCAGATTACAGAGCGAATTGTTCAACCCGCTCATTCATCGGATGATAGGGCTACTCAACAGGGCAGGCGCTTTGCCGGAGATGCCGGAGGAAATGGGAGAGTCCGATTACAAGATAGAATATCTCGGCCAGCTTGCCCTTGCGATGAAGACCCTCGAATCGCAGGCGTTTGTCAAGACGATGGAGGAATTGAGGATAGCTTACGGCCAGATGGAGATAACCGAGTACTTGGACAACTTCGATATTGACGAATCGAGCAGGAATTTGGCGAGGAACAACGGCGTTCCCGCGACTTGGCTGAAAGACACGGATTTGATGGCCGAAGAAAGACAGGTAAGGGCGGCGGCCGAACAGCGACAGAGAGAAGTAGAGCAGGCACAAATGATAGCGGCGGCGGCGAAGGATGGCGGTACCGCGCCGGAAGAAGGTTCACTGACAGAAAGGACTTTGAAAATTGGCTCAGCGGCTTAGTCAAGAAGAACAGCGGGAAATATACAAGCAGTCATTGCAGTTGGCCGCGAAACAGGCCGGCGCTTTCAGGAGAATCTTTGTGGGCGAGGACGGCAAGCTCGCCCTCGATCTCTTGAAAACCCATATATCCCGCTTTCACCCGGACCCTTATCAGCACGCTTTCGGGGCCGGTAAGAACTTTATAGTATGTGACGTCATATTGGGCGCTCTTGACGATGAGAAACACGAAGCAAACATGAAACAATTAAAGGAGTTAGAAGAAAATGCCGGAACCAACACCAACACCCGAACCTGAACCAACGCCGACACCGGAGCCAGCGCCAGAGCCAACGTCTGTGGTAAACGCTGACGGCACGTTTGCTCCCGATTGGTACAAGAATTACGACAAGTCTGCCCACGCAACATTGAAGACGCTTGGTAAGTTCGATGACCTTGTGAACGTTACCTTGGACACGAAGAAAAAGCTTGGCGAGGCAGGCAATAAGCTGGGCGCAGACCCCGATAGAGTCCTGATAATGCCCGGCGACGATGCCAGTGACGAAGTGAAGGCCGCGTACCATCGCAAGCTCGGTGTGCCGGACGAACTTACCGGGTACGTGTACACGCGAGACGAAAGTCTGTCGGAAAAAATCGTTACTAGCGATGAGAAGATGGCCGCTTTCACTGAGATTGCAAAGAAACACAATCTCGACCCTAAGCAGTATAACGGAATAGTCAATGACTATTTCAAGATGCTCGATAAGGAAATGGCTGATTTGGATATTGCAAAGGCCGAGATGGATCGTCAGATTGAGAAGAACGGAAAAGATACCTTGAAAAAGCAGCTCGGAAACGCTTTTGGTCAGAGAATGGCGAGGGTGAATCTTGTCATTGAAAATTATGCCAGGGGTGAAGTAAAAGACGCCGAGAACAAAGTGACAGGAACCGTTGGCGATAAGCTTGAAGAGACGTTTCCCGGCTTGATGTATTCTCCTTATATGGCAATGTTCATCGACTCGATTGCTAAGGACTTCAGCGAGGACCGGCTGAGAAAGATGACCGGGGCGACTATCGCCACGCCGGCCGATATCCAGATAAAGCTGAACGATCTGCGTAGACAGCCCGGCTACTTCGAAAAGGACCATCTGGATTACAAAAGATTGGATGCCGAAAGACAAAAACTAATGGAACAAATGGCCACAACCGTTTAAGGAGATGAGAAACCATGCAGAAAAAAAAGCCATTAAAGATGTATATTTACCAGCCCCTTTTTATTAAGGCCAAGAAGAAGGGCGACGAGGACGAATATGTGCGGAGTACAATCGTAGACGACTTCCCATACTTTCGCGTAGAGGTTGGCTATGTATTCACTACCGAGAAGCGCCCGGCCAAGTATCACGAACTTATTGAGCAGCAAGAGACCAAAGTCGAGGCCGTCAGGTACAATCTTGCCGAGCGTGCCTGTATCGTCATTCTCGAAAGGAAAACATTTAAGAACCAAAGAGATGTAGACCGCTACGTAAGCGGAAAAATTAGCGTATAGCGACCGGATTAGCCGCAAGGCCCCGGCAGAGCATCGCCGTCGAAGCAGACGTTAAATGCAGGGAATGGCCCGCCAGGATTACCTTTCCGATAAAGAAATGTAAATCTTTTTTTGGAAAGGAAATATTATGGCCATTACACTAAGTGGCGGAAATACGGACATATTCATTAGCACGTATGCCGATGAATTAACCTCTGTCTGTCAGCAGAAAATGGCGCTTCTTGAAAGTGCGGTAATGCACGAATCCGTTGCCGGTACGGAGTCCAAATCGTTCGACATGATCGACAAGATAGAGATGCAGCGCAAAGAAGGCACTAACCCGGAAACACCCCGAAATGACATATCGACGCAGCGCAGGTGGTTGTTCCACGACCCCTTCCAAAGCGCTGTCCAGCTTGACGAGGACGATGACCTCGAAATGAAGCTCGACCGGACCGGGCCTATAACGAGAGAGTTTCGCTATGCCCGAAATCGCAAGGTCGATGACATTATCCTCTCGGCCTTCGAGATGCAGGTCCAATCTGGCCGAAGGAACAATTCAGGCACTCTCACATGGGCCGGTCAGAGTGGGGATATTAAGTACACCGATACATCGGGCGGGCGGACGATTCCTCACGATTGCTCGGAAGGCAACTGTTCGGCCTCTGCTACCGGGCTGACTGTCGAGAAGGTACAGTTGGTCAACGAGTACTTCGCCAAGATGGAATGCGACCCCGAAATACCGATTTTCGGCTTGATTTCGCCTCGTCAGTGGACAAATCTTGAAGGCGAGGAACAGTATGTCAACGTTGACTACAACACCGACAAGCCGTTGGCGACTGGTATAATGCTGAAACACTGGATGAATATCAACTGGATCCGGAGCAATAAGATCGTCAAAGGCTCGCAAAACGACGTGGACGGCGATACAGACGTTTTTGAATGCTGGTTCTGGGCCAAAGACGGGATCATTCTCGGTGTCGCCGATTCCTTCTCGGTAAAGTTAGAGTCTCGTGCCGACCTCTCCGGTGCCCAGCAAATCAGAGTTCACATGAACATGGGTTCAATGCGTCATAACGAGGACAAAGTCATCAAGATGGAATGCCAAGGCTAACTAAGACTTCTCTTGAAAGGAGATAAATATGAGTTACGAAAATCACAACGTTATATATCGGCGGAACAAGATATCTTTGCCGCCGGGTGCGAGACTGAATGGCCCTTTAGGCCCGGCCTTATGGACTCCCGAAGTTGGTCAAGCCTATGCCTTGGGCATGATTATTGAGGCTGACGACGGAACGAACAGGGCATGGAAGTACTGCGAGAACGGGGATACGGCGATTGCCAAGTCGTTAATGGTAGCGGCTGAGGCTGTGGACGCCCAAACCAAGGCTTCGACTCAGGATTCAGATCACGTCCATGACGCGGGTGCCCAGGTAATCGACATAAAAACTGATACAGGAAATCTCATCGTTGATGGCGACCTGATAGGCAGTTATATGTTTATGAACGCGGGTTCTACGGCTATTCAGGGCGATTACTACCTTATTAAAAATAACAAATGGGTCACAAGCGATACAACGCTGCGGATTGAAATTGCTGACCAGGGCGGGCTACGTAGTCCTATCGTGGCTACAGACGAAATCTCAATCGTCAAACACAAGTGCAAGGATGTGGTTGTCAAACCCGTCACCCTAACAGATGTGATGATCGGTATTACAATGGCACTTGTGCCCGTAGCCTATTTCTTCTGGGCACAATTCAGAGGCCCGGCATGTTGCCTTGTCGAGTCCGGCGATGCTCTTTATGCCGGTGAGCCTATTGGTCATATCGACGCTACAGATACAGTTGGCGCGCTCGGTTTGGTTTCCTCACACGCTACCGACTTGTGTGTAGGCCATCTGTTCTGTTACGCCGCAGCCGGCGACTACATGATGGTAGATCTGACCAGACTCGGATAGGGCTTTGACAGGGCTTTGACAGTCCATGTGACAATTTAAGATTAAAGAAAGGAAAGAATTATGAAACACAGAATAGGAAGAATAGTAATTCCAGCGTTGGTGCTGATGATCCTGTTTGGCGCGTTTGTCGTGCTGTACCACGCCTTGCCCGCTCAGGCGATTCCGGTAGGCAAGGCGGTACAAGTTCTCGGTGCCTTTACCGGCCCGCGGACCGGCTACGACGCCGAAGACAACGTCAGGGCTTCGCTCGATCAGCTTCAAGCCGGAATGTGGGGCTATGCCAACAGGTCCGTCGAAGGCGCTTCTATGAAAAGGAAGTTTTGGTATGTCGATGGAAACGTAGGGGCGTCCGGTATAGGAAAGACCCCTGATACGGCATTTCTGACAATACAGGAAGCCATAACGGCATCCAGTAATACGACCGACGACTGGATATTTGTCTTTGACTACAGTGGCGGTGGCGCGACGATTACCATTAATAAGGCGTTTATCCACTTAATTGGCAATGCAAGTGCTGCCGCGCCGTATCCGAGGATTTTTCCTGCGTCTGCGGTAGCCGGTATTACAATTACCGATGCCGGTGACAGAGTTGAAATCGCCCACTTTGTTATCGGCGGCGGCGACCAGACCGTGCCCGCGATAACATTTTCCGGTGCGGGCGGCTCTTACGGTGTGTGGATACATGACAACGTAATAGGTCGTGACGCCACCGCTCCCGCGAATGACGGGATATTGGTTCCTTCCGGGACTGGTGCTCCTTACCTTTTGGTAGAGAACAATATCTTTCATGGCAGTGTCGGGGCTGGAATAGACCAGTCAGGCATTGAGATTGCCGGTAATGCGACAAGAGGAGCTATCCTCAATAATATGTTCAGCGACTTGGGCACGGGAACGCACCCGGCGATTTATCTTTCTGGTAGCGTTACTGAAGTAAGAGTCGAAGGCAATAGAATTTCCGGCGACGATGATGATGCTGCTGGTTGGGCTATTACATTGGGAGCAAGTTGTGCCGATTGCTGGATACACATGAACTATGCTGGTTCTGCAAACCACAATCCTGACCAGGAAGCCTATGACGATGATGATGGTGCTGCAACCGAAGCAAACAACTGGGGCCTTAACTACAGTGGCCTTACGGCAATGTTGACTGACGATTAACAAAGATGTTTAACGGGGTCGAGCAATCCGGCTCGGCCCCTTACTTTTGAAAGGTTATCATGGCCGTTATAGATACCGCAGACAACATCGCCTTATGCAATGAGTCTCTTGGCTATCTCGGCGCTACGGCGATAACGAACGGTGGCAGTTCCAAGAATCACGGCTATTGCGTGACGTTCTTCGAGAAGGCCCGAGACGAGATTCTTGCCGCTCACAAATGGAACTTTGCCAAGAAGCGGGCCTTTGCACTTGAGACCACCAAGCCGTTATTCGGCGTTAGCTCGCTTAAAAAGTTCATCGTTCCGACCGATAGCATAAGAATGTGGCGGATAGCCGACGACGACCAGGCGAAATGGGAGGTTGAAGGCGGCAATATCGTGACCAGTGAAGGATACACGCCTTCTGATTACGACGATGACAGCCGGGAGTATTTGGCCGGCGAGTATATATCCTCAGACGACTCCGGCGCCACCTTGACTTATCTGGTGGATATCGCTTTTACGTCCAGTAGCGAAACGACAGACCTTGCAACCTACTGCACTGTTCAAGCTGCCGATCTGCAAGTCTTAAAAGTCGAGTATGTCTATCAGTACACCACGCCCGCCGACTGGCCGGTTTACGTTCAGACGTGCTTCGTTTACAGCTTAGCGCTCAAGCTATGCTCCCCGATTACCGGCAAAGAAGACCGGGCGAAAGCTATTTACCAAATGTTATACGGCGGTAAGGGTATAGTTTCTTGGCTTGGCCAGGCAAAGAGTTGGGATGCTCAGGAAGGCGGCGGGGCGACAATCAGCACCACAAGTTGGCTCAGGGCGAGGAGAAGATGAAAAAAGCACTAATATTCTTATTGATATGCAACATGGTTTACGCCCAGACGGGCTATAAGTTCCAGGAGTCTTTCAGTGCGGGCGAATTGTCGTGGATGATATTGAGTCGTGAGAAATTGACCAAGTTCCATGACGGTGCAAGTGTAATGGAGAACTTAATCCCCCTGCCGCAAGGCCCGGCAACGAAGCGCCCAGGTACTAAATACGTGGCTGGCTCGAAGTCGAACACCAAGATAAGGCTATTTCCGTTCCTATACTCAGCCGATGATACAGTTATCATCGAGGCCGGTAATCAGTATTTCCGGTACTTTGCCGACAATGCAGCAGTCCTCGACAGCGTGGGGACGGAGACTTTAACGGCTGTCGATGGTGGGAATTTAGTAGCTCACTGGTTGCTGGATGATACTGAGGCAAGTACCGCTATCAATGACGACAATCCGGGCACGTTAGATGGTACTTCGTCGACTACTACAGCCGCGCTAAACGCAACAGGTAAAGTAAACGACTGTTTTGACTTAGACGGGCAATACAACGTCTATATGGCTGATGCGGCTGTTCTCAGCTTCACAGATAATACCGACGACGAAGCGTTTAGCCTTGTGTGTTGGGCTTATGTTGCAGAGCAGGCAGGGACTCAGGTTTTAATGTCTAAGTGGGACGAAACCACTGGTGCTGCCGCAATGGAATACAAGCTACAGTTAGATAGTGATCGAAATCTTGAGTTGCATTTAGCTGATGTAAGTGCCGACTTAACAGGGGATTTAGTTGCTCAATGGTATTTGAATGATATTGCAGGCGATACTCACTGCGATGACGTTACTACTAATCACGATGGCGTTATTGATGATGGCGAATTTGCAAGTACATTAACTGCGACTGGAAAAGCAGCCATGACGCCGTGTTACGATTTTGATGGACAGTATAATGTAGAAGTTGCCGACCATGTAAACTTGAGTTTCGGCGACGCCTCTGATGATTCTGCTTTTAGTATTTCTGCATGGGTGTATGTAACGGACACAGGTGATACGCAGAATATTCTATCGAAATATGACGCAGGAGTAGGAGTAGAATGGAGACTGTATCTTTCATCTTCCGAGGAGATGTATTTAAGGGTGTACGATAATGACACAAGTAATTACGAAGGGCGGCGAACAAGGGACGGCATAACGGCTGGATGGCATCATGTTGTAGCGAAATACGACGGCTCAGGAGGGACAAGTGCAGAAGGTGGGATAGATTTATATGTAGATGGAGAAAATGTTGTCGAAAGGGGTGCCAGCACTGGGTCTTACGATTCGATGCACAATACCGCTACTCAGGTTATAATTGGAGCAAGATATTCAGGGGGAGTGGTAGGTCAATATTGGGCAGACAAAATGGACAATGTAATACTTTTTGATGCAGAGATTACAGCAGCAACCATTTCTGCCTTATATAATGAAGGGGCGGGTAGGGAAGTATTAACAAGCGGGGCGGCTGAAATATCGGCAAAGTCTGATGATGCGATTGGTATCGGTTGGCATTTATTTGCTTCAACTTATTCTGCGCCTGACAACGGAACTGCTACTGCTGCAAATAGTATTATTTTATATGTAGACGGAGCAGCGGCAGATATAACAGCAACCAATAACGCAGATTATGGTGCAATGCAGGATGGGGCAGGACTCTTTAGGATAGGTGCTCAAGAATCTATAGGCGGTGCTGCCGAAAGATTCTGGAACGATAAAATAGATGAAGTATCAATATTCAAAGACGTTCTCACTCCGACAGAAGTGGCTTCTCTTTATTCCACAACTGAATACGAGATCGAAACTCCATACCTCACCGCCGACTTATTCGAGATTCAATACAAACAATCTGCGGACGTTCTGATTCTCGACCACCCGGACTACGAGACGCGGCTATTGTCGAGGTTTGGAGATACTTTGTGGACTCTTACTGAATTGGGCCTTAGTGATGGTCCGTTCCGAAGCGAGAACAGAGATGAAACGCTTTTCATAACACCGTCAGCGACTACCGGCTCGATAACTCTAACGGCGTCGGGGACGGGCAATACTCCGTTCTACACCGGAACAACGGCGGGGCATCAGCCGAGTGGGTCTCTGGCTACGTCAAAGTCTCTTACCGGCGCTCTGTTCAAATTAGTCCAGACCCTTGACGTGGGCGCTTATGAGGAAGTCCTGAGCAATAACTACACCGCCGACCAGACCGAAGATGTTTCGTGGATGGACTGCGGGAGTATTGGCAAAGGCGTCGAGTGGTATCTTACGAATGGTTCAACTAACTGGACGGGAACTCTTGAAGTTCAGCGAAACTATACCATAGGTGCCGCTCACGGGGCCGCTACGTGGGAGAATGTCCATACGTTCCAGTCCAATGACGACAGAAATGTCGTAACTGACGGCGAGGAAACCGAAGCCGAAGCCGACTACCGTGTCATACTGACGGCCTCTGGTGACGCCGCCGAACCGTGCCAGGTGTACTTCAGAATAAGCGATACAGACCACACGGGGATTGTAGAGATAACTTCGGTGACAAGCCCAACGGTAGCGATAGGGACTGTCGTAACGACTCTTGCCGATACGAGCGCTACCCACCGCTGGTCCGAAGGGGCATGGAGTAATTACAGGGGCTGGCCGAGAACGGTAACTTTCTTCGAAGACAGGCTGACCTTTGGGGGCAACGCTTCGCAACCGGACACGATATGGACTTCGGTATCGGGGGAGTATTTTGACTTTCTCGCCGGTCCCGACGATGCGGACGCCCTTATCTTTACCCTGTCCTCAAGACAGGTCAATGTAATCGAATGGATCATCGGCAAAGAAAAGCTCTTGATAGGAACGAGCGGGGCCGAGTGGTCGCTGAGCGGTGAGGCCGACGAAGCCCTGACGCCTTCAAGTTTTATCGCCAAGGAACATTCCAATTTCGGCAGCGCGAGCCTTCAGGCCATGCTCGCCGGTAACAGCGTGCTGTTCTTCCAGCGGGGCGCGGAGAAGATGAGGGAACTTGCCTACGACTGGGAGAACGATTCCTACGTTGCGCCCGATATGACTATTCTCGCCGAAAGCGTTACGGGGAACGGCATAACTAATCTGGATATGCAGAAGATCCCCAACTCTATCATCTGGTGTATCAGGGATGATGGCGAGATCGCCCTATTCATATACGACAGAAAGGAACTGATAACATCGTGGTCGAGACTGATAACCGATGGCGAATTTGAGTCCGTGGCCGTAGTGACGGGGGACCCGGAAGATCAGGTATGGGTATCGGTCAAGCGGACGATGGCTGGCGTTAATTCGGGCGACCCCGTAAGGTACATCGAATATTTCAGCGACAGGTACTTCGGTACGGACGTTGACGATGCCTATTACGTGGATTCCGGGATAACTTACGACTCGAATGCCACGACTACGATAACAGGGCTTTCTCATCTGAACGCTGAATCGGTAGCGGTGCTCGGCGATGGTGTGGTTCAAGCGAGTAAAACCGTTTCCGGCGGCTCAATCACTATTACCAGTGCCGCTACCGTGCAGGCCGGGCTGCCCTTTACGGTCCAGCTCAAAACAATGCCACTCAGCTACCCATCGCAAGGCGGTACGATCCTCGGCAGAAAAAAAAGGATAATTACTGTAAACCCGCAGTATTACAACTCAGGCGATTTCTCGGTAGGCCGGAGTTCGTCTGATTTAGAGTCACTTGAGATTACCAGTATGGACAGTTCGCACTTGGACATGGAACACGATGACAGGTTGACTTTTCCTGCGGGCTGGGACAGATATGCGTTTATTTTGTTTTACCAGCAGTCGCCCGAGCCCTTGACGCTGCTATCGTATTTAGCTGAATTTGAGGTGAATTGATGATCTATGTACGACCATTCAAAAAAGAGGACTTAGACGGCTTGGATTCCGTTGAGGGGGACTTGGCTGTGTTAGGTGTGTTTGATGATGATTTAGCGCAAGTCATAGAAGAATCCGGCTACTCTGCTTCGGGTATTAAAAACGGAAAGGTGGTTTGTTGTGGCGGCGTACATCCAATGAGTGACGATCACGGTATGTTGTGGATGAGGCTTGGAAGTGATTGTTTGCAGTACAAAATGGAGTGCATACGATTTGTCCGGGAAATGTTGAGGATATTCGAGGAGTCCTTTGATTTCAAGTACCTTGAGTCGTGGATAAGGTGTAATTTCAGGAAAGCGATAAGACTGATTGAATTTCTCGGATTCAGAAAAACCCGAACCGAGAACGAATGGAATATTTATAGTAAAAAGGTAGCTTAATGTCCGCAGTAGCATTGGTACTAATGTTAGCAAGCACGGCGATGCAGTATTCCGCTCAGCGCAAGCAAGGCAAGGCGCAGAAAAGACAAGCCGAGGCCGCCGCAAGGCAGGCCCGCGCCCAAGCTGCATACAATCGCTATAACGCCAAGATAGCCGAACAAGAGGCCCTTGCCGAGCAGCAGGCTACGCTGCAAGACCTCAAACAGCACAGGAGAACGTCCAAGCAAAAAATGTCTCGCCTGCGGGCAGCGGTGGGCAAGAGCGGCGTTATGATGGAAGGTTCACCGCTGTTAGTGGCCGAAGATACGGCCTCTCAGCTTGCCCTGGAACATGCCTGGATAGGGTTGGGCGGCGAGAGACGGATAAGCCGGTTCAGGAGTGAGGGACTTCTGCACTTGAAGAAGGCCGCTATGTCAGAATTGCAAGCGACTAATTATCTAAGCGCCGGCAGAGACTTCGCCAGGGCCGGGCGTATGAGGGCCGGGGCATCGTTGCTCGGCGGCGGGGCACAGGCGGCATATATGGGCAGTACGACAACAACGACAACTAAACAGCCGTTATACAGGACACACTAATATGGCAAAACTGCCAAGATATACAGCACAGGGGACGGATGCTTTAAGAACTCCCAGCCAGGCAAAGGCCACGGGATTAAGGGCCTTGACCCGTACCGGAGAACAGGAGAAGTTCAGGGCAAAGGGGGCCGTTGCCGCCGCCGTTGGTGACATTGGGCAAACCGTAGGCGATGTGGCCGAAATGATATTCAAAGTCGATCAAAAGAGGATTGAGATAGAAACCGGCCAGCAAGTAAAGGCTTTTAATACCGAACTTGAAAAGAGAAGATTTGAACTTTACAGGGACTATGAGGGGACCCCGGTTCCATCGGTTGAAGTAAGGCGTAAATATCACAAAGACATAACTATTGCCGAGGGTGATGTTTTTGCTAAACTGAAGAAGGATTACACAAAAGAGGGGACGCTTAACGAGGCCGCCCTTGCGATTATAGATAGAGGCAGGGGTGCTGACGAACTAAGTTTTACCGCAGACGCATACGGGCACTTCAGCAAAGAACTGCACGGCTACCAGGTAAAAAATGCTGACGGTGAAGTGCGGGAATTGGTCGAGATGGGTGACGCAGAAGATGCCAAGGCGAGGGAGAAATACTATCGGGACTTGGGATTGTGGGGAAAAGAAGACGGCATAAATCTCCTCGATGAGGCAATACACGGCAAGAAGGCAAGGGCAATACTAAAGGAGAAGGACGGCAGCAGGGAAAAGGCCGACAGTTATGTAGCGGCACTTGATATTGACACTGATGTTAAAAACCAGCTCTACAGCGACATTGCCACTGAGTCACGGGCACTCACCGAAGGCCAAGAGAAGGTGATGAAGGAGGCCATGGGATACATTGTTGGGGACGGGACTGACCCTGACTTCGAGCCTGATTTTGAAGCGGCAAAGACTCTTCTCATAAAAAACCGGCATAGATATACCTCTGATTGGTTCACTGATTCTATCAACAAGCTCCAAAATGCTGATCGTATTTTCAACGGGACTGGGGTAAATATCTATACCAAGACGGCCGACCCTCAAGCCCATTTGGAAATGCAGCAAAAGGTCGGCAAGAATCCTCACCCTGACTTAATCTCTGAAATAGACGCCGGTGTTCCTGAACTGTGGACGTTCAAAAATGCCGAAGACATGAAAGCGACGGTTGAAAAATCCCAAAAAAGCGATTATGACGTCTGGCATGATACCGTGATGATGTACCGTGATCAACTAAAAGCCTTATATCCTCCCGGGTCGGACACGGAAGAACTCAATAGATATAACACGCAATTAGGCAACTGGTTCAAAGCCAATAAGGATGCAGATTCTGCTACTGTCGAGAAGGCGTATCAGAGCATTATAAATCCAAAGGTTAAGGAAGAAACAAAGAAATGGTACGAGGGGTGGCTTGATAATTTTGGCCGAGTAGGTACTGTGACGGAAGGCGGCAAATTGAAGGGTAGAAAGGAGCCCGAGGAAAAAGACATAAAGGACATGACAGACGAAGAATTGCGAGCGATTATTGAAAGTAAGTAATGATTACCGCTGAACAGGCAAAACAAGAACTTAGGCGACGGGAAGCTGCTGCGGAATTAGAACGCCGCCAAGCACCTACCGGAGTTCTCACCGCTCCGTATCCCAAAAAGCGAGAGAAACGACAGGGTGTATGGGGCATCAATCAAGACATGGATGGCTTGTTTTCGGGCAGAACGGAACTTACGGACTTAGTGCCTCTTGATGTAGGATATGATCTTGGTAAAGTAATCGGCATGGAAGATGTTCAGGACAGGACAAAAACCGCAGTCATGTATAATGTCCTTTTTGGTATGCCCCGAGAGATTGCTTTCGATAACGTAGAGTCGATAAACGAGCAAATCTTTAACAAGCCACTTTCTCCTACCGCTGCGTGGAGAACTCATCAAGATCATTACAAGGAAGCAAAAGAATATATCGCTATGGTTCAGTCGGCCTTGCCGGGCGGCAGTCCTGTTCTGGAAGCTCTCAGGTTGGCAAGGCCAAAAGATGTATTGGCGATATACCGGGGCCAGAGGCAATTAGGCGTCCAGATGGCAAAGGCCAGGGCGGGTGCTGTGAAAATGGTTGGTGAGCTGCTTGCCCAACCCAAAGGACACATACCCTTACCGGTAATAGGAAAAGTGGACGCCATCGTTGATAAATGGAGAAGAGATAATGCACCCAAGCTGATAGAGTGGGCGGATATGATGCTTGAAGGTGTTAAGGGTTACTACGCCGAACACCCCGAAGAAGCGGTACAGATAACGCCCGGCCTCGGTTACAGAGAAACGCTTCGGCAGTACGCAACAAACCCGGATTATCTGATTCAAAGGCTGGTAGAGTCGTCCGGGCTTATGCTATCGGCAACGGCGGGGACGTTGGTTGGCGGCCCTGCGGGTGGTATCACTGCAAGCACCTTTTATATGACAGGTGATGCGTATGCCGATGCAAGAGCGGAAGGCACTGCTGTTTTACCGGCAATGGCTGAGGATATATTCGGTTCGGTGATTGAGGCTGGAATCGAACAGTGGACGCTCGGCAAGAAGCTCGGACTTTTGAAGAACGCCAAAAGAATTGTAAACAGCGGCGTGCCGAAAGTTATGTGGGAATCGGCCAAGGCGTTTTTTAGAGGTACGGCGGAGGAAGGTTCTCAAGAGTTTAACCGAAACTTCTGGCGATGGGTATTCACCGATAGAAGTCAATTGTGGGCAGAGGGCGTTAGCGAGGCCGCAGCGGTTGGCGGGCCGATGGAAATGATAATGGCTGGTGGGTTTGCTTCGGCGGGAATGACTGTCGGCGCGTCAATATCAAAAGAAGACCAACTGGCGATGCTCGATAAGATAGAACAGGCCATAGACCAGTCCGGGGCAACAAGCAAAGAAAAAACTGAAATGCTCGGTGAAATCAAAAAGGCCCGCAAGGACGTTGTAGATGATGTTTACCCCGAAGAAGAAGCTGCCGAGCCTGAGGCTTTGATGGCTAAGAGAGAAAAGCCTCCCGTTAAAAATAGGTACAAAGGAATTGATACAACGGCCAAAGAAGCATTACTAAAGCAGATATATGGCAGGGCGGGCGTAGCAGTTGTATATGATGAAGAAATACGATCTCGTTACGAAGAACTTAAAGAAAGTTTTACTGTCGAAGAAAAGAATGAATTCAAGGAAATAACTGGAATTCTTGATAAGCGCATAGCCAAAATCCCCACCCCCCAAGCCAAGCCGACAGAAGCTCCTGAAAGAAAAGTATCTCGTCTTGCCAAGCGAACTGAGGAGTTGGCTGTTGAAAAGCAACTGACCGAGAGTCTTGGTGAATTACCTACTTATGAAAAGATGAAGATGGCGGACCAGGCCAAGATGGCTACGGAAATTATCGCCGAAGATTACGACAGGGCCAAGAGGATGGCCCTCGGCAAAGAAGCCCCGCCAAAGGGCTTGAGAGCGGCGAGTATATACGAGGCTGTAAAGTACAAAGCCGTCAAGGAAGGTGACGTTGAAACACTAACGCAAATTGCTACTGAGTCCACTATCCCCGCCGAGTTAAGCGCGCTCGGGCAGGAGATTAAAGCTGCTGACACAAGAACTGCTATGGCTGACCCTGTAAAAGCTATGCAGGACATTAAAAAGAAAAGGGAAACTAAGGTTAAAAAGCGAACAAAAGTCAAGAGCATTAAGCGTGAAACGTCTCGCTTGACGCAAGAAATGAAATCTGTTATCAGGGAAACGACTACCCGCCGGCAGAACTGGAACGAGTTTGTTGAATCTATAAGGTGCTAAATATGGTTTGGTGTTTGCCAAGTTATCTGGCTGATATATTTCTGGAGAAGGTCAAGGACGGTACGATTTCACCGGAGAAGTTGATTAAAATGACTTCGGAACAACGGCGGGAATTTTTCGCCGGCCTTTTCGGTGAGAACAACGCTCAAGCAATCAATACTCTATTGGAATCCAAGCTCATTCTTAAAAACCAACAGAAGGGTATGGTTACGTGGGCCAAGAAGGTGACTGGTATAACCCCGGAAGCCCGGAGGGGGCTTGTGAACAGAGTCAATAAGATGTCGGAGATTCTTACTCCCGAAACAGAGGACGCTTTCCTTGAGGACTTGGCTGCGCATGTCCTCGGCACTACGGTAACGATGGAAGAAGCGGCTAACATTACTACACTTGCCAAAGAGGTCTCTGAAATGAACGATAATTATGACAGAGAAAAAGAGATAGCCGCCAAAGAAAAGTTGGGTGACAACTACAAGCCAAGCAAGGAGAGGATGGAATATGGCCGAGCCTTAATCTCTTTCGATAATTATGTCCTCGCCGTCAAAGCGGAAGTGAACAAGGAAACTATATCCGAAAAAGCAAAGCAGTATCTTGCTAATCCACTTAGCTTTGTAAGCGACCTGATACATGGTCTGGCCTCGACTTCGAGAGAATTTCGGACCACCCTCGATGATAGTTTCATTGGCAAGCAAGGGAGGATGCTTTTCTTTAAGGGGATTACAGGAGATTTCCAAAGTGGCAGGATTTGGGTTAGTTCGCTTAGAAAGTCTTTCAATTTGATATGGGGAACTTTTACCGGCCAGCGAGTCATGGACGAACTCAATGCCGAGATAATTTCCGACCCGCAATATGACATGATGAAAAAAGCGGGAGTTGACCTTTTCACGATAGAAGAGGAAATGCCTTCCGATTGGCATAAGCACGTACCGTATTTCGGCAGGCCATTCGAGGCCGCGCATAATGCTTATGTAGGTACGGCACATTACATGAGATACCGAGTTGCACAGCAATATTTCAAAATAGCTGACAAGGTTGGCGTAGACTTAAAAAGCAAAGAAGAATTACAGAGTATAGGGAAACTAACAAATTCCCTAACCGGCAGGGGCTTCTTACCCACGAGAGGAGAAGGGCCGACACTGGTAGACAATGTGTTCTTTTCTCGCAGACTTCTCAAGGCGGATTGGGACATTATTACAGCGCACCGATTCGATAAGAAGATGACCGGCTTTGCCAAAAGGCAAGCGGCGATAAACTTACTTCATATCATCGGGGGTCAGGCAATAGTTTTGGCGATAGCTTCTATTGTTTTACCAGGCAGTGTAGAGTTAGATCCTCGCAGTGCCGACTTTGGAAAGATAAAGGTTGGGAATACACGCTATGACGTTTCCGGCGGACAGATCGCAATGATAAGGCTTGCCGTTAGGTTGATGCCTTTGATAGTCAACAAGGATGCACATTACAAAAGCACTTACACAGGCAAACTCAAAAAGCTCAACACCGGCAAGTTTGGGGCCAAAACCGGGCTTGACATTCTTGAAGATTTTCTTGAAAATAAAACGGCCCCTGCTATGTCTGTCGTATTGGCTCATTTAGAGGGCACATATCGCTATAGTGACGAAAAGCCGTCGTTTTTAGGCGACGTAAGGGAGTTATACTTACCCTTGCCAATCGAAAACATGTTCGAGGTATTAGAAGAAGGGGATGAAAACGCGGCTAATACATTGATAGCTATCTTTGCTGATTTGATGGGCGTGTTTACCAATACTTACAAACAACCGCCGAAGGGAAAAAGGTCATATTAAGGAAGACAACATGACAAAACGAATCAAAGGAAATGGGTTGGCGAAATGGGTTGCTATAGGAATAATGCTTTTGTCCGCAGCGATAGCGGTAGGCGG
>SDBU01001766.1_pt1 | contig 29989 bp, 33 predicted proteins | sample 2277071 | NCBI WGS metagenome assembly SDBU01 (sample SAMN10397929, study PRJNA504765) | marine sediment metagenome | isolation source: marine sediment core GS08_GC12, 126 cmbsf | place: Arctic Ocean: Gakkel Ridge, Loki's castle | collected 2008 | reverse complement strand
TACGAAAAGTTTTGATTTTGATTCATCCATATCTCTTAAGGGAAATTCAAAAATCCATAAAAAGTGACCAATTTCAAAACCTGGATCTTCTTTCCATTCAACGAAAACAGTTCCATCATTACTAAGCGTGTATATTGCTCTCTGACATCCCCCTTCCATAAAACCGATGTTGGTAGGAATGTCAGCTTTCAAACCATCTACATACAATTCAACTGTAAATGAAATTTTATAATTTGTTTCAATGTCATTAATACATGCACTTCGGGGTTGAGATTCAAGAAGGGGGTTTATAGAAAAAACAGTAATCAATACTGCGATAATTCCCACAACTGCAGTAAGAGCCAGGAATCTCAGAGTTTTTTTTCTTTTGTAAGGATCTCCCATCCCGGGCCAAAACATAACGTATCTCTTTGAGAATTACTTAAAGTCGTTTCTATAAATCACTCATCTATTATTTCCAAAGTATCAAACTGATCCTGATGGTCAGCCAAAAAATAGGTTATCTCATCAGAATCAATTTCTAGCCACTCCGATTCACCTCCATAAGCCAGGTAATCCTCAACAAAAAGGTCATCAGGGCCAGTAAATCGAACTATCATTCGCTCTTTTTTTGGAACAAAACCAAATGGGAGTTTTAGGATTTTGCCCCTCATTTCGTTTTGGATGTTAATTTTGAACTCTTTATCTTTATGTTGGATGTCTCCAAAAAAGTAGCTTTGATTAATGTCAAGTCGGATTACTTTGAAACTGAATACCATTCATTTGTAATTGGTGCATGTCCAAGATAAAATTTAATTTATAAATTATGAAAATAATTTAGTCAGTCAAAAACTGAAGAAAATGAAAAGGAAAGGTTGGGAATTTTAGATTACTTGCCAGGGCCGTGTCGCAAATACAATGACATATCCGACACCAATTATGATTGACTGATATGCAATGTTGGTATATGGAATTGGTTTTAGAATGAACTCACCATCTACAACAACTGTCTGTCCTGGACCCAATCCTGGGCCAACATTCGCAATGTTGAGCTGAGTGTGAACGTGATAAACTCCTGGCTCAAGTGCCCTTGCAGATAATGAATATGAGGTTACCGAGTTTCCTTCAATATCAAATACGTTTCCAGGTGGATCTCTTGCGAGCATTTCCCATCTGTTACCTGCGTTTGTTGATTCAGAAAAGATTGAAATCCACGCTCTCATATCTCTCTCTACAAGGCTTACCAAGACTCCATTAACAGTTAGAATTTCACCAGTTTGTAGTGATTGCCGATTAAACGTCTCATCTTCAATTCTTACGAAACGACTCTGTAGTTGTGCTTGGACACCGTGTGCTTCAGCAGCTGGAAGTATAGACTCAACCCAGTTGAAGCCAAGTGATCCTAGGGCTAATACAACACCAAGTCCAATTACAATTAGTTTTTTATCGACCATAGTTATCTCATTAATTAACCAAAAAGGAACAACCATCGTTATATGTTTTACCTTACTTCTGAGACTCGGAACAAGATCTTAATGATTAACATCAATGATTAGCATTGAAATTTGATTTTTAGATCTAGTAATTTTATGATTATTTTCTGAATTTTTGATAAAAAAGTTATAAAATTAACCATTAGAATATAAGAAATTACAATAAATTTCCTTTATTTCGAGCTCTTCCTTTATATTTCAAAAAACAAGTACTAATCTATGGCACAAATGCCGGCACTAATTCCAAAAGAAGTCGAGATTCAAAGACTGAAAAAAGTCTGGCTTATCATTATTGCTATGGGATCAGTTGCTGCATCGGTCGAAGTAGACAACTTCGTTGATGGTTCTCTACATCAAACCTCTATCAGAGATAGTGCATTCACCCCAGCACACTGGTGGCTATATTCCCACTTTGTGACTCTGCCAATAGGTTGGGGTATGGCTGCAATCTATGATAGGAAAATACCAGTTCTTAGGGGCCCAAACAATTCAATGAACACTGGCTTGAAGATGACCATCCTTGGTTACCTTGCAACAATGTTCACTATTGGAGTCAATGAGATGTGGCACTTTTGGTTTGTAGAGGAAATCTTTGCAGTACCAAACCATTGGATGTTTAACATGGGTGTAGTCGTGGCCTTTATAGGCGCTCTAGCATACGTAGTTAGAGTATATGCCAGACTGATTGAACTTGGCGCAGAAACACCAGGTGAGAACCCATACATTGCTGAAATGTACAAGATGGCCTTAGAAGGCAAATTGTACAGCAGAACCATACCATAGACAAAAACGTGTGATAAACACCTTTTTTCTTTTTATTTTTATATAACAAAATCAGATCGATTTAGGCTCATCTAATAGGAAAGACTTAAAAAGATTCTGCGGAATATTATCCCAAATGACTCTTCCTAAAGGATTCGGTACAGGCGGTGGTGGTGGAGCCAGCAGCGCAGACGTAGAACGAATGATTGGCCGTCGTGTTGAAAACATGGGAGGCTTGATAACATTGTCATACATTGCAGCATGGCTTGCAACCTTTGGGGGTACAGCGGCAGGATACTTCTATTATCCATGGGCTTATCCAACAAATAGCGGTCACTTTGCCTTTATTGTACTGACAATTATAGAATCAATTGGATACCTATTCTGTATGAAGGTCACCCAAGAAGGCTCTAACAAAAAGAGCAATGGCATGATGGCTGTAGTAATGGGTGGTATTGCAATAGGCACTCTATACATATCTATGTTCGTCGGTTTCTAGACGGAAAGACTCACATTTTTCTATTTTTCATATTTTTGAGGCTAAATTAATAACCGATCTAAATTTGTGCCTAAAATTTTATATACTGACCCAATTCTCTACTGGATAATGGTCTGGCTTAGACGATGTACTCACTACTTGTTCATTATAGTAGTTGCGGTAAACGGAACTTTGCTTACAATTAATGCAGGTGACTATATTTTCTATACTGACTGGGCTTGGACATCCTTTGTAGTATTCTCAATATCACAAACGTTGATGCTCACAGTAGGTGCAGTTTATTATCTGACATTTACTGGTGTTCCAGGAACAGCTACTTACTATGGATTAATTATTACAGTGTATACATGGGTTGCAAAAGGTGCATGGTTTGCACTAGGTTATCCCTATGACTTTATCGTTACACCAATATGGTTACCATCCTGCATGTTACTAGACTTGGCATATTGGGCAACGAAGAGAAATAAGCACTCTCTGATACTGTTCGGTGGAGTTTTAGTTGGAATGTCATTACCATTGTTCAATATGGTAAACCTGATCACTATAGCAGACCCACTAGAAACGGCGTTCAAATATCCTAGACCTACATTACCACCATACATGACACCGATAGAACCGCAGGTCGGAAAATTCTATAACAGCCCAGTTGCGCTGGGTGCGGGTGCTGGTGCAGTATTGTCCGTTACGATGGCAGCGCTAGGATGTAAACTGACTACGTGGACGTATAGATGGATGGCCGCTTGGTCAAAGTGGGACTAGAATTCTAAACCCTTCCTTTTCATTTTGTTCATTAGCTAGATTAGTTTATTTTCATCATTTTTGGAAAAAACTGATTTACGAAATTTGTATTTAAACTATTTTGTAATTGATAAAAAAATATTGTACACGTTGTAATCTTTTCTGACTCTAGACACCAATAACCAAATTCAAGATCATGAGAGATGAAGCAGGAATACCGCCAGATTTCATCTTCAGAGCCTCGACCCTTTGTAAAATGGGCTGGTGGGAAAAGACAATTAATTCCAATTTTGAATCAGCACATTCCCGAAACCTTTGATTCATTTTTTGAACCATTTTTGGGAGGAGGAGCAATGCTGTTTAACATCCTTACAAAAAATCCCAATCAAAAATGCCAAATCTCAGATTTGAACTCTGATCTAATTTTGACATATGTCACGATCCAAGACAAGGTTGAAGAGCTAATACCATCTCTCAAAAATCATTCAAAGAATTATTTCAAAAACTCAAAATCATATTATTATAAAATTCGAGACTCTGAACCCAAAAACCAGGTTGAAAAAGCCTCAAGACTCATTTTTCTAAATAGAACCTGCTTTAATGGATTATACCGAGTTAACAGCAAAGGGAAATTCAATGTTCCACTTGGTCGTTATACCAACCCCAATATTGTAAATGAGGAAAACCTTCGATCAGTAAGCCATTTTTTAAAATCCAAAAAGATCGTCATTTCTTGTAGAGACTTTTCATCAATTTTGAAAGATGCACACAAAGGGGACTTTGTTTACTTTGACCCCCCATACCAGCCAGTTAGCTCAACTGCCAATTTCACGAGTTACACAAATCGTAATTTCACCTTTGATGATTTGGAACGTCTTGCTAAGCTCTGCCAAAAATTAGATTCCAAAGGATGTAAATTCATGTTATCCAATTCTAACTCTGAAGAGGTATTAAAGATCTTTTCAAAAAGTAACTGGAAAATTTTTGAGATAGAAGCAAACAGAACCATCAACTCTGATTCCAGAAAACGAACAGGCCATTCTGAATTATTGATAAAAAATTACTGAAGCTTCGAGCGGGATCCGGACCCGCGACCTTTACCTTACCAAGGTAACGCTCTACCAGGCTGAGCTATCGAAGCGATAAAGTTCGATTGTTGAAAATCCTTATAATTCTTGATTAATTTTTTTCAAAACTCAACTGTTAAATTTCCAACTCAGTTAGCTACTCCAAGCGGAGGAGTAGTCAAGCCTGGCCAAAGAAAACTAATTAGTTTTTGGACACGCGGGACTTAAGATCATAATAATGGGTGATCCCGTCTCTTAGGGGTTCGTGGGTTCAAATCCCACCTCCTCCACTTACTATTTTGGGTGCCTAATTCCTTTAGCGTTTAAAATTTCGTAAACATCAGGAAGTGAGAACACAAAACCGATATGGACACAATCCTTTTCTTCACAGAGCTGACAGAAAAGCTCACCCCTTTGAATAGTAACCTCTGCAATTCTGTTTTTGATATTATCTTTAAGAATAACTCTGTCACCATCAACTGAAATCTTTTCAAGTTTGGGAGCATATCTTGCAAATGTTTTGTCCTTTTGCATCATCTCCTCTAACATGTATGTGATGTATCCTGAAAAGCTGTTGACACCTTTCATTAAGAGATCTTCTTTGCTTTTTTGGTAGACATCAAAGAATTTGTCATAGACGGTTTCTGATACGGTGATTGATTTGAATCCATCTTTCGGCAATTTACTTTCCCTTACCGTACTTTAAAGTACTTCAACTATATAACGTTTGTTGTTAATCCAAGGGAGCCTTATCAATAATTGAGAATTGACTTTATACAATAGCATAATTGTAGAGCTTTATGGCAAGAGGATATCAAACAAAAGAGATTAAACAAAAACTAGTAGACGTCCTAAACAATACAAAGATAGGAATGTCTGGGGTTGAGATATCTAAAAAACTTGGCGTTAACAGAATTACAATGACAAAATATCTCAATATCTTTGCAGCCGAGGGTTTGATTAGACAAAAGAACATTGGGAATGTCAATCTCTGGTTCATTGAAGAGGGAACAGAACAATTTCAATTTCCTGATGATTATTTCAAAGCAAAAACAAAATACATTGAATATTTGACAGACGGTTCAGCGAACCAAGTTTATAACGTGATCAGAAACTGTGTTCACTCAGATGCTGTGGCCCAGAAAATAATGAGCGAAATTATTATTCCAGCAATTATGTCCGTTCAAAAACTCTACAAGGATGGCAAAATTGGTAATTCTGAGGAAAAGCTCCTCAGACAAATAATTTCAAATTCAATACAAATCCTTAATCTTGTTCCAATAGAAAGTAACCCAAAAAAGAATGTGATACTCCTTTCAGCCGATGCCCAAAGTGTCCTTCTGGCTGAAATTGCGGCGGCTACTTTTCACTCTGATGGTTGGAAGGTTTCTACTTTAGGTGACATGTCTTCAGCAATTAATGTTCTATTTGATTTAGACTTGCAAAAATTTCTTGGGAAGGTTTGGAAACAAAAGAATGGAATAATGATTGTTGTTATATTTTCTGATACCGAAGAAGGCTTGAATTTTTTCTCGGAGGCTGTTGGTTCTGTCAAAAAAAATGTTGGGAAAAAACTCTTTCTAGCTTTATGTGGCAAAGTTGAAAAAAAGACAGAAATCAAGGCGGACCTGATTTCTGAGAAACCTGAAGATATCATCCAATGGTGCCAGACAACGTTTGAAAGTTCTAGTTCTAAAAATTATGGTGGGCCGAGTGAGATTCGAACTCACGACCTTTCGATATCTGAATAGATTTATCAGTCGAACGCTCCAGCCAAGCTGAGCTACCGGCCCTCAAAAAATTTCTCTAGGCTGCAGTCATTTAAGTTTAATTTTCTTTCCATTTGATAGAGCAGCCAATTGAAGGATCAAAATCTTTTTCGATTTTTTCATTGGCAAGAAATTTTTCTATATTGTCAATCATGGTTTTTTCAGTCACCGAATCATCTGGGTTCATAGCATTATCGATTCTTCCATGAAAAACAAGTTTTCTGTCCTTATCAAAGAGAAAGGGATCTGGAGTACATGTAGCCCCATACTTTTTTGCAATTTCTTGAGAATCATCCACTAGATAATCAAATTTGATTCCTTTTTCCCCTGCAATTTTTTTCATATTTTCAAAGCTGTCATCAGGATAGTTAATTGGATCATTACTGTTTATTCCAACAAGAGGAACCTTTCCATTGAACTTTTCATAAATTTCTTTTAATGCTTCTACTTTAGCTTTAACATATGGACAGTGATTGCATATGAAAACTACAAGTAAACCATCATAATCTTTGTAATCATTTAGAGAATGTTTCTTATCATCGATTCCCATTAAATCAAAATCTGGTGCCTCATCACCAGTCTTCAACTTAATCTGTGATTCAAGTAAAACCATAAACAAAATAACAAAAAAGTAAATAAAATCTTTGTCAAGACAACAATTAAAATCAACACGAAATTCATCCACTTTAAGGGCTGATAGTTCAGACTGGTAGAATACCCGCCTTGCACGCGGGGGGTCAGGGGTTCAAATCCCCTTCAGTCCATTCAATTTTAGTCGATCAATTCCGATTTCCAGAATCCAAGATGGATTTAAATATGATTAGCAAAACTGACATATTCATGGTATCAGCGGCAGATGGATGGCCAGTTTGGATTCCACTCATTGTAGGTCTGGCTCCAGGCTTAGTATACTGGATTGTCATTACTGGAATGAAAAAACGAAGATAAATTTACCTCAAAAAATTACTTTATCTTATTTTATTATCAGATGTTATGGGGTTAAACCTAGTAACCTACCTTGTCCATTTTATGATATGTCGCACAAAATTAATCATGTGGTCTAGTTTCAATTATATGAAAAAAATCTTACTTGTAGTTTTCTTAGCCTTTATTCTATTTCCAATCAACTCCAGTTTTTCTACAGCGACTGATACACCATCTACCTTAGGAATTGCTCTAACAAGTTCTGAGCCATTTTACTACAAAGATGAAGGTGGGCACACCGTAATCATCGGTGAAATTATGAACACAAAAGACTTTGACCTAACCGCAGTAACAATTCGAGGATTTTTTTATGATGAATTTAGTGAACAACCTCTTGAAGCAGACTTGGGAACTACAATTTTTGATGTAATCCCACCTCATGAAACAGTGCCATACATAATAAAATCACCCAATCCAAATGCTGCAATTACCAACGTTTCCGTAAAACTTCAAGGTTTTACCTCAGCACCAACAAAAAATGAGGAACTTTCAATCGAATCTGAAATTTCAGTATTAAATGAGCAAATCAAAATTACGGGTAAACTAACAAACAATAGTTCTGAAGAAGCATTACAAACAAAAATACATCTTGCATTTTATGATGTTTTTCAAAGAATAATTTGGGTCTCAACCATTCACCTTGAAGAACCAATTGAGGGTGATTCAAGCGTTAACTTTGAATTTGATGAAAAATTTGATCAACCCCCATTCAGTTACAAAATTTTTGCAGAATCAGATAATGCCTATTCCATCACACAGAATGATCTGATCCCACATCCTGAGATCTTAACAAAAATTATTACAATAGACAACATCTCAATCAATGATTCTGATGGAAACAAACTTTCTGGTGTTTTTCCTCAAGGAACAACAATTAACATAGAAAGTAATATTTCGATTCAATATTCCTCTGATCAAGATACATTTGAACAACCCTTTGTTTACTATGCTCAAGTTAAACAATCTGAAAAGGGATTTGTCGAGTTTATTGGAAAATTTGAAGGAAGATTTCAATCCATAGGAATGCAATCCCCTTTGGTAGAATGGACCCCACAAAATAAGGGGTTGTATATCATAGAAACATTTGTGTGGGATCCAAATGCAGTCCCTCTAGCCTCAAAAGGACCAATAATGTTAGTTGGGGTAACTTAGTAGATTTATTTTCTTAGAATATACAAAATAAACTTATGGCAAAATATGAATTAGTTGCAACAGGTGGAACTTTTGACATTATTCATAAAGGACACATGGAATTATTGGAAAAAGCATTTTCAATCTCATCCAATGTTATCATTGGATTAACTAGTGATGAGCTAGCAGAAAAAAAAGGGAAAAAAATTACAAATAACTATTCTGTTCGTCTTGAGACATTAACTTCCTTAATTCAAAAAAATTTTCCGAATTCAATGTTTAGAATTAGTAAGCTCGATAATGACTTTGGACCTGCAGTTCTAGAAGGAAATGTTCAAGCTTTAGTTGTTAGTGAAGAAACAAGTTATCAGGGCGAGATCCTTAACAAATTGAGAACAGGAAAAAATTTGCCTAAAGTTGAGATCATAATTGTACCAATGGTTCTAGCTGAAGATGGAAAACGGATCTCAACATCCAGAATTAAAAAATCTGAAGTTGACTATGAAGGAAATGCGTCTTGAATTGACAATCAACTTGTCTATCTTTGAGTCGTCTAGATAAAACAAAAAATCTCAACCTCCATTCATGCCAATAATCAATCATATGATGCATCAAATCAATAATGATGTAGCTAACCTCCAAAAGGGTCTTCATCCAGAGAACCTTGCCTTTTGGTACGGGAAAATCATCAAAGAAACTAAGGAAATGGCCCCTCCATGGCTACAAGATAAAATCAAGGTGACTCAGGATCCAATCCTTTCATTGAAATTTAATCTAGATATCTCAAAACGAGCAGTTAGGTATTTTGTGATTGCTGTTGACACTAATATTGATCAAATGCCATATTCTACAAAACTATATTTCCTAAAGGTTCAAGAAATTCTAGAAACTGAAATGGATAAATCATTGGTTTAGTCCTATTCTTTTATTACTTCAACGTCGTCTTGAAATGTAGCTGTGCCTACTATCTTGTGTTTTTTTTCAAAAACAGATTGCAGAAAATCAACAAGAGCCTCTACATTTTGGTTATCTTTCAAAAGAACACTATGAGCAGATTTGTCTTTTAATGATAAAACTATTTCATTTTCAATAACATTCAAAATTTTTGTAACAAATGTATCATTATCATCGTCGCGATAAATTAAACTAACAAGTTTTTGTGCTTCATATTTATCTCTACAACGAACTCTAAGTTTCATTAATTCTCAAAAAGGAATTTATCAATCTTGTCTCGTGCCTTTTCCCTATTTTCTTGATGAATTTTAAGAAAATTATTTATTTTTTCAATCAAAATTGCCTTTAATTCACCAGTAAGCATTTTTCCAGATTTGTAATCATCATGAATTTTTTTTAGGGCATTATCATCTGGCTCAAAGAAAATTCTTAGGTATTGATATGAAACATCAATGTCAGGATTCCCTCCTTCTTTTCTATGTTGTTCAATATCTGGCTTACCGCCGGAAAATGCATACTTGTTAATTTTCATTTTTACAACATCTGGAGAATCTGTTGTGTAAATTGTACTATTTTCCTCAGAGGCGGACATTTTACCTCCTGGTCCTTGCAAACTTGGTATCATAATGTTATGAATCAATGCTGGTTTTAGTTTCCCAATTTTGGGTGCCACATCTCTTGTTAGTCTAAAGTGAGGATCCTGATCAACTCCAAGTGGAATAAGTACAGGTTTGTCTTCAATGAAGCATGGTGCTGATTGAAGTGATGTATAGAAAATCATTCCAATGTTTGTATCGTTAGTAAAACCAAAAACTGCTTTAGTATTAGAGAAATTGATTTTTTTTGCAATCTGCGCGGCAATAGGATAAAGAGTTTGTATATTTTCCGTATCAATGATGATCTTGGTATTTTCTGGTTTAAACCCTAATGCTATAAAATCAAGAGCATTTTCATACGCAAATTTTGTCGTTTCTTCAAGACTGAGATTTTGTTTTGAATAGAATTTTTCATCATCTGTTAACTGAAAATACATATTCACATTAAATTTATCCTGAAGCCATTTAGCAAAAACCCATGGAACCAAGTGTCCTATGTGTGTGTGCCCAGATGGCCCTCTTCCAGTGTACAAGAAAAATTTGTTTCCTTTTTCGTACTCATCCAAAATTGTTTTGAAATCCCTGTGTGAAAAAAAGATGCCTCTTCTTAACATGAAATGATCCTCGCCAGCTAACTTGGTCACTTGATTCAAAAGATCGTTTGTGATCTTTTCGGTACCGAACTGTTTTATCAGCTTGTCATAATCAATTTTACCTTCAACATGCCATGGTGTTACAATAAAATCATCAGCCGACATTCATGATTGACTTAGGTTAAGGTTTAAAAAGTCTTTTTCGAACTGACTGCTGATGTCACAAGTTTTTCATGAGATTGAAAAAAAAATAATTCGATTACTAAAAGAGAATCCTAAATTAACTCCAGAAAAAATTGGAACTTTAGCTGAACTTTCTCCAGATCAGGTTCGCCGTGGAGTTGAATGGCTTAAACTCAAGAACTTGGTTAAAGTTGAGGAATCAAAAGAAACCTACCTTAAACTTGGGAAAAATGGATTAATGGCTTGCTCAAAAGGTTTGCCTGAAAGACAGTTAGTAAATTTTCTCAAAGATGATCCTAGAAAAATAAATGAAATAAAAAAAGAACTTAAATTCATTTTTGATCCCGCAATGGGAATTGCTAGAAAAAATAATTGGATTGAAACTGAAGGAGACACAGTTTCGTTAAAAAATCCGCCCTCTGAAATTTTAGAAGAAAAAATAATTTCAAAAATTGGAGACAGCAAAATCCTACTAAATGAAATTGAAGATAAATTAACTCTTGAAGTTCTGAAAAAAAGACCAAATTTTATCATTGAAGAAGTTCTGAAATCTCAAACAATTTCATTATTAGAAAAAGCAAAATCCATTGATTTTGAGACTTCAAGTGTAGGCGCAATAGATGTTGAAGCAGACGTTCCAGAAATTTTTGTAGCAAAAACCCATCCTTTACAGGACACTATTAATGAAATTAGAGAAATCTTTGTAACATTAGGCTTTTCTGAAATTCTTGGAAACCTAAGTCAGCCATGCTTTTGGAATTTTGATGCTTTGTTTACCCCTCAAGATCATCCTGCTAGAGAACTACAAGATACATTTTATCTTGATGGTTTTATTTCAAAAAAAATTGGCACATCTAAACAAATTCAGCAGGTCTCAAAAATGCACAAGAATGGATGGAGATATCTTTGGAGTATAGACGAAGCTAGAAAGATGGTTTTAAGAACACATACAACTTGTGTTACAATAAAACATTTAGCCGATAATAAACCAGACGAAGCAAGAGTTTTTTCACTAGGTCGAGTTTTTAGAAATGAAAAGGTAAGCTACAAACATTTAGTTGAGTTTAATCAAGTTGAAGGAATTGTTGTTGGAAAAAATACAACTTTAAGAGACTTGATGGGGATCCAAAGAGAATTTTATAGAAGAATGGGTCTTGACAAAGTAAAATTTTGGCCAACATTTTTCCCATACACTGAACCTTCATTACAATCAATGGTGTATAATGAAAGATTGGACAAGTGGGTAGAATTATTTGGAATGGGGATTTTCAGACCTGAAGTTACAAAACCTCTTGGAATTACAAAACCTGTTCTTGCATGGGGAGGTGGAATTGAGAGAATTGCTATGCTTAAGTATGGACTAGATGATGTTCGTGAATTCTACAATAACAACCTGAAATGGTTAAGGAGTGTAACAAAATGCCAGTAGTCGAACTTGAACTGCTCAGACTTCAAAAATTAGTTGGAAGAACTAATCGACAAAAAATCTTGCAAACACTTCCTTTTCTTGGCTTAGATATAGAATCTCAAGAAAATGATATTGTTCGTGTTGAATATAGTCCTAACCGTCCTGATTATTCAACTGATTTTGGAATTGCTTTAGGATTGCAAGGTCTTTTAGGTTCAAAAAAAGGTGCTGTTAAACTAAAAATCAAAAAAATCGGAGGTTATCAAATCATTGTAAACACAACTGTAAGTAAGGTAAGGCCTTTTGTAACTGGAATTGTTGCTTTAAACGGAAAAATCGACGAAAAAGTTTTACAGCAAATTATTGTAATGCAAGAAGATCTTCACTTTGGAATAGGAAGAAAGAGAAAAAAATCTTCAATTGGAATTCATGATTTAGATACAATTTCTTTTCCATTAACCTATACCACAACTAATAGAAACCACAAATTTGTTCCACTTAATTCATCTACTGAAAACACCATTTCTGAAATCCTGAAAAATTCAGAAGTTGGACAGGACTATGGATATATTTTAGGAAATTCAGATAAAGTTCCAATTATTATGGATTCTTTAGGAAATACTGTTTCTTTTCCGCCAATAATCAATTCATTTATGACTACAGTTACGACAAAAACAAAAAATCTTTTTGTTGAAGTTACAGGAACAGACAAAAACGATGTTGAAGACATGTTATCTGTTATAGCTACAACACTTCAAAATGCAGGATTTGAGCTTTGTACAGTTAAAATCTCTGGAGCAAAAAATTCTACTCCCCAATTCAAACAAAGAAAAATACTTCTCAATAGAGATTTGGTAAACACTATGTTGGGTCTAAATTTATCATCCAGAAACATTGCTAGTGCTTTAAAAAAATGCAGGCTTGATGCAACTCCTAAAAACAAAACTATTTCTTGTGTAGTTCCTAGATATCGATTTGATATATTTGGACCAATGGATTTGGTTGAAGAAGTTTCTCTGGGCTATGGAATTGAAAATCTAAATCCAAATCTAACTCCTTCACAAACATTAGGACAAAAAAATCATGAATCTGACGTCTTAAACAACCTACGTCAAATAATGATTGGCCTAGACTATATGGAGGCCTTTAATACAAGTTTAACAAGCACACGTATACTTTTTGAACTGACTAAACGTGATTCTTCTAACATTATTTCTGTAATGAATTCTAAAAGTCAAGAACATACCATTCTACGTGATTCAATTCTAGCTGGACTAGTAAATAACCTCTCAAATAACATTCATGAACTATATCCACAAAAACTATTTGAAATTGGAACTGTTTTTTCAAAGGGTAATCCAATTAAAGAAGAAATTCATTTAGCTTGTGTTTGTGCACATAACGATGCTAATTTTTCAGAAATTAAATCAATTCTACACTCAGCATTAAAAACTGGATTTAATATTGAATGTAAAACTAAAACATCATCCAATCCAACTTTTGCTGAAGGAAAGACAGCTGATATTCTTGTTAATGACAAACCATTTGGGATTATTGGTGAGATTGATTCTGAAGTCAAGGAAAACTTTAAGATTAGAGTTTCAGTCGTAGGCTTCGAAATTAAACTGTCTGGATTAATATTTAACTAGATTTATTTCATAATGCCCTTAGAGCATACACATAGACGGATTAGAATGATATCGATCGTAATGATGCCAATGATTTCTAATTCACCCAGATGTGTAACATTGGGCAACCCCGGTTATAGATCTCAGGGAGGAGAATGGCTATCACCAATGATCCTGTGCGAGTCAGAACCGGGGAACAATTAATTTTTTTAAAACAATTTGATAAGGAATAAAAAAACAAAAAAAATTCAAAAATTGGGAGTTACTTAGAATTTCTAGACTGTCAGTGATGCCTGTTCCAAAAGAGATTTGGAACTCAATAATTAAAATGTCTAAAAAATAAGTTAAAAATAATCGGTTTATTGATATATCCCATCATATTAACATAATCATGGCAACTGCTTACGTTCTAATTAATTGTGAACTTGGTTCTGAAGAATCAATCATACAACAGCTAAAAAGTCTAGAAGGTGTCAAAGAAGTTCATGGAACTTTTGGCGCATATGATATTTTAGCAAAAATAGAATCTGATACCGTAGAAAAACTAAGAGAAACAATTACGTGGAAGATTCGAAAGATCGAAAAGATTCGTTCTACATTAACTCTGATGGGAATAGAAGGTCAAGCATAACCACCTCTTTTTCTTACAATGTTACTTCATTTCATTTTCGTAATAAAAGAAAAAGATCTTGATAAGAGAAAAGCTGAATATGAATATGTAAAAAAGATGGCAGAATTTTATAAAAACTGGATAAAACAACACTTCTTAAAAGATTTTGAAATTCAAACAGATGAGATGATCACTAAACCCAGGAGTATTTTTCAAAGACTTGATATCCCAACTCTTGTACAAGATCATACAGAACGTGGTGAAGGCATTTACCATTTCTACTTGTGTTATTTTAGACCAATTTATACAGATTGTACTTGTGAGGGATATCATGCAGAAAATTTTAGTATGGTATGGTGGCAACAACCAAAAAATTTTGAAGATGTCTTGTTTTTGGCAGAAAAAAATTGTACTGTTGTTTCACATGAGCTTGCACATGAATTGCTTAGACAAACCGGATACAAAAGATACATTGATGATGTACATGATGTATGGACTAAACATTTCTATGCTGCTTTACCGTTTGAGCAATACGGAAAAAATTTTGAAAAAACAAGCGACAAACCTATGTTTCTGACACTTGATATGTCTAGTTTTCGGTTATAGCAGAATGGTGCCAACCGTCCTTAGTGTAATGCTATACTTCATGTACGACTGAGACATTCAAAAGCTAAGAAAAAATATTACAAAAATCAAGGAATAGAATGGATTTAGTAATAACTAAAGACTAACACTTGATAACTGAATAAATATTATTTTCAAAATTTGCTGTTTTAAAGTCTAATTTGTATTCTGCATCTTGGTTTCTTGATTTACTGAGTTCTTCCAGTTCAACAAGTGCCTCTCCTTTAAAACCTACAGATGAACCATAAATTGCTTCTACTAATTGAGTGCCATGGTCTCCCCTTTTAATATCATCCACAATAGAATAAAATTTGGCAGTTTCGCGTTTTGATACAGGATTGCCAATTGCTTTGTTGGTGGCAACTGCAATATACATGCCATTATTTTTAATAGCAACAGAAACTTTGTGGTTCTTTCCAGAAGCTCCAGGAATTGTTTCATCGATCAGAACTTCACATTTGTGGTACATGCTGGATACATATGCAAAAAACCTGAACTGCGCAAACTTTCCAGCCTGATCTTCTTCACAATTAACAAATACTTGATGTAAAACATGAAGTGCTTGATCATTCATGCTTTGCAATCTATCATCAATTCGTCCTCTTTCCAAAAGATCAGAATTACAATCTTTTGCAACTAATTCAAGGATAAAGTCAGGTAAATTATAGTTCTTGAGTGCCGCAACAAAAGCACCAGCTTGCGACATACCAAATTTTGGAAAACCTTTGTTAACCATAACTAAAACCTAGTCCACAAAAGTGAGACTCTAAACTTCTCCCCGAAACAACATATCTAAAAAATTGTTATTGGCTTATAATTGTTAAGAATAATTCATGCCTATTTAGTTTTATAATGCATCACAGAATGAACAAACTCGAAAAATTAAATTCAAGTTTCACTTATGATTAATTTGTGGAAATTGAAACAACGCCAATGATGGTAGCTAATGTTTATACAAAATCTCAAGAAAATATTAAAAAATACAGAAAGATTGTAGGAAGACCTCTTACACTAACTGAAAAAATTCTAGCAGGGCATATTGTAGAAATTGAAGAAAAAAATCTTGATAAAGATTCTAACTATGTGTTTTTAAGACCTGATAGAGTTGCATTACAAGATGTAACTGGACAAATGGTAATGCTTCAATTTATCCAAGCAGGTTTAAAACAATCATCTCTTCCAACTACAATTCATTGTGATCATCTAATAAGAGCTAAAGTTGAAGGAGAAACTGACATCAAAGTTTCTCTTAATGAAAACAGTGAAGTCTTCAAATTTTTGGAATCTGCAGCTGGTAAATATGGAATTGGTTTTTGGAAACCTGGTGCTGGAATTATACATCAAATTGTTTTAGAAAACTATGCATTTCCAGGAGGATTAATGATTGGAACTGATTCTCATACCCCTAATGCGGGCGGTCTTGGGATGATTGCTATAGGTGTAGGTGGAGTAGATGCAGCGGAAACAATGGCTGGCATGCCATGGGAAGTTTTGTATCCAAAACGTATTGGAGTTCATCTTACTGGAGAACTCAATGGTTGGACAGCTCCTAAAGATATCATATTGCGTGTTACCAGTGAACTTACAGTTTATGGTGGAACAAATGCAATAATAGAATATTTTGGATCAGGAACAAAAACAATTAGCTGTACTGGCAAGGCCACAATTACAAACATGGGAGCTGAAGTAGGCGCTACCTGTTCTATTTTTCCATATGATGAAAGAATGGAAACATTTCTTCGATACACAAATCGTGAAAAAATAGCAGACATTGCAAATCAAAACAAAGATTTGCTTGTTTCAGATCCAGAAATTGAACAAAATCCAGAAAAATATTTTGACAAGGTAATTGAGATTAATCTTTCAACTCTTGAACCACACATTGCCGGTCCGCATACTCCAGATTTAGCTAGACCAATTTCTCAGCTTTCATCAGATGTAAAAAATAATCAATATTTAGATGAGATTTCGGTTGCTCTGATAGGAAGCTGTACCAATTCCTCATACGAGGATATGTCAAGAGTTGCGGGTCTTGCAGAACAAGCAAAAGCAAATGGAATTAAGGCTAAGATTCCATTACTTGTAACTCCTGGGTCTGAACAAATTCGCGCAACTATAGAAAGAGACGGACAAATGCAATCACTAAAAGACATTGGTGCAACAGTTCTTGCAAATGCATGTGGTCCATGTATTGGACAATGGACGAGGCCAGAATTGAAAGCTGGTCAAGCTAATACCATAGTAACTTCATTTAACAGAAATTTTCCTGGCCGTAATGATGGAAGAAGAGAAACAATGAACTTCATTGCAAGTCCTGAAATGATAATAGCTTTAGCACTGGGCGGAAATCTTTCTTTTAATCCACTTACTGATTCACTCACTGCAGCAGATGGTTCAAAATTCAAATTAAAACCTCCGCAAAAATCACCCGATGTACCAGATAAAGGATTCAAGATAGCAGAAAATGTCTATGTGTCACCATCAAAAAATCCAGAAGGCGTTGACATCATCATTGATAAAAATAGCAAGAGGCTACAACTTCTTGAATCATTTCCACCCTGGAATGGAAAAGATCTTGACGAACTACCAATTTTGATAAAGGCAAAAGGAAAATGTACAACAGATCATATCTCTCCAGCAGGTGCATGGCTTTCGTATAGAGGCCATTTAGACAATCTTAGTGATAATCTATTGCTTGGGGCTGTTAACGCATATAATGATCAAGTAGGAAAAGCCAAAAACATTTTGACCAATGAAATTGAACCATGTCCACAAATTGCCAGACAATACAAGCAAAAAGAAATTCGTTGGATAATAATTGGAGACAACAACTATGGAGAAGGAAGCAGTAGAGAACATGCTGCAATGACTCCCAGATATCTGAGATGTGTCGCTGTTATTGTAAAGAGTTTTGCCAGAATTCATGAAACAAATTTGAAAAAACAAGGAATCCTCGCATTAACATTTGAAAATCCAAATGATTATGATAAAATTGAAGAGAATGATAGAATCAGCATTGTAGGATTAAGAGACTTTGAATCTACAAAACCTGTACAATGCAGAATTATACATCAAGATGGAACTAGTGTAGAAATCTTGCTTAATCATTCTTATAATAAATTCCAGATTGAGTGGTTCCGAATGGGCTCTGCTCTTAATGTTCTACGTAACAAAAAAAATTGATTTTTAAAATTATATTTAACGTGGGGCCGACCGGAATCGAACCGGCGACCTACGGGTCACTACAGCTCCAAACTCACATCATCTTTTCATCAGTAGCTTAGTTTAACCTCTGGAGCCCTTAGCGGTGATCTTATACACTGTCGCCCTACCAGGCTAGGCTACGACCCCACAAACAAAGAGAAAAAATCGTTGAATTTTAAGTTATTTTTATCAAGATTTATTTGCAATTAAAGAGATTTGAAATTAATTAAGGTTAATCATGGTTAAACCAATTATCATTGCCGTAGGCGCAATTCCAGCAATTCTTGCACTATTAATTGCTGTACCATTAATTACAAAATCAGAAATTCCATTTTCTGCTAGTAATCCCAATGATGTTATTGAATTAGAATACACAAAACATCAACTCAAAAAAATTTCCTTTGGCATAACAGAAAGACTGGTTGCTCAGAAAAGTGAAATTTTACTTGTAAAAAATGATGGAGATCTTAGATATACTGTTACAGAGGATGGAATTACTAAACCAGATGAGCTTTCTGATCTAGATGATGAAACAATGAAAAAACTAAGAGCACTTATTAAAGAAACTGGATTTATTTCCATTCCTAATGAATCATTTCCAATTATAGATGATGTCGATGAATATCAGAAATCTTCTCTTAAAATAACTTTGAATGGTGTAGTAAATCAAATTCACTGGCCAGAACAAAATGCTACTGAAAAATTTGTTCCACCAATCATTACTATGGTTGAATCAGAATTAGACCATATAATTGAGCAATTAATAGAATAAATAGCCAAGAGATTGGTTAGGATCATGATTCCTCTTTCCGGCGATATTAACTCTGCAAAAGGTATCATAAATGAAAAAATAGAATCCAATTCCATAATCCGTGGCACATCAACTTTGAAACGTGGTTTTCCCCATATGTTAAAAAATGGGGTAATTATGGATGTTACAACTGTTGAACAGGCTCAAATCGCAGAAGATGCTGGAGCAGTTTCTGTTATGGTTTTAGATAAACTTCCATCTGATGTAAGAAAAGCAGGTGGTGTAGCACGAACAGCTAGCATCAGAGTAATTCAAGAAATTCTTGATTCAATTACAATCCCTGTTATGGCAAAATGTAGGATAGGACATGTTTATGAAGCAAGGGTTCTTGAACAAGCAAATGTTGACATGATTGATGAGTCAGAGGTATTGACTCCTGCAGATGAACATCATCATATTTGGAAATGGGATTTCACAACTCCTTTTGTCAATGGCGCTCGTTCCTTAGCTGAAGCATTGCGGAGAATTGAGGAAGGAGCGGCGATGATTAGAACTAAAGGTGAACCCGGGACTGGTAATGTGGCTGAAGCTGTGACTCACCTCAAGAAAGTAAATGATGAGTTGAGAACAATAAAATCAATTTACAATTCAGGTGATCATCAGGATTTAGTACGAATGGCAAGAGAATTTCATGTTTCTTATGATTTAGTAAAAGAAACTGCTAAAATTGGGAGATTACCAGTTGTTAATTTTGCTGCTGGAGGAATAGCAACACCTGCAGATGCAGCATATTTGATGTCGTTAGGCTGTGATGGAATTTTTGTTGGCTCTGGAATCTTTAAAGCAGAAGATGCAAAAGAACGTGCTCATGCCATAGTTTTAGCAACTACGTTCTGGGAAGAAGCTGACAAAGTCAAAGAAGCTCAAAAAATGATTGATGAAAGACAATCCATATTAGGATTAGATGTAAACACATTAGAACTTAGAATGCAAGAACGTGGAAGCACAGCATGACCAAACTAAACATTGGTGTTTTATCAGTTCAAGGTGATGTAGCAGAAAACTTGAGTTCTACACAGGATGCTCTAAAAGAATTAGGTCAAGAAGGAATAGTTCATACTGTCAAAACTTCAGAACAAATAGCAAAACTTGATGGATTGATAATTCCAGGTGGAGAAAGTACAATGATGGGACAATTATCCTTGATAAATGGTTCTTTGAAACAAATTAAAGAAAAAATTGAAGCTGGAATGCCAGTTCTAGGAATTTGTGCTGGTTTGATATTACTATCTAAAGAAGCAAAAGATAGAGTAGTTGGTGAAACTGATCAACCACTATTGGATCTACTTGATGTTCAAGTAGAGAGAAATTCATTTGGAAGACAACAAGACTCTTTTGAAGTAGAAATTTCTATGGATTCTATTAATATTCCAAAGTTTAATGGAGTATTCATTCGTGCACCCTCAATTGTTGAGGTAGGAGACAATGTTGAAACAGTTTCGAAATTTAATGAAAAAATTGTTGCTGTAAAACAAAATAATATGTTAGGAACAGCGTTTCATCCTGAATTAACTTCGGATGTCTCATTACACAAATATTTTGTTAATATGGTAAAGCAGTCAAAAGAAAACTAATCTACTTGCAATACAGGTCAAGGAACCTCCCAAGAAATTCCTGACTGGATAAAAAATAACGCTGGTTGGTGGGCTGATGGACAAATTGACGATTCTGACTTTGTTTCAGGAATTTAATATCTAATTACAAATGGGATAATGAATGTATAACATCATTTAAGATTATGCATTGATTGTAAATCTTTTTTAAATTGAATTAAATTTTCAGGAATTGAGATTGATACAGAATCTTTTAATGAAAGATTCTTCCTTTTTTTCTCATTCCAGACATTCGAGTTAAATTCTATAATTTCTTTGGAAAACTTTGTCATATCTTCGGGTGATTCCTGTTGTACTTGAAGTTCTTTATGAATACTTTGTTTTGAATACAAGGTTTGCCAAAGATAATCTGTAATAAATGGTGTAATTGGAGCCAGCAGTTTCAAAATTGTTGATAATGTTTTGTGGAGTGTGTAGATTGCCCCATTTTTCTCTTCTTCAGAAAATCCAATCCCATAAGCTCGTGACTTTACCATTTCAATATAATGTGCAGCAAAAAGATTCCAAGTAAACTCCCTTAGCGCAATTGCTGGAATAAAAAAATTGTATTCTACATAGCCTTTTTTACATTCAGAAATTAGCCTATCAAGTTCTGATAATATCCATTTATCCGTTGGTGTTAATGTCGCAGAATCAATTATTGGAAAACTCGACAAAAATCTTGAGACATTCCAAAGTTTACTTAAAAACTTTTTTGTGGATTCAATTTTTTGTTCAGAACATCTAAAATCATATCCATGGTTTATCTCACTTGCACTCCAGAATCGGAAAGTATCTGCCCCCATTTTTTGAATTATTGGTAATGGATCCAGAGCATTTCCTTTACTTTTACTCATTTTCATTCCTTTTTCATCTAATCCATATCCCATAATCCATGCCTCAGACCATGGTTTTTGATTGGTCAACTGTTCACATCTGAGAAGTGTATAGTACAACCAAGTTCGTACTATGTCTTTGGCCTGTGGTCTGAGCGTTGCTGGATACGTTTTTTTGAAAAAATCATCATCTTTAGTATATTTTGACACAAAAAGAGGTGATATGCTAGAATCCATCCATGTATCAAATGTTCTTTCTTCTCCCACAAATTCTGAAGAACTACATTTTCTACACTTGTTAAATGGCGCCTTTTCTTTCCATGGTTTATAGTATTTTCCAGGTTCGGGTACATGTGGTTCTGAACAACTTTTACAATACCAAATAGGAATTTCAGTTCCATAAAATCTCCTTCTAGAAATTGGCCAATCGATTGAAATAGATTCAATCCAATTCATGAGAATTTGTTTGTGCATCGGTGGATGAAAATTTATTTCTGATCCTAAACTTTTCATTTTTTCAACTGAATCTAATTGTTTTAGATAGTATTCCTCCATTGGAATTATTTCAATTGGATTTTTACTTCTTTCAGAAATGGGTGTTCTGTGAACGACGTCTTCAATCTTTTCAACAAATCCCTTTTTTTCCAAATCTTCAATAATCTTGGTTCTAGCCTGTTTTAGTTTCAGACCAGAATATTCCCCAGCCACTTCTGTCATTCTACCATCTAATCCAATTGCAATTGCTTCTTCAAGTTTTAATTCCCTGAATAAGGTAACATCATTATGATCACCATAGCTACAAACCATTACTGCTCCAGAACCAAATTCTTTTTGAGCCGAATGATGTGTTTTAATTTCTACTTCTTGATTTGAGACTGGAACTATTACTTTTTTTCCAACCAGATCAGCGTATCTCTCATCTTCAGAATTCACAATAATTGTTTTACATACACAAAGAAGTTCTGGTCTTGTACTTGCAATTGTTATAGTATTATCAGAATTTTTAATTTGAAATTTCATGTAAACAAGTTTTGTCGGAATGTCTAGGTAAGTTATTTCAGCATCTGCAATTGTAGTACCAGAAACCCAATCATAGTTATTTGGCCTTTCAGCAACATAGATCAAACCTTTATTCCATAATTCAATAAAAGTTGCTTGAGTAAGAGCCCTGTATTCTTCAGAATCTGTTCTGTAGTAATTTTCCAAATCAGCACTGAGGCCAAGATTCTTCATAATCTGAATCATTTCTGCCTCTAAATCATCAAGTGCCTCCCTGCACAAGTCTAAGAATTTTCCTCGTTCCATTTCTCGCATTCTAATATTGTGTTTTTTCTCTGTGTAGAACTCTACAGGTAATCCATTTCTGTCAATCCCAAGTGGAAAAAAGACGTTCTTTCCGTTCATCCTCGCTGTTCTAGCAATCATATCAATTTGTGCATAGTGTGCAGCTGCTCCAATGTGCCATGGACGTCCGGAAGGATAAGGTGGAGGTGTGTCTATGGTAAAATTGTCATCTTTTGGAACAAAGTCATATAGATGAGATTCTTCCCATTGTTTTAAGATCTTTAATTCTAATTTAGGATTCCAAGCTTTCTCTTGAATTTTTGGCTCCATTTCATATTATTTATCTAACTTTGATATAATGTGAGCACCTTTGTTGTATCCTTCATAAATGTAAACACCTACCGCTTCGACGTTTGGTGGTAATTTTGGTGCTAAAATTTTGATTAGTTCAGTAGATAGATTTTCTACAGTTGCCTCTCCTTCCAATAGATAAGTCGTATCTTTAGGAACCTGTAGATCAAACATTCCTCTAGGTCCCTCAAATCCAATTTTGTAATGAGAACTGTCCTCCTTTTTTAGATATTTTCTATTTATGAAAAATTTATGATCAAATGCACAAAGTACTCCCTTGATAATTTTTTTTGCTTCACCAAAATCAATTAACAAATTATTTTTCATTTGTCCAATTAGTTCCACCATTACCGAAGACGTATGCCCGTGTAGAATGGAACATTTATCAACTAAAGGTAGAATGTGTGCGTAATCAAATGCAAAAGATGGGTCTTCGATAAAAACTGAACCTGTTTGAGGATTTTTCTTATCGTAAACAACAATTTCCTCAAGCTCACTAATCCGTGCGGCAAATTTTGGATGCCCAATCGCCATAATTTTTGTATCTGGCGAAATTTCCTTGATTTCTTTGTATTTTTTGATATCTTCTTCGTTATCGATTACTTCAATTAATCCATTATCAGTTTTAAAATCAACATTTACAATTTTTCCATCAAGTGATAATTCATAATTATACTCATAGTTTTGTTCTAAAAAAGAAAGCATTTGTGCAATAGATAGCTCTGTTCTAGTTTTCATTAGGTTGCCTTTTTTATCAATATATCTAAAATCTGAATCTAACAATGTTGGATTTGAAGCCATTTGTGACAATTGAACTAGATTCTGTATATAAATTCTGAACCAGTCTAAACGAGAGAGTTTAGTATCTTTGCAAGACTAACATCATTTTGCGTTATCCCGCCTGCATCATGCGTCATTAATTCAACTGAAAGTTTGTTGTACACATTAAACCATTCAGGATGATGATTCATCTTCTCAATGTGCATTGCTGCTCTTGTCATAAATCCAAATGCTTGGTTGAAATCATCAAACTGAAAATCTTTGTGAAATTTTCCATTTTTTACAGTCCACCCATCTAAGTTTTTAAGCTCATTTTCAATTTGTTCGGATGATAACTTTTCAATTGTCATGAATTATAGTTCTTGTAATCAAATTAATAGTTAGAGCTATACTCTTCAATTATGCAAGAACAACTGCTGTTGGAAATACAAAATGCCATAAGAAAAACAATTTCTGACAAAAAAATTGGAGTCGCCTTCTCAGGAGGCGTTGATAGTACTCTATTATCAAAAATTTGCAATGATCTAGGCTTTGATATAACTTTGCTTACAATTGGATTTCCAAATTCTCATGACATTTTATTTGCAAAAGATGTTAACAAGCATCTGAATTACAAGCATGAAATTTTAGAAATTGATCAAGATTTCTTTGATGAAATTGCTTCAAAAATTAGCAAAAAAATAAAAACTGACAATCTTTCTTGGAACGAAAATTGTATTGCATTTTATCATATTGCAAAATTAGCTCAAAGTCTTGGGATTACCACAGTTGTCACTGCAAATGGAATTGATGAATTATTCTGTGGTTATAATGCATATAGAGAAGCAATTGAGGTTGGAGAGGAAAGTGTGTTACAACTAATGGACTCAAAGCTTGAAAATGAGCTTAAAATGATGAAAGCAGTAAATAAAGTAACATCAGAATTATCAGTAAAAATTATTCATCCACTACTAGATGAGCAATTCATCAAAGTTGCAAAGACCATCCCAATCTCTGAAAAAATTTCTGGAAAATATGATTTGATAAGAAAACACATTATTCGTAAACTAGCTTCCGAAATTGGCGTACCAGATATTTCAGTTAAAAAAAGAAAAAAGGCATTACAATATGGTTCGTTGATTCACAAAGCTTTATTAAAATCTAAATGAATTTTTTGGCAGATTTGTGAACTGCCTTATTCACATTTTTAATAATTGAAAGTGACGCACCAAGACGATTTTCTGGCCAAAAGATTGATTTGATTTCTTTTTCAGTAAACTTTGAAGAAATTTTCTTATCTTTTCTTATTGCGTCAATAAACTCAATTTCTTTATTTTTTGCAGCAAAAGCAATTCTTTGAATATCTTTATATGCAGAAAATCTTGGCATTCCTTTTTTGATCAATGCTTCTAAAACAAACTCTGCAAAAATTTGTCCTTTAGTAATGTGTAGATTTTTTCTGATCTGATTTTCATTTACTTGAAGATTCTGCATGATTCGAATCATTGTTTCAAGCATCTCGTCAAGTAGAATTGAACACATTGGAATGATGAATCGCTCATTTGCAGAATTTGAGAGATCTCTTTCATGCCATAAAGGAATATTCTCAAAAGATGTTCCTATTTGACTACGTAAAAGTTTGGATAATGATGAAATTCTTTCACTTTTGATAGGATTTCTTTTCACTGGAACTGCACTACTTCCCATCTGTCCTTTTTTGAAGTGTTCTGATACCTCTCCAATCTCAGTTCTTTGTAAGTTACGAATTTCAACTGCAATTTTTTCAAGAGTCGCGCCTGACAGTGCAAGCTGAAAAATATACTCTGCATATCCTTCTCTTGGAACTATCTGAGTTGTAACTTCAGCAGGAAATAGTTTCAATTTTTTTGCAACTCTTTTTTGAACTTCAACAGCCTTTGAACCCATTAGTGAACCGGTCCCAACCACTCCAAGTGTTTTACAAATTAGAATACGTTTTTTCATTTCTTCAATTCTTTCTAGATGCTTACTCATTTCAGAAGCCCAATTTGCAAACTTTAATCCAAATGAAATAATACTGGCATGTTGACCATGAGTTCGACCAACAGCTGGAATACTTTTGTATTTTGCAGCTTTTTTTGCTAAAAGTATAGCAAGCTTTGCAACTTTAGGTTGAATTATAGCTAATGCATCTCTCATTTGCATCGAATTACTTGTATCAACCAGATCATTACTTGTCAATCCATAATGAATCCAAGGTTTGGCATCAGCATTACATTTCTCACTCAATGCTTCAACAAGAGCTGCCGTGTCATGATCACTTTTGACTTCTAGCTGTTTGATTCTTTTTGCAGTGATCCTTCCAGAAGTAGCTGCTTTCAAAATACTTTTTCCAATTTTTCTTGGAATTACTCCAATCTCACTTTGAGATACAGCCGCTGCACCCTCAATTTCTAATTGGTAATTAATTTTATCTTGTTCACCAAACACTTGAAGCATTTCTTTTGTGCCGTATCGACCACTATCAATAGGTAAAATTGCCAATAATTACAGTCTTTTTTTTCCGAAAATAAATCTACTTATGTTGAAATATTTGGGCTTGATTTTCCTTTGGGATTTATTAGAAACATGTAAAATACTAAAACTAAGTTAGAATCGAATTGTTAACTGAAGAAGATTTACTAGAAAGAATTACCAAAGTAAAAAATTTGAGGGAAGAATGCTTCAAATATCTTGAAACCTCTTCTCAAGAAACCCTTACACACAAAATAATTCTCACTTTGGCAAAACTAAATTCAGAAAAAATGGGACCTGTAAAACTTGCTGAACTAGCTCAAATAATTCATGGAGTGGCTGATAAATCAAAACAAGACCTCATACGCCTAACAATGGAAAAATCTCTTCTAAGATGTGGAATGGTAGAAAAGCTCCGCTACGCTGCTAATGATGTTAGATATATTCTAACTGGATATAGATTTCAAAAAATTAGAAAGATTGATAGTTTTAGAGGAGATAGTGCAGAAAAAATAGGCGATGTTTTCGAGTTACCAAAATCAACATGGCCAATCCCTGATCAATATTTTATTTTACAATCCAAAAAGTATGGATATGAAGAGACATTAAAAAAAATAAATTCAGATTTTGATATGGGATTAGTTGCTAGAGGAACTTACGAAAATCTAATGCGTGAATTGAATGGAAAGTTAGATGAGATTACTAAAAAATTAGATTCTAAATTCATTGGAATCGAAGAATTAGTGGGAAACAAAAATTGAGAGTTCGACTTATTATATTAACATCAGTTACCATAATTTTTCTTGTTAATACAAATTCTTTCCTTGCTAACGGTGGTTCAGAAACACTAGAAAAATTGGATATTAAACAAGACAAAGAAACTAACAAACTACTTGTGAGCTATTCCAAAAATATGGCACCTAGTTATGAGGTCTTGGCAGATTCAAATGAAAAATATACAATTAGTCAAAGTTACTCATGGATAAGAGATCAAACAAGTAGATACAATTTAGTTTCTTACTCTTTAGATGATTCCGATTTTATTCCAATTTCAAGGAAAGCCAGAGGAAACTTCACACTTGACATTAATATGGAAACTTCACACTCGGTTGTTTTTCTAGCGGTTCCACAATTTCCTCTTGCTGTATCTGGGGCCACCGATTATACATATTCGCCTCCATCACCAACAGGGGATAATTGGTTTGATGCTGGAACTACGACAACGGTAACTGTAAATCCCCCAAACCAATTCTTAATTCGTAATGTATTAGATGGTTGGGAGGGGCCTTTTGTAGAATCCAAGGATAACTCTGTAACAATTCTAATTGATGGTTCCCACAGTATAGAAGCAAGATGGAAAACCGATTATAGTCAACTGATAGTAATTGGTATAATTCCATTATGCCTTGGAATATTCTTTGCAATCCGTCAAAGGAAAAAATCCTTAAAAATTGGTTCTCTAGAGTCAGAATTACATGTTGATTCAAGTAATGAAGAAAAGTCCAGAAATGGTGATTATGCCAAAGAAATGGAAGATTATCTTTCACAAAAATTCATTGAGAAATTAGATTCAATGCGAAATTTAGATCTAATCAGCGATTTCAGAAATTCAAAAATCAAAGAAAAGCTTGAGCGTGAAATCTAAAGCCAAACTGTTGTTTTTCTATCAATATATTACAAATTAAAAGTAGTTCCAAGGTTCGAACCAGGTTAGGCGTGTTTTTGGAAGTTATCGAAATAAAATTTCTAGTGGTGAGAAATCCTTTCTTTAATAGATCACTACCAATTAATAGCATACTGCAGGTACTTAGAAACCTTCGATTGCCCCCACGCCTTGACCCTTTTTGGGTATCTGCATGTATCCTTTTACATACTTGGACTATAATCAACACTTTTTTCAAAGAAAAGCTTGAGCGTGAAACATAAAGCCAAACTGTTGTTTTTCTATCAATATTTTACAAATCAAAAGTAGTTCCAAGGTTCGAACCAGATTAGGCGTTTTTTGGGAAGTTATCGAAATAAAATTTCTAGTGGTGAGAAATTCTTGCTTTAATAGTTCACTACCAATTTGTAGTATAATGCAAGTACTTAGAAAACTTCAATCGTGTCCCCTTTTTTGTAGTATCGGCATTTTAACCTTTTACATACTTGGACTATAATCAACACTTTTTTCAAAGAAAAGCTTGAGCGTGAAATCTAAAGCCAAACTGTTGTTTTTCTATCAATATTTTACAAATTAAAACTAGTTCGAAGGTTCGAACCAAATTAGGCGTTTTTTTGGAAGTTATCGAAATAAAATTTCTAGTGGTGAGAAATTCTTGCTTTAATAGATTACTACCAATTTGTAATTTATGCAAATACTCAAAAAACGTCGAATTACAGTTTCAATAAATCCTGATCTAGAGATGAAAGTCCGTGCTTTACAAGCAGAAATAATCTCACAAACATCTAAGTCAACCAGTTTTTCATCAGTTTTAAACGAAATTCTAATTGAGGCATTCAAAGCACAAATCAATACACGTGTTCACAAACATTTTTCACCGGGCGTAGCTAGCCTTTGGAAATGATTTAAAAAATCTCGTTTACATGAAGTTTTTGCTAAAAATTTAAAAAAAATGGTGAGAAAAATGGAAATTTTTAAACATAAAAAAACTATGGCAGAGGATCCCGAAATTGAAACGAAAATGAACGAATTACAAGCAGACTTGAATAAAAAAAAACTTGCGTGAACTCATTTCATCTGATATTTTTTGTTCTAATTTTAGGAATTATTGCCTTAATGCCAGTCCAAGAATCATATTCAATCATTAACCCGTATATTAGTGGAATTACCTTTAATCATGAACCTAATTTCTGTTTGTTTGCAACAGACGAAATACCAATGACAGAAGGAATATGGAGCGTTTTAGATTGGCGGAATCAATTAAAATTATTTACCAATAATACTGATGCATGGTCAATTAGGATAACAACTAATCCATCAGATTCATCTGAATGTGATGTTGAAATTCATTTTTTGGAAAAACCTGATAGTGAAAAAACACTTAATTTGAAACCCCAGGGAAGAGTCATCTTTGAAGAAGATAAGGCACTAGTTGAAGTATACACAACGCAATATTATGATGAGACTGCACAAAAATTAGTAAAAGGCAAAGACAACAGATTAAGAGCAGTTTCATATGAATTTGCAGATGTTCCAATTGATTTACTAGGAAAAGTAATCAGGCATGAGATAGGCCATGTTTTTGGCTTAAAACACCAAGAAAGTGACTCTATTATGATTAGAGGTCCGGTATTATCTGAAATACAAGAAAATGATCTAAAAGAAGTTGTTAAAAAATATGAAACTGATGGTTGGTGAAAATATTTGATTAAGATTTGTAAGTTTAACCGCTATTCTGGTAGACTCCAAACGAAAAGTCAGAATAATGCCTGATAATTATAAGTGAATTAATTAAAAGCAATTTTTGTTACCTTCGAAATAGTATAATGAATGATTCGAAGCGGTCTCTTAAATACAGTTTTTTCATATATTATGATTAGTATTGAAAAAAAACAGCATTGCGGTATTACTCTTAGGATATGTACTATTTAGTGTAACATTTAGCTTTATTCCTGCCTCAGCCGACTCTGATGATGAT
>SDBU01001765.1_pt1 | contig 29992 bp, 53 predicted proteins | sample 2277071 | NCBI WGS metagenome assembly SDBU01 (sample SAMN10397929, study PRJNA504765) | marine sediment metagenome | isolation source: marine sediment core GS08_GC12, 126 cmbsf | place: Arctic Ocean: Gakkel Ridge, Loki's castle | collected 2008 | reverse complement strand
GGTCGCGCCATGCGTCCGCAGCCGCTGCGTGTACATCGAATCTGTAGCCCGTGAGGTAGCGTGCGGACCCCTGCTGATTGTCGCCGAACGTCACCTGTCCGACGACATAGTTGGGCGTGTAGTCGCCCACATCGACGATGGTGCCGCCGGTATCGCGCAGAATGAAGCGCGCAGTACCCCCCGTCGTCTCCTCGTACCATCCCCACCGGGAGAAGGCTTCGGAGTAGCTGGTCGTGCCGCTCTCAGTGCGGAATGTCTGGTAGTTCAACTTCTCGCGAGCGACGAAGACCCGGTGATCATCGATCATGTCCTGCAGCTCTGCATCGGTCCAGGTGGCGCTGTCCTTGTCGTCGATCATGACGCGGAGACGAGTGATGATGTAGGTGCAACCCAGCCGTGCAGTCATGCGGACCCCCCATACCACTTTTCATTCGCGTCGAAGACCTCGAATCCGATAGGCGCTTTCAACCCCAGTGCCCCCAGTAGTGTAGCGAGCGCCTTGTCTGGCCGAGTGACGATGTTCTCGTAGTGCGCCATTGTGTAGGGCACACTGGCGGCCGTGAGGCCCGCCAGGATGTGCGGGTAGGCCCCCGCGATGTTGACCAGGGCCGTTGCCATGTCCGGTACGTGGTGGTGGAACACCTGCGACTGCGCCATCGGCCACCATGCCCGCGTCGTGATCAGCGCCGACACCTCGTAGCCAAAGGTGCGCAGGTGTCTCACCAGCTCACGAAGGACGGGCCACCCGCGGGCGTGAGGTACGGATCTGCGCCACACTATCAGGTCCCCCTGCGGATCTTCGTGGTCCCATCGCTGATGGCTGTCATCGTCGCCAGCGCAGCCGGCCGCCATCAGGATTTTCGTCATCATGCGGGTGCCTGACGATTCGGGCCCGGCTACGAGGATCGCGCGTTTAGGCATTGCTCCTCGGTTCGAGATTCGCCCTACACAACTCTATGCCATGCGATCCGTATATCCGTATTTGATGCGGCGTTACAATTGCATCGACATCGATACCTTCGCCCTTGAGGTCAAGTAGCCTGATGCCGTTGCGTATCTGTAGTCTGATCCACTCGCTATACGTCGGGGTTTCCGGTGTGGCGAGCACAAGGCGGTCAAGGGCCTGGCGTTCCGATTGCGTCAGTCTAACGTTGATGTTACGATCTCTACGCTGCATCTCCCCCCCCATTCAGCTCCACAAGCGCAGCCCACGGATAGGTCGAAGACGACACGATCTCCCCGTACCGCTCGAACTCAGCTCGCCACTCAGGCCAGCGCATGGGCACGCAGTGGGTCGGGTCGTCGTAGAAGTTTACGGCGTTCTCCAAGGGCGTCACCGACAGCAGCAGCCGCTTTGTCGTCACCCGCACCATCTCCTCAAGCGCCAGCCGATAGTCCGGCAGGTGCTCCAGAAGGTCAATGCAGATGGCCGCGTCGAAGTGATTATCCGGAAAGGGCAGCTTGCGCGCATCAGCCGTCTGGCAGTGCTCGCCCGAGAAGGCCGGGTTGATGTCCACCCCGTAAGCCTCCACGCCCTGCTCCCTGAGCTCTGCGACGCCGGTGCCAGCAGCGCATCCGACGTCTAGCACGCGCTCGCCGGGGTAAGTGGCCCGGGCGGCGACCATCTCCTTGCGGGCCGTGACTTGGTGGTACTTGCCGAAATTTAGGGTGTAGCCGTCGTCGTAGCCTCTGTCCATCGCGTCCACCGGCGTCTCAGGCCATGTGCTCCAGTGAACCTGTCGAGCCCACCAACACCACGCGCTGATCTCTTGGAATCCCAACAGCCGCGACCACGCTCGCTTTACGTCACGGATGAAGCGCTGCGATGTCCATTTGTGCTGCGAGCAATCCCGATAGGCCAGCAGCTCACCGTTGTCATTGGGGTGCAGCGGGAAGGTCCGGCAACACATAGGGCGCAGCTGCCCAAGGCATCCATCGCGCCCTGGGCACGTCCAGCTCTCGTCCTCAACACCATCGACGCCCATGCCTATCAGGTACTCCGCCTCGCCGGGCATCAGTATCAGCGCCTGGCCAGGACGGCAGCATGTATGTGAGCCTGTGCACTTCGGCAGACAATCCTCACGCCCCAGGCGCCCGGGGAAGGTGCTGTACACGTAACGCCATGTCTGTTGAAGGTTCATGCGTACCACTTCCCAGCAGCCTCATAAAACTCTTCTGGCGTCATCCCCATCACCTGATCTGCGAGAAGGCGCTGAACTCGGCCCGCTCACCCACGCGCTCGTTGCAGAATGCGACCAAGTCCTTTGGATCACGCCCCTGTTCTTTCAGTGCCGGGCTCATGTGCAGCTCGCCTACGATGTAGTCGACACGCTTCAGCAGGTCCCCGGCGGAGTACAGGATGTCGTACTCTGCGCCCTCGCAGTCCACCTTGAGGAGGCGGATGCGATCGGCACCATCGAGGTAGCGCTCAACATCGAGCAACACATCGCGGAACGTCATCGACTTGATTCTTTCCACCACTTCGCCATCTGCTGCAAACTCGCTATAGCCGCCCGTGTTCTCTGCCCCATTCCCCCGCAGAGTCACAACGCGACCATCGCCGGTGATTGCTTCTCGCTGCACCAATATCTGCTCCAGGCCGCGGGTATTCTGGCCTACATTCAACAACAAGCGATCAGCGTTGCTCTTTACCGGCTCGTATGCCAATATCCGCGCCTCCGGCCACCGCTTTGCCATCCAGCAGGTGACGACGCCAACGTGGGCACCGATGTCGACGATCACGTCACCGGGGCGCACCTCGATGTCATCGGGGATCATGCCATCGCGCAATTCCGCCATGATCAGTTTGGCCACGCCGCCAACGGGCTCATCATCAATGTCCAGCGTGATGCCCTTCGCTTCCATACCGAAGCCGTCAGGGTGGACCGTCCACACGCCGTTGTTGTTGCGCCTGCGCGATGCGGCGCAGTCCTTGCGCTGGCAGGACACCCACAGATCACCTTTCTTCCAAGTGCCGACAGAGGCCCAGTTGTGCGTGTGGCGCGTGCCAGTGCCGGCGATGTCCTCGGCTATGTCCTCAAGGAGCGGTTTCCAGATGGTTTCGATCAGGAGGTTCCAGTCGAAGTCCTGGGCCATCCCTACGCCAAGTTCGTCCTGCGTGGCGCTGTACGCCTCTGTACGCTCGTAAGTAGCATGAAGGGCGTCCAGTATGCCTTGCTTGCTTGCAAGCCCCCAGCAGCCGCCCAGGTGTGTCTTGAGCGTTGCCGCGACCGGGACCTTTATGCCGTTCCACACTAATTCGCGCATGGCCGTCCAGTCGGTGGCGATGACGGGACATCCGCAGGCCTGGGCCTCGAGGAGCGGAATGCAGAACCCCTCGCCACGGCTGGCACTGAGAAGGACATCGAAAGAGTTGTAGAGCTCGGCCATGTAGGTGTTGAGGAACCCGACCGTGTAGTGGTAGGCACTTGGAAACTTGACCGCGTCCCTGATGCCCAGCTCTTCGACGTAGGCATTCAGCGGCACTCCAGACCGCCCTTTCTCCGCCAGCGCATGGATGTACATCCTGGAGTTCGGCACCTCTTTGTGAAACTCGGCGAAGGCCCAGAGCTGATCCCAGAAGTTCTTGCGACTCGGAGCCATGTTATTGGCCGCTATCATGCCCACGAGGAAGGTGTCTTCGTCGCATCCCAGCTCCTCGCGCCTGGTGCTCTCGACGCCGGGCTTGAACAGATCCGTGTCGACGCCGTGCGGAACGTACCAGGATTCAACACCCAATCGTTCCATCTCGGCCTGTGCGAACTTCGAGTAGACCAAGGGATAGTGGCTACGCATGGCCAGCTCTGCCACCTTTGGCGGACACGGTTCCTGATCGACCGGGAACCACGGCGCCCAACGTGCAGGCAACGTGCCCCAGATGTCGGGGTCTAGTACCCACAGATCGAGCAAACTCACCACCAAGTCAGCCTTTGTATACTTGACGTGGCCCTCGATGATGTCGTTGCCCCAAGGATCATGACCGACCGACAGTATCTTCACCCCCTCCAGATTGAGTGCTCCGCCCTGCAGGCCGTGGTACGCGCTATAGCTCACTTCGTGCCCCAGTTCCTTCCACCCACGAGTCAGATAGTTCCCCTGAATGCCGTAGCCCGATTTGCACCACGGGGCGTTGGCGTGGAATAGGATGTTCATTCGGACACCGCCTGGCCCCTTTGCAGGCCCTCAGCTGTACCGATCTCGTAGCCCTTGCCCCAGGACGCTTCCAGTTCGGCGCTTTTCACCTTCGCCCGTGCATACTTACCACTAACCCCGACGCAATACCCCCTGTTGTAGTCATTGCCAATCGCCATCTTGACACGGTGTGCCACACGTTCTCTCAAGTTCTTCAGCATTCGGACTCCTCCTTGTGTTGAGAGGGGCGAGGACAACCCCCGCCCCCGTTGGTGCTGCTTGATGCTACTTTATGCGTCCGCGCCGATGCCAGTCAGCAACTCTAGCTGGATGGTCATGGCCACGAAGGTGTCCGTACTGGATTCGTCGTAGCCCAGCACGATCACGTCTCCGGCGGAATAGGTCCCGTCAGCGATGATGAAAGACTCCGGCGTGAGCCCGGTCCAGCTGGGCGTGCCGGCAGTACCGCCAATCGTACCACTCATGGCCGTGACTGCGGTCCCGATGCTGCCCCCATTGAGCAGCGTCAGTGTGAAGCCGCCAGCGTCAGCGGCGTTGTTGTTGTTGGTCACGATCGCGTAGGCGCTTTTGATCTCGCCATCCTGGGTTGCCCGGAACAGCGGCATCACATCATCGGCGGCGGGGTCATAGGCCATCTGGATATTGATGAATCTGCGATTGTCGTATCCGAAAACCATTGGAGCTCCTTTCTAGGAGTCTGCCCCGATGCCGGTGAGGATTTCCAACTGTACCAGCATGGCGGTAATTGAGCCGGATCCATTCTCGTTGTAGTTCAACACCACGATCTGTCCGGCGGTAAGTGTCCCGTCGCTAACCTCAAAGTCAAGGGGTGTCAAGCCAACCAACCCGGCTGTCCCCCCGATGGTTCCGGAGATGGCCGTGGTTGCGGTGCCGATGGTTCCACCATTCAGCAGATTCAACGCGAACCAGTTGGTGCCGTCAGCCGCCAGCGTGTTGGTCTTGATCGCGTAGGCGCTCTTGATCTCACAGTCCTGGGTAGCGCGAAACAGCTCGATCACTTCATCTTGCGCGGGATCCCAGTCGAGGTAGGAACAGATTAAGTGTCGATTCTCGTATCCGATCATAGTTCCGCCCCCTTCCTAGTAGGCGATGTTGAGCTGGATCATCAGAGGGGAACCGGGGGAATTAGCCCCTGTCTCGTCATAGTCCAGCGTTACAACCTGGCCAGTTGTCAGGGCGCCTGCCGTGATCGAGAATGTCTCCATCTTCAGCGCCGTCCAGCTAGGCGTCCCGGGTGTGCCGCCGATCGTTCCGCTCATCACCGTCTCAGCCGTCCCCACCGTGCCGCCATTGAAGAGCGCCAACTTTGTATCGATCGAGTCGGTGGCGTTGAAGGCATCGGTGAAACAGGCGTAAGCCGCCTCGATGGTGCAGGCGACCGGCGCGCGGAATAACGGAAACACCTGGTCGCCGGTCGGGTCGATGAAGTGACAAACAACAATCTCTTTGTCTGGTCTTCCTGCCATGTCATACCTCCTAAACGGGCCGGTCAATCACCCGTATTCCTGCTTCAGTCCGATCGCCTCCAAGTCGTCGGCTTTTCTTATCCAACTCGGCAGAAAGGCCACGGTGGTACTGGCGTGTGTCGCCAAGATAGACGATCTCATCGTTGATCAACAGGTCGATGGACGTTTTGAGCGTGTCGATCGCCGTTTTTGCTGTGGCTATCTCCGCGCGCACCGTCTCCTGGCCCTTGTGCATCATCAGCTCAAGCGTGACCACCATCGGAATACCTGGTGTAACCGTGCCGTTCTCGTTGTAATTGAGCGTCACGATGTCGCCCGCAACCAAGGCCCTTACCGTCGGTGTCATCGCCACAGGAACCAGCGCACTCCATCCGGCTGTACCACCCGCTGTCCCACTGATAACGGTAGTTGCGGTTCCAATGGATGTGCCGCCGTTGTATAGCGAGCACTTGACCCAATTGGAAGCATTCGCTGCAACCGCGTCGGTCATCGTCACGTAGGCCCTGTAAAGCTCACACGCTCGTGGAACCCGAAAGAGCGGGAATATCTGATCAGCCGCTGCGTCCGTGGGGATGGCAGCTGTCACAACCATGTAATCCGCGTGTGCGTACCAAACTACTGGCGTCGTCATAAGTCCCCCTTTCTAGTTATCAACCCTAGTTAGAGGGGCTGGTTGCGTCGCTGCGGATATAGACACCCATCTCCGCGCGAATGATGCCGTAGGCGTACCCGGCGCTCATGTTCAACTCCCACGCCCGCTTGCTTGCATCACGTTCTGGCTCCAGCACCGGCGCTTTGCGGGTGTCGAGAGCAAAGCATTCGCGGTTGAACACGGCGCCGTAAGCGTCATCATCGCCGTCGACTACAATGCTTGACGTTTGGAACCATGCGGCTCCCAGGAAAAAGCCGACGAACATCTCCCGCATAGCGGCGTTGGCGATATCGCCAAGGAAGGCCTGCGTTCCAGCCGGCGAGCCCAGCTCATTCCAGATGTCAAGCCACTGGTAGGGATGAAGGACCACAGTAATCGGTCCCCCGTTGCCCTTGGACGTCACGCGCAGGATTGCGATCGCCTCGGCGATGAAGTCCAATGTGAGTGCACTATTGAGCGTCCCGGTCCCGCGTGTCAGCGAAGAGAACAGTCCCAACAAGTCAGACTCGATCTTGTTGGTGATGCTCTGGGCAAGCCAGGTCGCTGAATCGCTCCGCGCCGCGCTGGGATCGGTTGCGATGTCACGATCCGTGAGAATCTGCTGGGCCATGATCTCGCCCGGCGTCAGCGTGACCGATGTCCGAGCGTTCTCGCGGGGGTTGCTGTAGTCCTGGTCCTCATCGACGTTCTGCGCCGTGGGGACCTCTGCATGTTTCGTCACGTCCCTGGTCATCCAGCCGGTAGCGCTGTATGGCTTCGCGAGCCGCGCCATCAGAGACATTTCCTGAACGGTGAAGATTGCGTCCTCGAAGATGCCGTTGAACAGGCCACCCAGCGAGGATATCTGTTGTATTCCCTGTGCCATTAGAAGTTACCTCTCTCACCCCTCCATTCCGGGGGGGAGAATGACCCCGCCGCCCTCGAAGATCTGATTGCCGCCGGTCGCAAGTCCCAAGCGTGTTAACTTCTGCTCGCGGGTCTCGCCGTCCGGCTGTCCTGAGCGGCGCGGTTGTGTGGCACCCGTTCCCGGTACACTCGGCCCAAGTTCTCCTAGAAGATCGGCCCTACTGTCTGCCAGGGCGGCGACCAGCTCTTTCACGTCCTCTGGTTTCGCCGTTGCCAATTCCCTGTCGATCAGGGCGTAGGCGTCTGTGGGTACTCGGAAGCCAGCAGCCGTGGCCGTTTCGACGATCGTCTGTCGTAGCACAGTAGCCGCCCGCTCCGTCTCCCAGCCCGCCTCCTTGGCTGCAAACTCGCTGATGGCCGTCTCTTTCTCTGACAGCGTCGCGTTCGTGTCTGCGAGCGTCTCTGTCAGCTCGGCCCTCTGCGTCTTGAGCTCCTCGTAGTCGGCAAACTGGCCCCGGATGCGTTCCCGCTCCGATGCCATGAGCCGTCCGATCTCCTCGTCCGTGTACATTCGCCCTACTGGCTGTTGACCGCCGCCAGGCGCGTTGGGCTGTACGACGGGGGTTGTTGGTGTGGTTTCGGTGATGGGTGCTTCATTGGTTTCTGTCATCGTTTCCTCCCCGCGAATTGACGGTGCGCGGTGCACCTATACCGCAGATTGACCGCTCTGCGTCAGCGTATACGCCTGTACGGAATCGAACCGCTGCGCCAGTCAGGCGTTAGTCGTCTGCTCACTACCTCCCAGATAGTCAATCGCCTTGCGCAAAATGTCGGGGCTGTCTTTGGCAAGGCCGAGCATCGTGTTACAGTTACCACAAAGCAGGCCACGCACAGTGCCAGTTGCATGGTTATGATCCACACCCAATCTCCTTGCATCATCTCCTGGTATTTCCCCACATATAGCACAGCCATTGCCCTGGTCATCAAGCATTGCGTCGTGTTGGGCTGACGTAATACCGTACTTTCTGTACTGGGCCTTTAAGCGTTCTCGCTCCTTAACATCTGGGCGTTGGTGATACTCATGACCATGCACGCGTTCTCGCTCCTTCACTTCTGGACGTTGGTAGTACTCTTGATGATACTCGTGCCTTTGCGCCTTCACCTCGGGTTGCTGTCTACGTTCACGCGCCCGAGCCTTCACTTCTGGACGTTGGGAGTACTCACGCTGTGGCTCATGTCGCCGTTCCTTCACATCTGGGCGTCGGCTGTATTCTAGCGCCCGTGCCTTCACTTCTGGGCGTTGGTTATACTCACGTTTCCGTGCCTTCACTTCTGGACGTTGGTAGTACTCGCGCATGTACTCGCGCATGTACTCGCGCATGTACTCACGTTTTCGCGCCTTCACCTCGGGTTGCTGTCTACGTTCGCGTTTTCGCGCCTTCACCCCTGGGCGTTGGGAGTACTCGCGCATATACTCACGGTTACGCGCCTTAACCTCTGGGCGCTGTTGATACTCGCGCTGCTGCTCAAGCTTCCGTTCCCTCTGTTCCTCTGTCAATACCCGCGTTACCACATCCCCCCCTATGCAACCAACCTCACCAACCCATGATCCCTCAACGACGTTGGCACCCGCATCGTGCCCCACACACGGTCGTCCACTTCCTTCGACCACTTACGCAGATCCACGCGCCCGTTGATGTAGTGATCACGCATACTCTTCCCAGCGATGCGCTCCTGCTCGGCCTGGTCAAGCCCCGCGAACCATTTCTCCGAGTCCACGATGCGCAGTGGCAGCGGCTCGATGCCCGCTATGGCCTTCGTCTTCGGGATCGGCACGCACAGCCCGTTCCAATGGTCGTCCAGGCTCTCCGTGATGGGATGCTCCGTGCCGTGCATCGCCACGCATGACGCGCATATTTGGGGCCCTAGAGCTGCTGTCCATACCCAAAAGGCCACGACATCGCTGTTGACTCGAAAAGATTCCCGGTGTGCTCCGCGGTATGACTGCAAGTGTACTGTACGGGTCCATCGTGAGGCCCAATCAAGGGACTCGCCTGTGGCTTTCGCAACAGCGCGAGCAACCTTCCTTGGATTGTAGCCCAGCGCCAGCCCTTCAAGAATGCCCTGCTCCAATTCCTGCGCGAATACGGCGGGGAAGCCTGCCAGTCTCCGAGTAAGGGGACTCCCGGGCTCGAAGAAGCCCACTCCCTCAATGATCGCCTGTGTCGGTAGCCGGTTCCACACCACGTTGATCGCCTGGTGGTCGCCGATGGCGTACCCCGATAGGCTCTCTGCCAGGGCCGCCTGTGATCCCAGGTCCGCCGAGAATATCGCCGCTCTCTCAAGTTCATTCCCCCATTGTGTCGCAAACTCCAAGGCCGCTTGCCTCACTTGTCGGTCTAGCTCACGCCACCGCACCAGCTTCTGTACCTCCGCCGGTGACAGGTCGCCACTCGCCGCGAGTACCACGTTGAGCCGCCCCACCTCAGCCGTGATGGTCCGGTGGTAGCGCCCGAACTGGCGGAGGAGGCGGCGCTGGGATAGTCTGTTGTGGGCCAGCAGCTCACGGCGGAACTCGAGCGCTGCGGCTCGGGAGTCAGGCCAGGGGTAGGGCATTAGACGCCATCTTATTGAAGTTCCGCCGTGGCCTGCGCGGCAGCTTTATGAATCTAGACAACCGCCTCATGCTTACCCAATCGGTATGTTGACCGTCACTGTCAAGAATCCGCTTAAAGGACCACCTGTCGGCTGTCGAGAACATCACTCTCCAACCCATCGGTCCACCCCTCCTTACACCTCCGTGAGTAGTTCCTCCTCTTCCTCTGGCGGGATGCGCCCGCCCTCGCCCCCAAGGCCCTGGTCAAACGCCAGCGCCATCCGCTCACCCATAGTCATGGCGTCTGTTTGGTCCGCCGCAATTCGTACCTTCTCGACCTCCCAATCGCGCCCCAGCTCGGTACTAGCCGTCTCAAGTGAGACGGTGCCCATCCCGATCTCCGTCTCCAACTCATCAGCCTGTTCCGTCTTGTCCACCGGCAGCGGGTCATCCCAGTAGAGCGTCACGTAGTTGTCCTCACCCATGCCGTTGAGGTCCAGGAGGCGGCGGTTCAACTCGATCAGCATATCGCCATAGAGCCGCTGCTTCAGTGTCGTCTTGCCCAGGATCGGCCCGTTTAGGACGCGCAGCGCGAAGCCGGACAGTGCCCCCACGTTGACTTTGGCAGGGTCAAGGCGTGGCGTCCGTGATACGTGGTGGTACAACTCGATCATGTCGGAAAGGAAGGCCCGCGAGGGAATCAGCTCCGTCTGCATCTCCAGGTTCTGTAGACTGCCACCTGCAGGTAACATCTTGATGGTGTCAGTAGAGAAGTCCACCGTCTTAGCATTGAAGCCCTCGCCCCATACTTGCGGACTGGAATGATACCGCAGAATCCTGTTGATCTTGCTGGCCACGCCGTTGATGGTGAGGTTGAGCTCCGCGTCTTCCAAGTCGCTCAGTCCGTAGGGTTCGCCGGGGTTCGGCAGGTTCTGCGTGTCGATGATTGGCGGCCACGGGAAGGGCCATGCCTCCTGGGCGACCACCACGAACTTGCCACCGCCCTTCGCCTCAAGCCACGTCAGCTCCCATTCCTTCGGCTCGATGGGAAGGTTTGGCGACGCGCCCTCTGGCCGCGGTACGTCAACCCGCTCGATCACCTGTTTCTTCGTGATTTCATCGCCAGAGTCCGGGTCGATGGAGGTGAACTCGATGATATATCGGCGAATGGTCTCTACGTCGTCCGGTTCTGGGATCTTGTGCACGATGGCCGAGTCCAGCACCACCAAGCGCGGGAACAGTGCATCTCCTAGTCTCAGCGCCTTCGGCATGATCTTGATGAATACATGGCCGGTGACGCCGCCCATCATGCTCGCGTTGGTCAACAGCGTCATTTTCTGGTTGAGCCGCCATAGGTCCTCGAGCCATTCCTCCTCTGTGGTCGTTTCGCCCTCTGCGAGCTCCCAGTTAATTTCTTTCCCAAACAAGAAGTCGACGCCGGTGTTGACTATGAGCTCCGAGATGTTGATGATGACGTTGTCGTTGGGCTTGCCGGGGCGAACGCCCAGCTGCGGCGTATGGTCGCCGCTGTAGAATAACCAGTTCTCACGGATGCGCGCGATCCGTTCAGATTCCTGATTGAGTATGCGTGTCATCCACATCCGCTGCGTCATGCTCACCCCTAGTTGTATGCCCTCACGCCTGTATCAACTGCATCACGAGGCCCAGCGAGCATACCGTTGCCGCCGCTCACCGTGTCTACCTGGTCGTCGTGCGTCGTGCCGTCGCCCGTGAACTCCGTGCATTCATCGAGAAACGGCCCAATCCAATCGCTGCCATGCAAGCCATTCGTCACGAGGAATACACGCCCGCTCTCTGCCCGTGCCGCCCAAGGGAGACATCTCGAAAGTTTGTCCTTCTCGATGGGCACCTTCTCGACAATGAAGCCGCGGAGATCCGGGTCCTCCATGAACTCCTGGAAGAGAATGGACCCTGCGATATCCCTCTCGATGCCGTGTCGGAAGCTGATCGGGCTGAGCATAGCACGCGGCTTGTGGTGCCCCTTCGAGTTCCACTTGCGCACAGCTGCAATACGCTCGGCACGCTCTGCATGCTGGGGCCGGAACCATTCCTCTTCGGCCAGCATCAGGCCCTTGATCTTTGCCTTCGCCTCGTGCCACGGCCAGCGCCCCCTGATCATGTCTCGGATGTATAGGTTGCCATAGTCGTCAAAAGCAACCGCGGCGCTTGCGGTATAGTCAGCCGTGGTCCTGGTCGACACCGCCATGTCCCAATAGCGCGCCCATGAGAGAAAGTCGGGCGCACGCTCGATGCGCTTGAACCATGCCTTGTTGAGGATCGCCCCCTCTGGCGGCTTGGGGTTCTGGTCGAATAGAGCACCGAACTCCCACGTGCCGATCGTGGCCTTGATCTGCAACAGGTCTTTGAGTGGGAACCGTTCGGGCCACAGCGCTGTACCCACTTCGCTGATAGCCGGCATTCGCAGAACCACCCACTGATCCGCGGCGGGGTCCTCTTCCTGCTGCTGCAATAGGCGGCCTGCGAGGTCATCCGTGTGCCAGCGGGTCATCACCAGCACAATAGAGCCGCCCGGCTCCAATCTCGTCCGAACAGTCGACCTGTACCAGTCCCACACGTTGTCGCGGATCTTCTTGGAGCTGGCCTCTTCCCTGTTCTTGTGCGGGTCGTCGATGATGAAGAGCTTAGCGCCGTACCCGGTAATGCCACCACCAACACCTGCAGCCAGCATTCCGCCCCGGTGTCCGTCGATTGCCCATGCCATTGCCGACTTTTCGTCTGGGTCAACATCCACCTTCGCATCGTGGCAGGACCGGAAGCCGAACACGTTCTGGTACATCCTCTCGCCAATCACGTTCCTGCATTCACGACTCTTGGCAATGGCCAGTGATGCCGCGTACGAGGTGACGATGATGGGATCTTCCGGATGACGCCCCAGCCACCACGCCGGGAAGCGGATGGAGCACAGCTCAGATTTGCCGTGTCGCGGCGGCATCGAAACCATGAGGCGCGTGATCTCGCCACGCTCGACAGCCTCCAGGTGCTCGGCCAGCCGCTCCAGGTGCGGCGCTGTCTGGTAGGTGGGGAAGGTGTAGGTGGTGAAGAAGAGGAGCCTACGTCGGGCTCTTTCCCGTTTCGCCTTCTCCCTCAGTGCCCGCTGCCTTCGCGGGCTTAACATTGCCAATGATGCAATCGAGATCGTCATCTGAGTAGTCCGTCATGTCCTGAGTCTGCAAGGGGCCGCCGTGTGGACCGCTGATTTCTGAGCGGGTCCTGGGCGCATAGCCACGGTCGCCTAGCTTCATCGTTGCATACCACTTGGCAGTTTGTAGAGATGGCGGAATCGTAACGCCGTCGTGCGTGCTGCCCCTGATGGCAGAAATGATGACGCTTTCGGCTAGATCGCCTACCGACTCACATTCATCGTCGTAGGCCCTCTTGATGGTGGGACGCGTGTATATCCACTTTTTTGCTGTCTTCCAAGTGCATCCCACTTGGCTAGCGATAGTCGTGATGATACCGCCGCTGCCGGGAATGGCCTTGATAAATTGCTTGGCTGTGAAGGTCGCCCTTGCCACTGTACTCCCCCGGTAGAATCATGTACGATTGAAGCGCCTATTCCTGATCAGCTCATCCCAAACACAAAGGACCGCACGATCCGTGCGGTCAGCACAGCGGCGGCCCTGTTGGGTCGAACTCTTTGTTGCAGGGCCGTCGCCCGTGCTTAGCTCCAGAGTCTTTCCTTCGCGCCTATCATTTTAGCACGAGTTGCCGATCTTGTCAAGACGACTCATCAATCGCCGCCCAGAACACGCCAACGATATGGCCCTCCCACAACACACCCCATAGTTCCCGCACCATTACCTCCACTCGCGGGTGCTCCTTGTCGTAACCCTTGATGGACATCGACACGACCACCTGCGAGTCATCGTGCCAGAGTACCCCATTTCCAGCATCCATCACACTTTTTTTCATGTTGTCGCTGTCAACGCGCCTTTTGTTCGCTCGGTAGAACACCATCGAGAGGGCCACGTCCCCCTCGATGGGCCCCCGTCCCACCATCGCTATCATCGCCTCTTGCTGGCACCGGAGCTCCCACTCGCGTGTCGCCTGCGGCGTGTAGAAGTGTCCTTGCCCGCTCCGGTGACGCCCCTTGGGGATGGGGTTGCCGAGGATGACGAACTGGATGATCGTTGGGGTGGTCATTCGTGGCCCCAATAGCTCGTACACTCAAGCACAGCACCATCGTCGTTTCTGTATGCCATTCGGCCCTGGGCTTGGCACCTAAATGGCTTGAACAACCAATACCCGCACGACTCGCACAACGACTCGGGCGCCTCCTCCGCCTGCGCCTTGTAGTGCTCGCAGGCGGGGCGGTCTTCGAGCACGGCCGTCTTTTGATCGTACAAGCACCGGTACAGATGATCCCCCGACCACAGGACATACCCCTCGTTGTGATTGCCGCCGAACTCCTCACACCCCCCACACGTCAGCGACGCTGGGCGTGGTTCGTGGAATGGGCAGCCGAAGTCCGCTGGTGGGCAACTATCAAAACTCAAACGCTCTGCCCTTTCTGAAGAGACACAATTATGCCCCTCCGTCTTCATATACTGTAGCCACCACCTGCACGTCCCACATCGTTCCATCACCTCATCTCCTTTCACCTATGAAGCCGCATGTCCAGCCACCAATCGTTCGCCGTCTCAGACTTATTGTCCTCCATGTGGTCTAAAGCAATAGTTCCATCTGGTGCCCAACAATCCCAAAGCCGCAACTTCGTATCCAATCTGAATAGCCGATTGATCAAAGTCCCAAGCGCATACCGACGCTGCATCACCAACTCGTTCTTGTGCATAATCAGAAACGGCCCTATCTGAATCATGGTTTCTCCCCTCTGTCCTTGAGCACCAAACACACCAACGCAAGCCCCAGGAGTATCGCGAACAGGAAAGCGGCGCCGGTGCCGGGCGGGATGATCATGGGTGCGCCTCCCATCTATCGAGAGCCACCAACATATCCAAGTATCTCTCGCATCCCTTGCAGCTGGCCGGCTTGTTCAATGGCACGCACCAATCACGCTGCTGGTCAAGGTGATAGCACCATGAGACAGGTCGTCGATCTGATTGACCGTATTGACCCGTCATCCTTGCGCCTCCATCAGCTTGCGGACAGCTATATAAAGAGTCGCTGCCTCATTTGGTAAATACCGCCACCCGTCTCGACTGGGCATCTTCTTTGCCAATGCCTTCGCCGCCTTCACCACCGCCTCCCCCTCTAGCGACACCCTCCGTCCATTCCAAAGAACCTTTGCTTCTTCTTCGGTATCCCCACGGGGCCCATCGGCGTGGCAGCCCAGGCATGTCATCTGAAATCCAATCTCCCCCTGGATGGTCTCCGCGATCCCAAGTTTTCGCCCCATACAATGCGGGCAAGGGGCTACCATCATGGTTGTGCCTCCCTCCATTTGCGATACGCCTCACAAACCGCCATCTCGGTTTCCGATATACTGGGCGTACTAAATGTAGGCCCGTTCTCCCACGGCCGCACCCTATAGTGATAGTCAAATGCAGACTCAGACGCGTCCACCACCGCCTGCACCAGCGGGGGCAGCGGGACGGGGGTGCGGGTGTTCCAGTGTCTTCCCGCTGCGCTTCGGGAACCGTACTCTTTCCCCCTGCTACCACAAGAACGACACACTCCCAGATATATATCCCTACTGGGGAACATGTGACGTTCTGCCACTGCAACATCATTGCTTCGACAGAACGGACACACCTTCAGCTCACTCATCCTTGCGTCTCCCTCAGCTTGTGGACGGCTTCGATCAAATCGCTCAGCGGCCTTCCATTGTGACCCTCTCGGATTGGTTTTGCTACCCCGATTGTCAACCATACCTCATACCACGCCTTCGCCGCATCCACCACTGCCTGCACCAGCGGGGCCAGCGGATCGGGGGTGCGGGTGTTCCAGTGTGTGATTGCTTCGTCAGAACTGTCTCCCCACGCACCGGGTGACCAGCATGATTTGCAACGCACACGCCAGCGGTCATCCGGTGTCCCGCCTACTGGTCTGTACGCCTCAAGCCCTACGTCTATAGCGGTCCCCCCACAGAACGGACACGCCTTCAGCTCACTCATCCCCGCAGATCCCTCCCTCCGAGTTGGGCGATGTGGGCGGCTTCGTGGCCGCTATCACATTGGGTCAGCCTGGCCCAATGTGAACGTAGCCGGGTTGAAGTACAGGTAGAAGTGCCCGGTCGGGCTTGCCATGCGCTGCTTCAGTAGCCTCATCACAAGCAGGTTGTCATTGACCTCGTAGAATGAGCCATCATGCCCCTGGACAACTGCGCCCCGATCCATAAACGTCACCGGCCTGGCCACGCCAAATATCTTATCGCTCGCCTGCTCAATCGCACTGGTCATCTGGCCGCTACTCAGCTGCGGCATCCTGTCCGCGAACTTGTCCACTTCCCTTCCAGCCTGCGCCGCGATCACCACCGGGCAGCCTACCCGCACCGCGAGCCGCTTGCAGGCGTTGACCGCCTCGTACACCCTCTCCCACTTCTGGCGGGCTGAGTTGTCCGGCGGTATCAGCTGCACGTAGTCGAAGCACATCAGCGTGGGCTTCAGCTTCACCGTCGGGCCGTGAAGCGATCCGTCCTTGAGCATAGAGATGGCGTCGAAGACCACGCGAGGCGTCATCTCCAGACGGTCAAGACCTGCGCCCTCCATCCCCATGCCGATGATCCAGATGGGGAGCTGTGCCCGGTTCTGGCCCTTCTTGATCAGCTTGTCGAGATCAGCACGCCCCCACGCTATGTCGTCAAGCCGCACCTCTTCGTCGGCCTGGATCATAGCTTCCAACTCCGGTACGCTCTGCTCCCATGTCACATACACCACACACGCACCTTCCTCGTTGTTGCGCTGGATGCGCTGGGCCTCACGCCGGGCCAGATGGATCAGCAGGCTCGTCTTTGCGGACCCTGGGCGCCCGATGATCGACACCAGGTCACCTGGATGAAACGGTATCACCCGCTTGTCGATGACCGGCACACCCCACGTCACCTTTGGCGCAACTGCCAGATGCTCCGCGTACTCGATGAACTCCCTGAGCGCCCGACCAGGCGGGAAGATCAGATCCCGTACCTGGTCTACATCCGCACCGCGCCCGTATTGCCCCCTCGTCTCTGCCACTGCGTGATCTCCTTTGCGATGGTTGCCAAGCTCAACGGCTTGTCTCTCCAGAATTGTTGTGCCTTGACCTCTCTGGTACACGCCTCGATCTGCTCTTCAGTGAAACCGGCCTCAACCAGTTCCTTCCCGAATCGGCATTCTTTGTTCTTGGTTGACTTGGGGACCTTGCTTGGGTCTATGTCCAGGCCACGACACCATGCCTCAAATGCGTTGAAGGGAGTGGGCGCCTCACCATTGGTTCTATGACGGTTAATAACGGTTCGGGTGACTCTCTGACACCCCCCCCCATTCCATGTTGACTCGCCACTTGTTCGTTCCTGATTTCGCGGCTCCGTCTGGGATCAGAAGGCCAATCTTTTCAAGCCGCCTCGTTGCGCGCTGGACTGTTCTTTCGGTGTACCCTGTCTTTGAGGCAACCGTGGCCACTGCCGGAAAGATGTTCCCACCATCATGACCAGCATGATCAGCATAGGCCAATAGGACGTACTTGTCTGTAGGTGATACGCCTTCATACTCCCACACCTTAGCCATGGTCTTGATGCTCACGCCACCGTCCCCAACCGCGCAAACTCATTCAGCGCCTCTGGAGTCCAATCCCACTCGACAATCAGATCATCGGGCTTCCGGGGCAGATCCACCAACCGCGCCGTGCATCCGATGTCGGCCACGACTACCTCAGCCTGCGCTCTGGCGTCTGGGTCCAAACATACAAAGACGGGCCGGTGTCGCAAGTGGCTCGACCACCCGCTATCCCAGCCCGTCTTGTTGACCAACGCTATCGCCTGGAGGCCATGAGTGATCAACACCAGCGCCTTGAAGGCTCCCTCGACAATCCACAGCGGCCGCTTGTCGCCCTTGACGATGTCGGCGTTGTAGATCGTGACGTTCCCGTGCCCGCGTTCGTCCCATCTGTACCGTTGGTTCCCGGTGCCGCCGATGATCCGGTACTGTATGCCGCGCAAATCGTCGCCAATCATCCATGGTATCGAGATAGCAGGCCCCCATGGTGATCGCTGTCTGTAGCCCAGCCCGTGATAGATCGCCACCGCCTCGGGGATCCCGCGCTGATCAAGATACTCAATGGCGCTGGCCTTCTCCAGTAGTGCGCCAGCATACTCACGATGCCACTTTGCCTCAGTAAGGAGCTTGCGCGCCTGCTTCTCTTTCTTCGTGGCAATGCGTTCGTGCTTGGTGGCCACGGATCGGAGCTGTGATGGTTGCGGCGTCGTGCCCCCGAGGAGTAGGTCTATCGCTTCCCTGGTGCCCATTCTGCGCCGGGCCTTCACCCAGTCGATGATGTCTCCGTGTTCATCACATCCAAAGCAGTGGTAGTTCTCACGCCAGACCGTGAATGAGCCTTCTTTCTCATCATGAAATGGACAGCACCATTTCGAGTACTCACTGCGCTGCTCTGCCGGCTGTCCCAGGTCCGCAACTATCCAGTCGCGGAGATCGTGTCTCGCTTTTGCATTGACTGCGTCGTCCATGGTGTTTCTCCGTGCTTTCGCTTAGGCCGCTCATGCAATTGGTATTCTCCTGCGAACTGTCCAAATACCCGTATGATCCAATCTGCGAAGTCATATCGGCTCATCCTGCCTTTTGCGTTGTTACAGACAGTACAGCATGGTGCCGAGTTGTCAATCGTATACCCGCCTTCATTGTCTATACGGTCTACGCCATTCCCATAGTAGTCTCCGTTTGTACCCTTCGCGGCCTTGAACTTGATCACCGGTGGTGCACCGCAATAGTGGCAAGGTTGGCTTGTGATACCACGGAACTCCTCCCTGCTCAATTCAAAGACATGCCCTCTTAGTTTGGCACTCTTACAGTAGGAGTAGAAGAGCTGGTTAAGCGCTGATTCCCCCGGAGGTAGCCTGTTGTGACCCCCCTGGCTTCGTCTATTCTCGCGCATGAAACAGCCGCAGCTCTTTGTCGTGCCATCAACCAGACTACAGGCGATTATTGATGTTTCGTTGCCACAATCACAAATGCATCGCCAAACTGCATTGGCACAGTTGCGACCAGAGTTGTCGGATAGCTTCCTCCCAACGTACTCTAGCGCTACCAAGCGCCCAAATCGTTTCCCACTATGATCAACTGGTGTTGGCCCTCTAGCGGGCTTTGGAATTGTATTCACGTTCACCTCCAAACGAAAAAACCAGCCCACTCAACTGGGCCCTTGATGCCCCGTCCTCTCACACGCCGCCAACACACGGCAGGATGGGATAGGGCTCAGTTGAGTAAACTGGTTCATTTATGTTGGAATGCTATGAGGGTGTGAGTCCCATGTACTACAGATTATACCCTATCTCCGCAGAAAAGTCAAGCTACCTGTGTCCCGCAGTGGGGACAAATCATATCCCGGATCGGCTTCTTCCTCCCGCATTGCCAGCACTTGATCAGCTTCCCTTGTGGCCGGGCTACCAGGTAGACCAGCAGGCCTGGCAGCCAGAAGATGCACACGGCCAGTCCCCATGCTACGCTGCTCACACCACGCCGCCTGGCGTCCATGACCACGTAGTCGACCGGCAGCAGCCACACTAACAGAACGGCCGGCCACAACAGGCATCCGAGATCCCCATCGGCACCGATACTCGCAGTAGCCAGAACCATGAGCCCCAGCAATCGTAGAACTTTCATCATATCCTCCTCAGAAAAGTCAAGCCCTGATTCCCCCGTCCACCGTTCCACCGTTCCCCCGATCTGTCAAGCCTGCGATGTCAGATCACTCTTCTCCTCATCGCCGTACCACTTGCGCTCCCACTCCAAATACTCCTGACCCATGGGTTCCCACTCCGCTCACCTCACAGCATACAATAGGGGCACTGCTGCAAATCAGCCATGCCCCACAGATTCATCTGCCCCTTCTGTTGCTTCATCCACACCTTGCGGGCGAACTTGCCGGCTGCCACAATCGACACCGGGTAGGGATCTCCCAGGTAGAATGGTAGCCGCTCCCTCTCCCGCTGCCGATCCGCGCACCTGACCTCAAGCGCACAAGCCTTCTCGTACAGGTCGGGGTGCTCAATCTTCAGCGCCTCCCATTGGCCAACGCGCTGGAAGGGGCAGAGAAAACAGCCGCTCTTGATGGGGATGGGCCAGCTTGCATCCTTGATGACTTGCAGACACCCTGCTCGATCTATCCCCCAGTCAACGAGTGGAGCCTCACAGTTCTCACGCAGTCGTGCCGCCCGGTGGGCCTCTCCGGCATCAAAGCCCAGGTACTCGATCCGAGGGGAATCCATGAAGGCCATGAGTGGCCTCACCTTGAAGTGGTCTGTACAGTGGCGCATCGTTCTGGCTGGAATCATCCACTTGTCCCAGTAGTACTCGTAGAGTGTCAAGCCCTCACGGCGTGCGGGGATCACCGTAACCGGGTGCCCGTTCTCCTGCATCCAGTCTATGTACTCGTAAGTCTCCGGCCAGTCACATCTATGGTCAGCGAACACCGCCTCGAACTCCATCCCCTTCTCGCGCATGAGGATGTACAGAGCCACGCTGTTCACGCCGCCGCCGAACGATAGATAGCGTTTCATATCACCACACCTTGAATTTCCACGGGTCATGCTCGCGCTCAGGCAACGGCGGCCTTGACGGCATCTCGAACGGCTTCTCACGTAGGTGTGGCGGTCGATACCCCCACAACGCATTGCATAACCAGAAGAAGTGGTCAAGGTCGTCAGGGTGCAGCACAATGTACCGGTCCCGCCTGACGATGTAGAAATGGCCGCGCTCCACCTCCCGCCGGTCAGCGTAGTACCACTGGCCCCTCTCGATCTTACGGATGGCCTCTTTCAGCCCGTCGATTGTGAGCCTGGGCTCCGTGGAGTCAGTGTGCGTATCTGGGTCTCCAAGAAACTCACGCTCGAAGAATTCGCGTGTTCTGCTGCGTAGCTCGTCCAAGTCCATCATTCCGCCCTCCCCCTCCGCCGGACACATCGCCGCCCCATCCTCGTTGACCACAAATACCATCGCCTTCGACACGTCCGGCAGTGCCTGGGCGAGCGGCGATAGGCCGCTGCGCTTGGTGTTATCCGGTGGTGCCTGCTTGTCACTCATGGGTTGCTCCTCCCACAACCCCTCCGCGTGCCTGATCCGGCTTCAGGTATGAATAATGTGGCCCCCCAGGCATACCCCTAGCATACACATACCACTCCCATCTCTCCTCACCCATCACTCGTTCTCCTCCTCAATATGCTTCCACAGAGCGCGCCTTTCACTCTCGCGCTGTTCATGGGCCTCAATGGATTTGAGAGATGACTTCGCATGGCGTTTGCAGAAATAACCGTAGAAACTGTAGGCATCCCTCCAAGCCTCCTGGGATGCCCTCACGGTGCAATCCTGATAGTGGCACTGAATCAGAAGCTCCTTGATGTATGCCATCACTCCCCCCTCACATTCATTCCTGATCGATTGCATCGTCCAGTAACAGCTCAAGCTCGCGGGTCTCAAACACACCACCAGCGTTATGTGGCGGCCACTCGACCATTATGGGCAACCGAGACTCTGGCTGGACTAGCACGACCACGCCCACTTTACCAGTGGCACGCACCCGTACCATATCACCACGTCTTATCAGCACTTCCTCACCCCCTCTAGCTCTGAATGCCGCTCGAAGTCCCCATATGAGGGCCGATACCATACCTCCAAGACAGCCAGGTCCTCGCAATTCATGGTGTTCCCAACACACCCGCACCCGTGGATTGGCGGGTCCCCATAGTGCCATTCGCGTGGGTGCTGCCTTGCCTCGCTGAAGGGGCCTGTGTGCATCTCCACGTCAAATTCCATCCCGCAGCTCTGGCAGGCGATTCGTAGCAGCACCACCTCACTGGCATAGATGTTCGGGCACATCCTCGGAGTGAACTCCCAATACCGCGGCGTCCCGTTCCAATCCCACCACGTCGGCTCCCTGTCAATACAGCTCATGATCTCGCTGTAGTCGGTTTTCACTTCCTCACCTCCCCCTCATAGACATGCCACACCAGCCCGCCGTGGTACATCTGCACGGTTCCAATGTACCGCACCAGCTCCCTGGCCAGCCCGTGGCCAGTACCGGCGATGCCAATGCGCCGGGTCTCCAGTGGTGCATCCGGGTCCACCTCGGCCCGCACGCACGGCGAGGAGCCCTGCATCTGAGCGCATAGGATCTTAGCCCCTTCGGGCATCTCGATTTCTTGCCAGCCTACGATCTCAAGCGCGTACTCCCAGATAGTCGTCATCAATCCATCTCCTCCGCTACCCATTTACAATCAGGGTGGGCCAGGAAGTCCGCCAGGCATCTATCGTAGTGACGGTACTCCTCGTGGCTATCGGGCAAGAGCCCGTTCATCCAATGGCACGTAGGCGCCCAGGGCTGTTCGGATACGTTCCGTCATTGGCACGAGGGTTAGTTGCTCCCTATACTTCAATGCCGCCTCCACGGCGGCTGCATCCTCCCGAATCATCCTTACCGTCACCATCCCATCATCCGCGACCCCCTCATTGACCAGCTCCGCGAGGCAGGCGGCGCAGACGCTTACCCAGCGAAAGGGATCTGTGGCCTTAAACTCTACCATCTGATCCTGGCCATGATCTTTGAGACAGTGATGCACAAAGGTTAGCGCACTCCGACCTTCCTCAACTGCTGATAATGCCTTCAGCGCCGCCGTCATCCGCTCAGTCGTGATCTTCACTTCCTCACCTCTCCACAATTCTGCTACTGTGGCACTTCGGGCACGTCGCCAGGACGCCCCACATCGTGGCCACGAACAGTCCGTCGTCCCACTTCGCCTGTAGCGCCTGCTCATCCACGTAAGTCCAACCAGTACCGTCTTGCGTGCAGTCGCCAGAGTCGCACCGGTAGCTACCCGCCATCGTGTCGCCGCGTTTCATGGCATGGACTCCGTCACCCATTTAAAGTCTGGGTGGGCCAGGAAGTCCGCCAGGCATCTATCGTAGTGCGTGTACTCTTCGTGGCTATCGGGCAAGAGCCCATCCATCATGCCGCAAAGCGCTCCGACCTTTTCAAAGCAGTACTGCATCTTCTCCAGGGCCTGGTCCATTTCTTCTCTCATCAGCCTTCCTCCTTCGGTCGCCATTCAGTGATCGCCCGAATCAGCCCCTCAGTGACCCTCACCCGAACGTGCTGGGCCATAGTCTCTACGCCATGCGAATCCATGATGATCACCAACTCTTCGCATCGCGAGTGAAACGGAATACCATTGACCCGCATCGTAACCTCGATGCCGAAATAGTCCAGGGCATAGCGCACAGGGAGTCCCGGCTGTGTGTGGATAGTCAACCGCTCAATGCTGCTGTCAACGTGCCACGCGAGGATTGGCATCTGCGCGAACAGCTCTCGGTGGAGTCGCTCCGCCTTTTTGTCATACTTTGCCCGTTGGCCTGCTGTTGGCCTGATCATGGTGTCGCCTCCTTCTCTTCGATGTGGAGGTTCTCGCAGTGCGCAGAAGTGGCCCCCTTGGTGCGATAGTCGTGGATCAAAATAGTGTCGCGCCGACAGCCTCCATCGCCATCTGAGTACTTGCACCACACGACATTGCAGAGCACCACCGGATTGTTCGCCATCAAACTCCCCCCTTCCCTGTGGGGGTGGCCGCCTCGAGCTAAGAGGTTCCGACCACCCCCCCCAGTGTGAGCCCGTCTTGGTTACGGAGTCACGTAGTTGATTCAGGCGGCACACAGTCCGCCGCCCGGATCTAGCCCCAGAATCCGACCCAAGAAGCATAGCGCTTTCTCACTCGGCAGAAAGGCGTCCACTTCCATCCCTTCCAATAGATGCGCTCACAGACAAAGAACATTCCCGCCTGACTAGACCACCGTCCGAACCTAATCACTATCACCGTGCTCTCCTTCCTGGGGGACTATGCCCCCTCCCTCTGAATCGTCACTCCATCCCCAATGTCGACCGCCACCGGCTTCTCCGTGGGCGTGGCCCGGCGGTCGCGCTGATATGAGAGCCGGAACCCGGCCCCGTCCGGTGACTCTAGCATCAATCCCTTGATGAGTGTGAAGTCCACGAGATCATACTTCCCGTGCGGATTGACTTTCACCGTCACGTCCAGCAGGTCAAAGTCGTCTTCGACAGACTGCTCGCTGATTATGGTCACGTCCACTCCCTCGGCAGTCGAGTAACGCTCAGTCGATGTGCTCATCGTTCTCTCCCTCTCTCCCATCCCCTTGTAGGCCCTGGCATAATTGACGTTGGCTGTGACCAGGTCAAGATCCATCTCTCTCCCTTCTCCCCCGCCCCCAGCACGGTCGGCGGGTGTGTCGGGCCGTGCCCCGTAGTACGTTGGGTGATGCCTAGTATCTTCCCCATGGCGGACTATAGGCCACGTGGTCGCTGCGTCGGTCAGCAAAATCCTCTTCCTCGTCCTCTGGCGTGTTCCTGGCACACCGGCTCCGTCTTGACCAGCACGATGGCGTACCAGCGCTTCCCAGATGACATAAACTCGGCGTGCCGCTTGTCGTCTTCCATGATCTTGAACTGAAGGATCTCTGAGATGATAGGACCCATAGGCATCGTCTCTTTGCCAACCAGTTTATCCATCTGATCAACCAGTCGATCCAGCCCATAAGCCTCCACAAACAACACCCGCTGCCCGCTCACATCATCCTCCTTTGCTCAGCAGCCGCCTCAGCGTTGGCGTGTTCGCTGGCATAAGTCTCCAGGTGCTCGAGCATGACAGGCTCAAAGGCCGGATTGTACACCATATCCAGCTCTTCGAGGGCAACGAGCACCTGGGTGCGCTCCTCGAAGTACGGGATCTCATCCATCACCCGGTCATAGAAGTCAAACCGGTCAGACTCTTCCCACCCTGCCTCGATGTACTCCTGCGACTCAGAGCTGATCACCCCCCCCTCTACCACATCGCTGTCCGCCTGCGTCTCTGCTCTCTCGTCTGCCACAACCTGGTGAGGAGCCCGCATTTCCTTGAAGAGATTATCGCGGCCTCTGCTCGCCGGCACAAACGGCAGCGCATTGTCTCTGGCCTGCTCGGCTAGTGATGTGGCGACGGCGTCTTCCAGCAGGGCATAGGGCGAAGGAGCCGCAAGCCGCTCGAAGGACTCGCCTCGAAGTCGTGCTATCTTTTCATTCATCCACTCAGGGTCAGCCTCCAAACTCAGCATCCATTTCTCACGCCTGGCTCGCCCCTTACTCGGGTCGTTGGCGTCTCGTGGCGTACTGATACGTTTTGGTCTGCGCCTGAGTATAAGCGGGAGCCCGGCAAGCCGATCGTTGTTGAGGGCCTTCAGCGCCTGGAGTTGGCCGCTGATGTTCACAATGTCATTGATCGACGTTGTGAGCACCATCAGGATCGCTGCTCGTCGAAGTTCCGGGATGAACACCTGCAAGCGGCCGGTGGGTTTACAGTCGGACTGCCCGGTACATGGTAGCCGGTCCCCTACCTTCAACTCCATACTTGCGATGGGCGAGATTAGCCGACCATCCCTGACTACGCACTCGCCGGTTTCTTTGTGGACCTGGTACTGGACGTATTCGCCATCGCACCGATGCAAGAGCGAAGAGGCTACATACTCCTCACGCCAGGCCTCCCAGACCCTGTCGATGTCATCGAAGGGGAGCATCACATGGATGTCCGTGGGCTCGTCTCCGTAGGCATCGCGGAAAGTTAGCGCCGCATTGCTCTCGCCGTCCTCAAAGACAACTCGGAAACACTTCAGGTCCGCGCCGGGTCGGTCTGGCTCCTTGGGCGCCCCCTTGCGGATGATACCGATCTGTGGAAACCGGGCCAGCTGATTCGTCATACCTTTGATGGGCGACATAATTCCTCCCTCTCTATCTGAATCGAATGCTTGTCACAAGCCTGGTGGTCACGCCGTCGGGAACCTCTCCGGTAGTCATGATGTGCGCAGTGAGCGCCTTGCGATCGACGTTCCAGCTCTCCTTGGCCGTCAGCGTCTTGTACTCCGCTGGCAGCGCATCGGCATCAATAGTGAGTGCTGGCTTCTTGCTCTGTGATACCGTGATCGTGCGCGTGTGACCCTCCAGTTTAGTCCGACCCAGCATCCCCGCCGCGACCCTCACCGCCTCTTTCATCCGAGTGATCTTGCGCGCGTCCGACTGTGCCAGCCCCTCGAGGTGTTTTGCTTCCTCCCGTCGGGCCTTCTCCCGGGCCTGCAAGTGCCGCTCGTAGGACACGTAGTTGTCCACCTTGGTCCGCAATTCCTCCTCACTCTGCGGTAGCTGCAAGAGTCTGGCCAGGTCGGCCTCCACTTCGCCCCCGATATCCTTTTCGATATCCATGCGATCTAGCATGTACTCTATGGTAGCAATGCCAGCCGCCAAACTGAACAAACTGGTCATCGTCGCCTCCCCCCAGGCCGCAGCCGCCCCGCAGCCAGTGCGTCCTCCATGTCAGTCCTCGTCGTCATCCACACGCCACCCCGCTTCAGGCCGCGCAACCGACCCTCCTTCAGCGCCAGGTACAGCGTCGGCACCGCCGGTCCGTACAGTGCCGATGCCGTCGCAATTGGCAGGACCTCTTTGAGGCAGTCATGCGCCTGCGTCATCGCGCCCTCCACTGATGCAGACTCATGATGCAGGCGTCGCGTCCGGCGGAGTCCATCATGTCGGGACTGGTGGGGGAGGTGGGTGGCGATTCGTCCACCACCCACCCCTGGCTCTCATAGACCTGGTCGATTGACTCAGTGACCAGCCGGTATTCCTCACGGTCGTCGAATCCGTAGGCCACGACACTTCCCATCTCACCATCGCGGCACTCCCGGATGTCGAGCTCAGCGTCCGGGTAGTCCTCAGTGAGCCTGGCCGTCACGAGCTCGATGTAGCGGAGCTTACTGGCCTGGACGTCGGTGCCCGCCAGCGCGGCACAAATGGGGTAGTCGAATAGCTCGTCCTGTTCAAACCGGTGTACTATCTGCTGTCCCATCAGTCTCTCTCCTCTAGCAAACAGCGAAAGGCCACAGGCGTCTAGCTTGCCTGTGGCTGATTGGCTTTCCTCTTCACTGTGACCATGACGACAGTCTCGCCGTCGTTGCAGTATTGGCTGCGCTTCTGGTTGCACCCCCAAGGGCCAACCACGTTGGAGTACATGCACCTGCCGGCTTCGTCACCGGCCCAGCAATTCATCTGCACCTGCCGCCTTCGCCGTGCTATGCTCTCATCCTCTTGTTTTATGGCCTGCTCACAATCAACTCGCATCATGCTACTCCTTCTCCCCAGGCCTCGCACCCTGGGATGTTCGCTGTCGGGCTTGGTGGTTGTTAGCAGTAGCAGTCGTCGCAGACATCGCCTCCGCCTGTGGTGAACATCGCCCCGTCCCACACATCCGACTGGCCGCATTTGCGACAGTAGATAGCCGTTTTCTCTGTTCGCTCCACTCGCTCGATGGCTGCGATTGTGGGAACCACTGGCTGCTCGATATGCCTACCGAGTCCGCCGATTCCCAGCCCGCTATCGAAATCCACAGGCGCCACTGGAGAGAACCGGTTGTCCACTTCGCTGTATATGTACTCTCCCGAATCTGTGACCCCTGGGTAGAGGATGCTGTTGCGTCCTGGCTGTGATTCTAGTTGCTCCCGGCTGATCGTGTAGGTTTTCATGTCTCTGCCTCCTGCTAGTAGCTCCCCCTCACCTGACTACATTATACCACAAACTATTCTAGTTGTCAAGGATTCTAGCATATCAATTGTCCACCACCCTCAACAGCCACGACCGTGCCACCAGCACCCCGCTAGGCCGACGAGAGGGCCGCTAGAAGCCCCGTAGCGCCTCGCACGCCAGTAATTCATGCGTAGCCACGTCTACGGCGAATCTCCGACGAATATTGCACGAACACGACAAAGCGGACGCCCGACCCGTGAGGATCGAAGCGCCCGCTATTGTCGGAGTGGAGTGGGTTGTCAGTGGGTGATGAGCACCTGCAAAGCCTTGGCCACAACTGCCGCCTCAGTGACCTTGAGTGCTGAGCCTAATACCATGCGCCACCTGGCACTCCGAGAAGCTACTTTCGTCTCGAGGGTGTTGATCCGTACATCCCGTATGATGCCCTTCTCGACGCAGTCCTTGACTGCTCCGTTCATCGCCGCCAAATGCTTTACGATGTCTGGAATCTTACCAGTGTCCTTAGCTATGTCAACTATGGTCTGCATCACAGCATCCGAGCTGAGCCCTTCGGCCATGGGGCGTAGCCTTTCGTGATTCGGTTGGGGGATACTGCTACAATGAGCATATTCTGGGGAGGAGCTTCCAGGGCTGCTGGGGACAGCCTACTCCGTCACAGTGCCCCCCATACCAGGAGAGTAGGATGATAGCTATGGTCGAGCGCGCACTGCCTTCTGTCCGCTGTAGAGCCCGGATGCCGCAAACCCGGTCATCAGGCCCTTGACGATCACCTCAAACCACGTAGCGACGATGGCTGATCCACCTGACACCTGCACCAGTACTGCAAACACGATGCCCAAGATCAGCGCCGCCGCTGGGGCCCACCGCCCATCCAGCCCGTGCCCCTTCGCAAACGACACCAGTAGTGTGATCACAACGACAGCTGATACACCAGCAACTGTCAGCTCCTCCATGCTATCCTCCCTGCGCCCTAGCCCACGCGATGCCCGCGTGGTAGTTGTCGAGGTTGTCGAGAATCTCCTGTGGTAACTGCTCCAGTGTTTTGCCGGATTCGAGCAACTTCATCCCAGCCCCTGGCCCGGCGTTGTATGCGACGAACGTCCACCACAGGTGCGACTTATCCCAATCATCGGGCTTGAGACGGCTCAAGTTGATGTACTTGTGCTGACGCACCCAGTACCGTGCCCCTGCCAGGATATTGAGCGCCGGCTCCCATGCCCTGCTATAGGGCTCCGTCATCACATCGGACCACGCACCGGGCATGATTTGGCACAGGCCACGCTCGCCGGATTTGCCCGGCTTTTCGGGCCTGAAGCCGCTCTCGGCCTGTATGAGGCCCGCCAGGATGACGGGATCCATCCGGGTCTCTTTCGATGCAGCCGCGATCTCAGCCTCGTACTCGAAGATGGGCGACGGATCTTGGATGGCGGCCTCGGGGTCGAGGAGCCCTGTTAGGATTATCGTAGCACTAGCCAGATAGGTTTGTGCTGTCGCCAGTTTGACAGTCGCCAGCCTCAGTTGGCCCTCTCGATCACCCTGTACTGATCCCACTTCCCCACCTCCGCGTAGACTATGTGTTGCATCGTGTCGGCCCTCGATAGAAACACCTGAGCGACAACCCCCGGCTTCGGGTAGAACTCATCACTCAGTGCCTCGTCCCATCCCTCGTCAGCCTGGATGCCACGGAACAGCGTCGCCGGGTTGTATGGCGTGACGTGCTTCTGGGCCTCCTCAGCCAACCACGCTTGGAACTCGGGGCTGTCCAGATCCACCGAACTGTTGCGCTCTTTCAGATAGTTGAGCAGCAGGTGGTACATATCGCCAGTGTCGTGCCGGTATGTCTCCCAGGTCGGATCTAGTGTCCCCCACCCAAACAGCAGCCCCCCCAGCATCCACGGCTGCGATTGCATCCACTCGTCAAACCACTGGATGTCTACCAGTTGCTCGGCAGGCGACATAAACGATTGCCAGCCGCCCTCGCCACCAGCGTCCCAGCCGCCAGGTCCGCCAGATGCGCCAGAGTCAATGATGCCCTCTGTGCAGATCCAAGGCTTCTCCTTCAGATCATCTGGCAGGTACTGGCGTACCAGCTCGGGCCGCCGAATCCGCCACCAGTGCCCCTGGTCGAAGTCGCGAGGGTCATTGACCCTGGGCGCGTTGTAGCCGTGCCACACGATCGCGTCCGAGGCGCGCATCGCTGGGTAGTAATCCTCCCACTCATAGAGCGGATCATCTCTTGTCAGATCCACATGATAGCGGCCAACAGAGACCTGGAGGCCACCATAAAGCAACCCCACACTGTGGGCAAACTCCGCCATCCAGCACTCCATCTCGTTGTGTCTCTGTCGCTTGTCTTTGGTATGCCCAGCGATCTCGTTGTATCCCACCACATAGCCCTTGTGCTCTGCCATGATGGGGTATAAAGACGACGCCGTAAGCGATGCCATCAAATCGCCAGCTTCAGCCTTCGGATTCTCGAGC
>SDBU01001764.1_pt1 | contig 29992 bp, 33 predicted proteins | sample 2277071 | NCBI WGS metagenome assembly SDBU01 (sample SAMN10397929, study PRJNA504765) | marine sediment metagenome | isolation source: marine sediment core GS08_GC12, 126 cmbsf | place: Arctic Ocean: Gakkel Ridge, Loki's castle | collected 2008 | reverse complement strand
CCTTAAATATTCAAGCATATATTTATTAGCCTGATGGAAAATCACATAATCTAAATCTTCTAATTTAATCTTGTTCTTCTCTAATACTTCCAAAACTAACTTCGGTACAACCTCAATTGTGAAACTGAATACTTCTGGACCATTCATATAAAGATTATTATCGGTTCTAATACTGCCGGAGCCGTCGTCTATTTCCTTGGCATTAATATCATACCTATTCCTTAATCCACCATTTGGTACAATAAGATTCCTATACCCAGCTCCATCTGTACCCAAAACAAATTTCCCTGTTCCTTCTATCTCTGATTTTTCAATTACAGTGGCAGCTGCTCCGTCACCAAAAATTGTTCTATTACTTCTATCTCTTGGATGGATATGCTTTGTATATGTCTCTGAAGTAATCAACAAAACATTGGTAGCGATATTGCTTAATATAAGTCCTTTTGCTAAAGCTAGACCGTAAATAAAACCGGAGCATCCCAAATTATAATCAACCGCACCAATGCTTGTTTTAAATCCAAGTTCACTCTGCAAAATGCAGACCCCGGAAGGTAAATAATACTCCGGGCTTTGAGTGCATAACATAACAAAATCAATTTTATCTCTATCATAGTGTTCTAAAACTTTTTCTGATGCTTTTAATGCTAAATCAAGCGCTGTTTCCTTTTCCTTAGCTACGTGTCTTTCTCTCACACCTGTTTTACTTTCAATTCTTTCAGCATCCCAACCTAAGAACTCCTTTTCTAAGTCTTTATTAGTCACAATAACTTGAGGTAGATAATATTCAATATTCTTTATTTTTGCCCCCATAATTAAACTCCCTCAAAAACAATTGTCGATTATTACTTCCTTTCATGCATTCGTTAGTAATAATTCGCTTCCTCTTCCTAAGTTTACTGGATAGTAATCTTCGTCACTGCTCCAATCACATCTTCATCCGTCAACTTTATCGAACGTGGCAGGACAACGTACTGCACCACTTCTTCTGCCAAAACCATATTTCATATCCTTGCCAGGTTAAGTTATACGAAGTCTGCGGAAAATCTTGGGCCTGATTAGATAAATCTTGTTTTGAAACTATTTAGTTTTACCTGAGTACCTTATTCTCTTTTTAAAACTGAATAAATCTTGTAACGGTAAAGCGTCTAATCCCATCATAGTTTTATCGTCTTCAATATCATTTGTAATCACAGCTCCTATTCCTATTTTTACTCTGTTTCCAATTTTCACTTTTTGGATAATTGAACAATTTGGAGCTAACCAGCAATTTTCTCCGATTTCTACACTACCACATATAATAACCTGAGCAGTTATTATTGTGTTTTTTCCAATAATACAATTGTGGGCAATGTGTACCTGATCATCTATTTTTACATTTTTATGAATAACGGTATCTTTTATCGTTCCTCTTGCTATTGTACAGTTCGCTCCTATTTCAACATTGTTATACACCACAACTTTACCTAAATGAGGTATTCTAACAGGGACACCAGTTTTCTCGAAGTCAAAACCAAACCCGTCTTCACCAATTACACTACCTGATTTTATATAACAATTTTCTCCAATAATGGTATTTTTTTCAATAATTACATTATGATTTATTGTCGTATTCTTGCCAATAATTACGTTATCGCCAATAACACAATTTTCTCCAATTGACACATCTTTACCAATAACAACTTCTTTTCCAATCTTTGCACTAGATGAAATTCCAAATTTTTTCTTAGAAATAAAGAATTTATTAACAACCTTTGCAAACGATAATCGTGGGTTTGATACCTTTATATAGCTGTTAGAACTTTTAGGATCTATTTCTTTACTTTCTTTAACAACAAGAAGTGCTTTAGTATTAAGATTTTCCTGAAATTTGTTTTTTGATAAAAAAGTGACTTTCCCATTTTCCATCATATCTACCGAACAAACACCCGTTATTTCAACATCTTTTCCACTCAACTGTTTACCTAAAAATCCAGCTATTTCAGATGCTTTTATTTTAATACCCATCTAATCACCTCAAAAGTTTCAGCATATTTTGTCCCTATTTGGGCTCCACGCGTTACAGCTAAACTTTTTATAAATTTCTCTGTGGCATAAGTTCTGCCAAATTGCGAAAGATAACACTCTAAAGAAGTTAACTTTTTTTCAAGGTGTCTATCTTCAAGAAAAATAAAAGCATTTGTATCAAATGTAAGGTTATTCCAGGGTATTTCATAGCCTAACATCGTTATCTTTTTAAATGCTCTAAACCCTTCATCCGTGATGACTTGATGATCTTGGTGCGTATCTTTAGTAGATGGTAAAAAAACTATATCTGGTTTTATTTTATTGTTTAGTTTAATCATATCATCTAATATTTCTTGTCTGAAAGAAGGAAAGTTTCTTACCTCATATTTGAATAACATTAAATTGCTTTTCTTAATCCCAAGCTTGGCGGTTGCCTCTTTTACCTCTTTTCTCAATATATCCCTTGGAAAATTGGGTGGCACTGATTCTTCTGCCGTCGAAAAAGCAACATAAAAAACCTCTTTTTTCTCCTCAATAAATCTTGCAATACTACCCCCACAGCCAAACTCGCCATCATCCGTATGGGGAGCTAATACTAAAGTTTTCTTAAATGTCATCTTTGCAACATTCCTAATAGCCATCAGTTTAATTTAATAGAGTTATCTTAAAAACAAAATAGTACATAAATTCATCTTCTCTCTAGATTTAGCATTCTATCCCAAAAATCTAAACGCTCCTCTACTGCTTTTTCTATTGAGAGATTTTCAACAGCGTAACTACGAGCTTTTTTAGAGAAACTTTTTCTCTCTTCATCTGTAAGTTGAAGCCACTTAAAAACAGCGTTCTGTGCTTGGACGAAATCATCTGGGTTAACCAATGACCCTAATTCAAAATCCCGGATAAACCTGTTTCCGTTTGCAATTGAAATGGCAGGCTTACCACATGCTAAATATTGACGGAGTTTTTGAGAGGAGTTACCTATTTTCTTAAGTTCTTCTAAAGAACCAAGAGAAATGCATACATCGAAGCAATTTACATAGTCAGGTAATTTTTCATAAGGTACTCGACCTGGAAAAACGCAATGATCTTCAGTTCCAAGTTTGCGAGCAAGTCTTAGTAATCTCGGTATACCTTTACCGGCACCTACAATCACAATACCACACTTAGGATAACGTCTAATCAGCTCTGGAGATATTTCAACCATTTGTTGTCCTCCGTGTTCCCAAGGGCTACCTCCGAAATAGCCAACTATTGGATTGAATTGATTTAGACCAACACGCTGTTTGGCTTCAATCTTTGGAATTGGTCGAAATAGCTCTACATTAGTTGCATTATCGATATGTTGGATATTCATTTTTCTATTACCAACTGCATCAGTATAGAAATCTACAAACTTCTGTGTACATACATCAACGGCAGTAGCTCTGGCAACTAAATCCATTGTTATCGCTCGGTTGATAGGCTGCAAAAGTTTACCTATAAGGCCACCTTTTCTAGACAATACAGTTAGAGATCCCCACCCAATGGTTTTTATCGCATAAGGAATATGATAAAGTCTTGTGATAATAGCCTGAACAATGGGAAGAGGACCTAAGCGGAATATCAAAAAGTTAAAGTTATGGAGACGGATTAACCATAATGCATGTCTTAATTGAGAAAAAACGTGTGGTATGAAACGATACGCTCGATTATGATGCGTGCGATTATCGCAAAAATTATGGCAAAATGTAAAAAGGTCTGAGGAGTATTTGAAGTTATTTATCGGTCTTGGGATAAGAAAGTGTATACGTTCAGGATAACGTGCAGATAGCACACGAATAAATTCTCGCTCATTAATTCCCGGCCCATTATCCAAAGAAGGATCCACACTGGAAATGTAGAGCATTCGTCCATTTTTACGAAGATTCATCTATTCTCCTTCTACGAAAGAGATTTTTAGTAACATCCCTAAAACAATCAAGGAAAACCTCGATCAAGTCGTCTTAAGCTGTGAGACTTTTTAATTTTTCATAAAATATGATAAACACTTAATGAAAAGGTTTTTGTCCCTAATTGGGGAAAATCCTAACTCGTGTTCCCTCCGTAAAAAAGAGGCTTGAGAATATATCCAAGCGTCTGGAAAGTCGACTTTCCTGGCGAACCAGCGTGCCTTATTTGGCATATGAACCTCTTCGCTACCGACACAAGCTTAAAGACGTCTGTGATCTTCTCTCTTATGTAGAGAATGACTTGGTGTTCGCTCTCAGCGAATCTTGATTCACTGAAGTAATTGTCAGTAGAGAATTACCCTTTACTTGCTAGAGAACAGAGAGCTCCCCCAGCTTTTTAATGATTTGATGTGATTGATCCATTTGTGGAAAGAGGGATAATCTGTATGTTCTTTAACCGGGGCATTCATAATAGCTTCGAATTCCTTTTTACTTAAGCCCAACTTTTCAAGGAAATACTCCATGTCACTTTCCAGCTCCTCCTTGGGGTAAAGCTCCTGTTCCATCAATTTCAGGGCCTCTGCCCGGCTTATCTGTCCCGAGCATATAAGGGCTGAATAATGAGCCTTCCGTTTATCGATCTTGAACTTTTGGGGTAGAATATAAGTCTGATAGAACTTGGTAAAAAAGGATTCAAGATGTTTCCCACCATAGTCATACCACTCGAGCTCCTTTTCCAAAATGGCGATAGCTTCCTGGCGATTGTAAGACAAGTAATTCAAGATTCTTATATTTTTGATTCCGTAAATGAAGTGATAATAGATAAATCGGGACGGGGAGAGGAGCGGAAAGCTAACAATCCTTTCCTTCCCGAATCTTTTTTGAATGCCCTTGATGTTCCAGCTATCCTTTTTGCTGAAGACCCAAGATCTTGGCATTATTCCTTCTGTCGCCGTGTTCCCACCACTTATTATGTATTTGGTATTATAGTCCTTTGCCATTTTGTGAAGAATAGCGTTGATAGCATGATCCGTCAGTATCTCGATATCAACGACTGAAGCTTTAAGGAAAGAGAGCTGGAGGTCCTTGAACTCTTCCCAGTCGATAACGTACGTATAAAGATCGATATCTAGTATCTTGACGATATTTCGAATATTTTCAACGGCCAGTTCCGAGTCCCATCCATTGTCCAAATGTATGGCAAATGGACGTAAATCAAGTTTTTTAACCTGGTAGGCGACATAGGAGCTGTCCAAGCCTCCACTTAGACCAATAACGCAATCGTATTCGCTGCTTTTCCCAGACTCCTTGATTTTAGCGACAACTTCCTGAAGTCTCATTTCCCTGTCTGGGAAGTAAGACGGAATTTGGGCGAACTTTTCTTCAAAAGATTTGCAATGATTGCAAATTCCGTTTTCATCAAAACTGATATTGGGATCGGTTGTGTCCATTATGCATCTTTGGCAAATTTTGTATTGCCTACACATTTCAAAACCTCCTTACAATAATATCTGGCCATCGCGGTTGCTTTTAGATTAGCCTTATATTAGGTAATTTTTTCAAAACTGAAACTGGTGCTGCCCAACACTTGGTTATTGTCCCTGTCTTACCCTGCGCGGATTATCTCGGTTACCCGTCTCCACCATGTGACGGTAGGCTTTTTGGAGCTTGATGCGCTCCTTTCCCCAATTCCATTGTTCCTTGGATAGCTTCTTGGCTCTTAAACCCATTGCATGACGAGTATCCTGATTCTTTAAAAGTAAGTTGATTGCACCGGCCAGCGACTCAGGATCTTGAGGATCAGCAACAACACCAACTCGATTCCCTTCAATGTCTTCGCGCAGACCCGGAAACGCACTACCAACCGCTGGTATTCCCGCCATAAGGTATGCATAGAGCTTATTGGGAGCACAGTAGTAATTGTTTCTTGACGTATTCAGGTAAAAGACTAAACCAACCGTCGCTGAGGCTGTATAGTTCGGGAGCACTTCTAAAGAAACGGCAGGGTGGAACAACACGCGATCTTCGACATTCTCTGACATAGCAAGTTGCAACAGATAATTTCTGTAATCCTCGTCAATAGAGCCCAAGAAAACCACCCCAGCATCATGCGATATGTATTTAAGTGCTTGAATTATTTCTTTCGGGGCACGATTCGGCCTTATGTTACCTTGATGCAGAAGAATATGAGTCCAATGACGCCCTCTTCCAATCACAAATTCCTTCAAAACGCTGCTTTTGTCAACGTCATGGTAATTGGCATAGTTATGGATAACCGTGGGTAACGTAGGTGCACCGTATTCATCGTGCATAATCCTCGCTCGAACCTCATTGGCAGCAAAGACTAAGTCGGTTCTACGTAGCAACCACGATTGGATTAATCGCCACAGCCACGGCAGTTTTATGAAAGGGCGATCGAAATACAATTCGCTAGAATCAAATACCAGGAGACTTGAGCGTATCTTAGATACGAACCACATAACTGGGAGTGAAGATAAATTGTAGGCGTGATAAACGTCAGCATTGATGGTCCAACTTTTCGTCAACACTCGCAAGCACAACTCTAAATACTTTACTATTAGGAGCGAAGCAATCTTTGGCAGGGAACGACTCGTCAAGAAGACATGTTCGACTCTAAGATTTGAGTTAATCTTTACAAGAGCATCCTGCTCCGATTTCTTTCCCAGAGCGATTATTGTAACGTCGAAACCATCTTCGCTTAGCGCATACGCCACTTTCATAACACGCGCATCGCTGACAGGGGGACCCTGAACAAACATAACAACCTTAAGAGACATAGATTAACCCTTTCTAGACCTCAGAATTAAGTGGAGACCTTTGAATTTATCAAAAAATGGCTACCCCATCCTTCCGTAGATAAGTTGTGGTAGGTTGTGTGCAAAGTCTCGTTCAGACTTAGACGCCAGAGGCCTTCGAAATGACCCTCAACGCAAGCAGCAAACAAACCCCAGTCAGGATGCCAACAACTACCCCATACCAGCACTTCTTCACATCACTTTGAGGATATAGTAAATACAGCTAGCCGAACCAAATACTAAGAAATTAAGCCAAAGGATGGGCCAAACGTAGCGCCGGTAGTATTCGAAACCATCTACAGCCAGTAGAAGGGCGAAGGGATAAAATTGGACAAATTGACGGGTAGAAAATACCGTTTGAGTTGTCCCGACGAAGAAAACCATCCAAAAGATAAAAAGGATCCGCCTATCTGGATCTACAATAACGGTCCTCACCCGCAGGAAGGCAAAAGGCATAAGAAGAATCCACACCATCGTGCCCAGCTTCCGATAGAGTGAGAGCGGGTTGGTGGTAAACACTGGAAGCGGCGTAACGAGACCATAGGCAGCACGCAAGACATAGCTTAGCGGCTTAGGCGCCGTCCAGATGTATTGAGATAAGCTGCTGTCAGTAAGTTCAAATCTGTCGGGGTAATAGTCAATTTTTTCTATTGATTGAACCAACTCCGGCATCCACAGATTCAGAGACAGAAGGCCTACTAAAACAAATACGGCAAGCAGCGCAAATAAAATCAATGCAAACCCACTTGATGTCTTATGATGCCAACCCAGTCGTCCAATCAAAATAGTCACAACCGCAAAGATACAGGCAAGGACACTGAGACGGCGGAAACTCCACATAACAGCTAGCACTCCAATCCCCACGGCAACGATACTTACCAACTCTAGCAGTTTCCGGGCATGCACCAATTTAATCGTCAGATACACAACCAACAGAATTAAGAGGACTACTGTAATGTCTCGAAGAACCGTGGCCGCAAAGAATGCCAGTAAAGGAAAGACCCCTATCAAGTATGCCCCACCCAGTGATACCTTACGTGATAGGTAACACATCTTGCTCATCTCATAGACAAGAACCGCTATCACCGATAGGCAAAAGGAATTCAGCAGGCGTGGCAAAAGCGTGTGATAACCACCCAGAGCATTCCCAAGTGTCTGCAGGACCGCAACGAGATAATAGTACCCAGCATATTTCGCGCTTAGCACGTCTCTGAAATGCCAGTAGTTACTTATACCCACCAACTGCGCCGCTTTTTGCGCTCTCATTTCATACGTTAAGTCATCTGAACCACCTATGCCAAGGTAAGGCATATCATACTGAAATTGTAAGATATAATAAACGATGATTACAACAATAACGCTCGCAAAGTAAACGGTTGCTACCAGCCGCAAATGCACTACCCTCTCACTTGCCGTCTGCCGGGGTAGTGCAGCAACCGCCATAGCTAATCCCCAAAAGACGACAAAGGCAATGAAAACTGATGGCACCTCCTCAATTAATGCTATATAAACGATTCCCCCAGTCGCAATGAAACTCAACATCAGGATGAGCAAAAACCCTTGACTCACTCCACGTACAATTTCGTGTACCTCTTGGTGCGACCTGTAAGCACGTTGGTATCCTGAATCTTGATTTTGTCCTTCAATCAATATGTCACCTCAATGATTAAATCTGCCGTAGGCTGAAACCTTTGAATTTCTCATAAAATGGCTAACCACTCCTTCCACAGATAAATTTTGACAAAAACTATCACTTGTTTCTCCACTTTCTCTTACAAGCTCCGAAACACCCCAAAAATCTATACTTTTAACAATGATAATTGACTTACCATATGGTTGTTGTGTTAAATCTTCTTGACCACAAAAAGCAAATTTCCCATCGTTAAACGTAAGTTTTGTGCAAATAGTGGCTAAAATCTCAAAAAAATCAAATAAGGGGAGTTATGTTCAAGTACAATTCCTATATTTATAAGATTTGTGGCTGTTATCCTCACTATCCACAGATTTACCTTGGTGACTATGATCATTTTACCTATGCACACAGAACATTTTGCTGTATAATGGCACTACCTCATTATTTTTTCAAAGGAGGTGTACCAATGGACAGTATAATGCAATGTTATGAGCTGGCCATTTTCGATGATTTTTCCATCACAGGATTTCTTATCCCCACTGGCCACCATGCTCAAAAGATTGGGCTTATTGACCTGCTTAAAGAGCATCTTAAAATCAAAATGAAAATTGTTCATCATACCCCAACTAAGGAAATTATAGAACTTTTCATTTCCATGATCTCTGGTTATCCGGATATAAAGACCATTAACAATCGTCTTATGCCTGGCAAGTTAGCAGCGGTAGTTTAGTGTCAGAAACAGTTTGTCGATCCGTCCCAAGTCAGTGACATCCTCGCCACCGCAAGCGGTAGCGCATCCGGCGGTAAAATCTTGTGGAAAAGTCGACCCTAAAACCATACCTATTTTCATCTTAAAAGCTCCCTTATCACAAATGTCGCAAATTACTACTATTCTCCATTATACTAGCTATTTTTTCACTACTTTTGCCGCTACCAAATGGATTTCTCCATTTTCTCTTTTTACTTAACATTTTACGAACACTTTCTAAAATTTTTTTAGGATCAGCTCCTGCTAAAATATTGCTTCTAACCTCTAACGTCTCTGGTCTTTCAGTATTATTTCTTAAAGTAACGCAAGGCACTTGAAGGATACAGGTTTCTTCCTGAACTCCACCAGAATCAGTCAAAACTAACTTTGCATTTGCTTCTAATTGCGAAAAATCTAAAAACCCGATCGGTTCAATAATCTTTAATCCTTTTGGAACTTTTAGTTTAAAATTCTCAATCATTTTTTTACTCCTTGGATGGATTGGGTAAATAATGGGAAGTTTATATTTTTTAAAAACCATTTCCATTCCTTTTAGAATGCCTTCAAGTCTTTCCTTAATGTCAACATTTTCTTGACGATGAGCGGTTAAAACAAAATATTCTTTTGGTTTTAAATTTAAATTATCTAAAATGTTAACTTTTTTATCAGCAATTTTCAGGTTTTGATAGACTGCATCAACAATTGTATTTCCGGTCACAAAAATATTTTTAGGAGGAATCCCTTCATTAATCAAAGAATTTTTTGCCTTTTTTGTCGGAGCAAATAGATAGTCGGAGCAATGATCTACCAAAATTCTATTTATTTCTTCGGACATATTTTTGTCACGAGATCTTAATCCAGCTTCTACGTGTCCAATTTTTATATGAAGTTTTGAGGCTGCCAAAGCGCCTGCTAAAACCGTATTTGTATCACCTTCTACTAGAACTATATCTGGTTTTTCCCTTAGTAAAACTCTTTCGACTCTTATTAGCATCTTACCGGTTTGTTCTCCATGGGTCCCTGAGCCAATTCCTAAGTTGTATTTTGGCTGAGGCAAATCTAGCTCATCGAAAAATATTTTATCTAAATTTTCTGAATAGTGTTGATTTGTATGTAATATAAAATAATCAAGTTTTTGCTTCTCATATTGTCGAATAAGTGGGCTCATTTTAATTATTTCTGGTCTTGTTCCTAAAATTATGCAGGTTTTCATTTTTTTATGATCTTTTCGGTTAATTTCACTAATGTTCCAACATGTTTTTCCCATAAATATTTTTTTTCGCAAATCTCTCTCGCTTTTTGCCCCATCTGATATCTTAATTTATTATTTGAGATTATTTCTTCTATTTTTTCTGTCAAATTTTCTACCGAATACGGATCAATGCAATAACCAGTCTGCCCATCTCTTATTATTTCTTCAGAAGCAACTATTACATTTGGGTAATTAGATCTCAATCCAATACATGGAACACCGGACGCCATTGCCTCAAGATAAACCAGCCCAAAACCTTCATATATAGATGGAAGAACAAAAAGATCTGCAATTGAATAGAATCTTTCTACATCCTTTCGAAATCCTAAAAATTTCACTTTGTTTGTAATGTTTAATTGCTTCGTTAATCGTTCCAGATAAAATTTTTCTGAGCCGTCGCCAACTATTAGCAAATATGCATGTTTAAGATTTATTTTAGCAAATGCTTTAATCAGCATCGAGATATTTTTCACACGTGACAATCTGCATACACCTAAAACAATTTTATCCTTTTTCCCTAGTTTTAACTCATTTAAAAGACTTTTGTCTTTTACTCTTGGTTTAAATCTTTCTAAATCAACTCCAGGTGGAATCACCTCAAATTTATCTTTAGGGAAGTTGTAAAAATCGGATATCTCCTTCATTCGAATTTTACTTAATACAACAATTTTTCTACACATTTCCATTGCTTTTTTCTCAATATAATAATTTTGTAGATTCTGAACTTTAAGTGCTATCTTTTTAATATTATTCAATCTTTTATAACCGTACCTCAAAATAAATGGCCATACAGAAGCCTGTAAGTATATAACAGGGATTTCTGGTAATGCTTTGCACGATGCATAAGTAGAATAGGGATGTCCCGACCAAATTGTATTAAAATTTTTGAAATGAGTTTTTAAAAAAAATTGGAGCTTTTTCGCACGATAAACAGGGCTAAATATAACAAAGGGAATTGAAGGAAGACGATAATAAGGGTATCTCATTATTTTTATACCTTCATAGACCTCTTTTACCGGTAAATTTAGTTGATGTCGCGAGCATAAAATTGTCGGCTCATGCCCAATTTTAAGCAATGTTTTTGAGATATAGTATAGGTGATTTTCAATACCTCCGAATGCAGGATAAAATGTTGTAGATTGTAGTTGAATTTTCATTTACATACTCTTGTAACTTGTATTTCGCTACCTCCAGAAGGGAAAGCAACATTTTTTAAATTTTGTCCAAAGTAGACATATTCATCCAAACCAAAAAAAGAGAGAACTTTCTCATGAATCGGCTCGAAGTTAAACACTACACTGAAAGCCTGCGAAACCGAGAGGCAGCTTATCCCCTGAAATATGTGAAAAACTACCTGAGTGGTTGGTTTGGCAGTAGGAACATTGTTGTCACCGGGCATCGTCTCCTCAGCTTCCCGAAAAGATTTCCTTATCTCCCTCTGAATGAGGTTATTTACCAAAAGGGCAAGGAGAAAGACAAAACCAAGAGCAGCTATCCTGCGAGGCTTTTTGAGGAAGATGGGAGCTACCTGAGCAGTGTTTTTCATCCACTTGAATCCAGCTTCTATCTTATATTGGGCTTTGTAATTCTCCAATATTTTCTTATCTGTCAAATTAAATCGGTCCGTAGCCAGCACAAAATAGCCTATCTCATCCTCAGGATTTGGTTTTGTTCTTAATCTGAAGGCAGTATTCCTTAACTGTTTGAACTTTTTCTCCTTTAGGAGGACGCCCACGCCTTTTTCTCTTCTTCACTACCTCCCTTTCCTCAATCAACGATGCTGCCTCATGATACCTGAGTTTCAATTTCTTTTTAAGCTTGACAAATTCCCTTTTTGTATCCCCCAAACAGGCAAAACCTCTCTTTCTCAGCCCCTCATTAATCTTTTTCACCTTGAAAACTTCTTTCTCCATAGCTTTTCTTCTCTTCTCCCGGTGCCTTTGAATAAGTTGAGAAGACCTAACCACCGGGAACCTCACAGAGATGGTTCTCTTTTTCCCAGAGGAAAGTTCCACCTCGTAATCCTCGGAGAAAGATCCTCCATACTAGGTGATATTCTCACCTTTCTTTCTCCCTTTCTCCTCCTTCAAAAGCTCCATCTTCCCTTCTGTTACAACTTTTTTTATCATCTTTTTCCTGAAGGAGGAGCTTTCTGGAACCAGAGTTATAAAGCGGACGCCATTTTCCACACATATCCCCAATCTTTTGGCATCAAAGAGCTTGCAATCACCAACGAAGGCATTATCTTTAAGAGAAGAGATATACTTTCTAAGATGGGTGAGCTGAAACCGATTAGTCTCCTGGTCGGAATAGTTACCATTACCAATCCAACCGCCTATAGGTATATCTCCCTCGTGGCTTACTGCCAAAGACATTGTCACCTGTTTAAGATCAGGGCGTGATCACGGCTAAATCCATTGATCACTTTGGGGCCTTCTGTCTCTTGTTCATAAACTCCATAGAGTTTTATGCTGCTGTTGTCTTGATGCAAAAAATCTATACCTATATGGAAGCTCTCGATGACACCTATTATAATACGGCTAAACGAGAACTCTAAGCCAGTCTTATAGAGATGGTCCAGTGTCTCAGCAAGCCAGTCGTCGGTGAATTTACTCATTCTTATCCCCTCCCCAAGGAGCATTTCACTACAGCAAAGCTTTATGCAGCGAGAAATTTTATACAAGAGATACCTCCCAGTCAAAATAGAGAGGATCATGGCCTTAACAGTAGTTCCGTAAGATATTTCCAGCTGAGGGTCCATGGGGTAGTAAGCATCTATCACCTGAGGTATTCTTGCTTTGTCAATAAAGGATGCCACCAAAGGAAGATGGTCCATACGCTCTACCCTGCCATTCTATGCCACTTAATACAGCATGTCCTTTTCCATGGTTGCCTCCTTTTTTTGTTAATGGGACTCACATGCTGTATTATACATCTACAATTAGAAATGGCAAAAAGTTCTAAAATCTTAAGCTAAGGGTAGCGAAATAAAAGTGTAATTCCTTTAATCATATTCTTAATATGTGCAGGTAATGAGGTGTCTAGGTCATTTCTTCGTTGAATTATTGTTGTTCGGATCTTCTTGACTAGCTAGATTTTGTATATCTGCTTGTCTCCGGCCAATTCTTGGAAGCAGACCAAAATACATTTGGCGCTCTTCCTTAGTAACACCAATGGCCAGATAAATGGTAGCGTAGATAACTACGATAAGAACACCTTTTAAGCCTAAATAGAGGAAATTACTGCTCGGAAATAAATTTCGCATGAACCAAGTTATCGCCCCTACAGGTATACCTACTAAAACAGGCGGCAGGATACCTGATAGAAAAAACTTTTTTACCTGAAGTCCCGTATACTTACGCACCAACCAGGGACCAATCCAAGAGCCTGTGCATAACTGTCCAATGATTGTCCCCAACGCTACCCCCAGCAAACCTATTTTCTGAACCAAGATAATAGATAACCCAAGATTAAGTCCTGCATTAACTATGCTTGCATACATAGTCTCCTTATTCTTCCCAATAGCTTGTAAAATAACACCAGCGGGGCTTGTAAAGGAGTATAAAAAACTCATAAAAATAAGTACCAGAAGTACATTCATACCGACAAAATTTTCTTTCCCCACCCAGAGATTAATGAAGGAGTGTCCAAAAATAGCCAAGAAAAGACCAAGTGGCATGAAAATAGCCACGGATACTTTTATCATCTTTAGGCTCAAAGATTGCAGGCTATCAATGTTTTCCAAGGTGTATAAGTTGGTGAATATGGGGAAAAGCACCTCTGGAATTCTTGAGATCAAGGCCATCGCGATAAAACATAACCGATATGCGATTGAATACGGTGCCACCAGCGCAACTCCAAGAAATATGCCGATAACAATATTATCCGTTCGAAAGCAGATTCGATATGCCAAACCTAGGATAAAAGAGCGGATGCTATAAGGTCCAATTCTCTTAAGCGTCCTAAAATCAGCTAATCTAGGATGGATAACAATCCCATAGTTGCTGCGATGAAGGAAAAGCAAATACAAAGCCATTAATATCAAGATATTTAAGGAGGAGGCAACAACTAGACCTATTAAGCCGAAATCCAAGCGAAAAAACAATATGGTGAATAAAACGTTGGCTATTACCTGAATTATGCCAAATGTCCTCCAAATATCCACCCTTTGATAGCCCCAGATTATATTGCCAAAAACCGTTGCTAAAAGTCCCAATGCAACATTTAATCCCATAATTAAGAAGGCTATCTGCCCTACAGACGCTAAATCCTTTGTAAGATGGAAAAGGTACGGGATGAAAGGAGCTAATCCAACACAAGCCAAAATAATCGCGACCCCAATGAGAATAAAAGCCACAAATATGGTGGAAATAGTCTTGCTTAGAATCTCTCGTTCGTTTCGGGCACGATATTCCGCTGTATATTTGACAGTTGATACATTTAATCCAAAATCAAGCAAACCAAAATACCCGATAACAGAACCAATTGCAGCCCATAGACCGTACGCAGATTTCCCCAAGTACCTGACTATAATTGGGGTTATCACGAAGCCTAAAATCAGACTCACGAACATCTGAAGATAGTTAATGTAAATGCCTCGTGTAATGAGTTTTCTCTCTAGCATGTCAATCAGTAGCTCTTATCATCTCCTTCCTAACATTCTTAGCACTTTCCTTATAAATGGATAAATAGAACTCAGGACAGGTCGTAAAAACTCGATTACTACAGACTCATAATACCTTCTGACACAGGGTGAAAAAATACTTCCCCCATATCGTCTATTAACAATATAGTGGGTCCTCAAACGAATTTTACCGATATTTTTTGAACTGCCAAAGCTATCTTTATGAACTCTAAAGTTAGAAAGTATACTATTGATCCGATATATCTGAAATACACTTCCTACCCTTATCCAGTAATCAAAATCGCTACAAGGCAAACTGATGTCAAACAAACCTACCTTTTCAACAACCTCTCGCCTAAAAAATGTTGAGGGAGTAGGTATGGGGCAATTATCGTTAAGTGCTTCTCTTAAATCAAAATCCTTTGTTGGGTACTTTCCGATTACTTCTCCACTTTCATTTATGACATTCAAATCGCCAAATACAACGTAAGCATCTGGATTTGCTCTGAAGAATTCTATCACCGTCTGAATAGCATCTGGCTCACACATATCGTCTGAACCTAGACACACCAAAATTTCTCCCTTTGCCATTCTTAAGCCTTTGTTCGCTGCATCATCTGCGCCTCTGTCCGGTTCTGAGATAAACCTTATTCTGTCGGGATATTTGGCTTTATAACTTGATAACATATCCAAAGTTCCGTCGGTTGAGCCGCCATCAACAAAAACATGCTCGATGTAAGGGTATCTCTGATTCAAAACACTTTGAATGCAGGCCTCTAAATACTTGCTACCATTAAGAACTGAGGTAACAAAGCTAACCAGTGGATTGCCTACAATACCTTTCTTTTCATCTCTGTCGACGAATACCACTTTATCTTTCATTTTCATTTCCAAATAGCTCTTTCTCAACTAAATAACAGATAATATGTCCGATCATAATGTGAGATTCTTGAATGCGTGGTGTGTCTTCGGATGGCACAGTTAATATATAATCCACATTTCCATTTCCTTTCAGTTTTCCACCGGATGCCCCAGTAAAAGCAATTGTTATCGTTCCACGGCGTCTTGCCTCTTTGATACCCTTAATTACGTTAGGCGAGTTGCCGCTTGTGCTAATGCCTATAACAATATCCCCCGGGTTGGCTAATGCTTCAACTTGCCGTGCAAAGACTTTGTCGAAATCGTAGTCATTTGCAATAGCAGTCAATTCTGACGTATTTGTCGTGAGAGCTATTGATGCAAGCGCTTTTCTTTCAAGATAAAACCTACTCACTAACTCACAGGCAAGATGCTGGGCATCTGCTGCACTTCCACCGTTACCAAACCAAATTACTTTGTTTCCTCGCTTGTAAGCATTAATGATTTCTTTTGCGATTTGAGCAATTACTCCTACTCTGGTTTTTAGGAGTTCTTTTTTTGTTTGAATACTTTTCTCAATATAATCCGATATAAGACTCTTTTTAGATTTCATAATTCCATCACCTCATCCAATCCCTCGTCCCCACTAGCTCTTTTATCAAACTCTGTGATTTAGTAACTTGATCCACTCTAAGTTCTCCAATCTTCATAGATATCCGATTCTTGTCTAAAACCCGCTCTAAATATCCTTTCGCTATATCTCCTATTATCAGTTCGCCAAAATTAATTCGCATTTTTTATTTCCTATTTAAGCTGATTTTTACTCGTGTTTAAAAATATCGCTTTTTAGCAGATTAATTGCTTTCTCATATCTCTCTGGGGTTCCGATATCTATGAATTCGCTTTCAGTTAAAAAACCATAGCATCTATTATTAATGAGTTTTGGGAACAGCTCATACTCCAGAGAAAACCTATTTTGCTTAGGCATATAAGAAAAAATATCCTTTTCCATAAGATATATTCCAGCATTTATCAGATTGTCACTTCCACCAATGATCTTCTCGTTAAAGCCGGTTATTCTCTGTGAATCATCCAAAGTGACGCTTCCGTAGTCTTGAGCCGTTTTTGAACGTACCAAAACGATGGATAACAAAGCCTTTTTCTCTGTATGGAAATCAACAAAATTCCTGAGGTCGACTTTACAGATTGAATCTCCGTTCATTACCATAAAAGGATTACTCCTTATCAGTAGTTTCGCTTTCTTTAGCGCTCCACCCGTACCCAAAGGGTGTTCTTCTTTAGAAAATGAAATTTTACAACCACAATTTTTGTCATAATCATAAGTAAAATGGTTTTTAATCTGTTCTTTTAGATAGCCAACACTTAGAATTATCCGTCTAAAACCGTATTGTAGAACATTATCAATTAGGATATCCAAAAAAGCTTTTCCACCTATATTTGCCAATACCTTCGGTTGCTCCTTAATCACAGGTCTAAGCCTCTCACCCAAACCTCCACAAAGAATAACAACATCAATTTTCTCCAACTCATCGTGTATGTTCATAAAGTCCTCAGAAGTTATTTGAAGGTGCATAATAAATTATTTGACTACCTAAATTCTCGAATTTGAACGGCACATATAATAAATTTTTCAATTTTTCTTTCACTTTAGACTGGAGTTCGGGCTCCACAAAAAACAGAATACATCCCCCTCCTCCAGCTCCTAATAATTTTCCACCCAAAGCTCCAGCCTTTATTGCTGTTTCATAGATTTTATCTATGAATGGAGTTGTAATTTTAGCTGTTAAACTTCGTTTAATCATCCAGGATTCGTGCAAAAGTCTGCCAAAGTCAGTTATATCTGAGCTATTACCATTGGTAATACTTATGGCTTCATCTACCATTTCAAACATTCTATTCAACTCATTTTTCTTCTCTGACGTTTTTTCTATCTGTTCGCCAGCGATTTCAGAGGCTGTCCTGACAAAACCTGTAAAAAATAACATTAGATGATCCTGGAGAAGTTGAATTTTTTCTACATTTAAAGTTATTGGTTTAACCTGTATGTGTTGTTCACTGCCGAATTCAATTTTATTAAATCCTCCGAAAGCGGCGGTTATTTGATCCTGTGACCCGACATTTTCTTTTATTCTATCCTGCTCTATATGTATTGCCCCTAAGGCTAACTGTCTTTTGGTCGTCATTTTACCCTTCAAAGCATATAGCGCATTAAGCAAACCCACGGTAAAAGATGAACTGGAACCAACCCCTATCCTCGCTGGTAAATCACTATTGTGCTGTATTTCAACACCGTGGTCAAAATCCAAAAAAGCCAGGCATTCCCGTGCAGAAGGGTGTTTTATCTCTGAAATATTTTGAACTTCCTCTCGTTCTGAATATCTTATCCGGTACTTATGGTCAAAGAACGGCGGAAGATATCGCGCGGTGATGTAACAATACTTATTTATTGAAGTAGCAAGCACAGCTCCTCCATGTTCATTATACCACACTGGATAATCTGTTCCACCGCCAAAAAAAGATATTCGAAATGGTGTCCTACTTATAATCATTTCAATCTTCCTCGTCCCTCTTTCCTATACCACTCAACCGTTCTTTTTATACCATCAATGAGCGAGGTTTTTGCTTCAAATCCCAAAAGTTTTTTAGCTTTTGATGTATCAATAAGCCGTTTTGGTATCATCGTTGGCTTAGAACTATTAAAAACAATTTTTGCATCTTGATAATTGTCAGCAATAAGGATAGCATTGAGGACCTCTTTAATAGTACAAGGTTTGCCTGTAGCTATATTCACCGGATCGAAAGTTTCAATTTTTTCCATTGCCAAAAGCACTCCTTCAACAAGATCTTCTATATAGATAAAATCTTTTATATCATTGCCATCGCCCCAGACCTCAATCGGCTCATGTCTCTCAACCGCCTTCCGAATCAAGGCTGGTATGACATGGGATGTTTCCCATTCAAAATCATCATAAGGTCCGTAGGTATTTGCCGGCCTCACCACAACAACCTTCATAGGATTTTTAATCTTGGTGGCATACATTTCACAAAGTATCTCAGTAAATCTTTTCATCCAGCCTACGCAGAAATATTTTTCAAATAAATCACCTTTCATCATTTCTTCTTCTTTTACCGGATAATCTGTTATTGGATATACAGCATTGGTACTAAAATACAAGAACTTTTTAACTTTGGCTTCATAACTTGCTTCAAGCACTAAAGTATTCATTAAAACATTGGGTGTGACATGAACTAAGGGAGTGTTTTCCATAACCCCTGCTCCAGAGGTATTAGCTGCACACATGAAGACATAATCTACGCCTTTAACCACCTTCTGGCAATCTTCCTTTTTGGTCAAATCACATTTCATATACTCAACCCTTTTATTAAGAATAGTCGGTTCTTTTCTATGGCTCGTTGCACGTATATTATCAGCACCGAGAGCAAGAAACCTCTTTATTAAATTCGTGCCAATAAAACCAGCTCCACCTGCAACTAGAATTTTTTTATCCTTAAACATTTTGAACATAATGTCCCTCTTCATCTCTTCGTGATAGAACCGGATCTTTTATGGGCCACCAGATGTTAAATTTAGGGTCATTCCATTCATAAGTAAACTGTTTTGTAGGGTCGTAATAAGTAGATTGTTTGTAATGAAAGATAGCCTTATCACTCAGAACCAAATGGGCGTTACCATACTTAGGCGGGACCAATACCTGCAACCTATTTACATCAGATAGCACAAAAGATTGCCATTTACCAAAATTGTCAGAATCAACATCACAATTCATCACCACAAGATAAAACTTACCATACAAACAGGATATCAATTTCCATGTTTCGGAATCGCCGTGAATACCTCTAAGCACGTCTTTTGAGGATACAGAAATATCATCCTGCACGAAGTGAATATCAACCCCCTTATCTCTGTAAAGCTGTTCATTGTATGTTTCTACATATTCACCTCTGGAATCCTCAAAAACCTCAAGTTTTATCAGTAAAACACCTCCCAGATTCGTCCTACATACTTCCATAATTTAACCACCTTTAGGAAACTTAAAAATTTTATGTGTAATATAATATTCGTAAAGATAATTACGAGTTTTCTTAAATATTTTATTCGGTGGAATGACCTTTATCAACCAAACTGCGATCTTATCAAAAGGATAAGGAAGTTTCGCAATCAAAGCTCCCAATAAATAGATATTGTATCGTATATTTTTCTCTTTCTCAGTAAAACACAACAAGGTCGACTTCTTCGAACATCCGGTCATGTCACCGTGATACGAAGAAAGGTCGATAAAACCCTGCTCCACACAATAATTGTATAACTCAGTTCCTTTCATGGGGACTGTTGTTGTATAACTTGGATAGGTTACCTTCGCTTCTTTGCTTACCGCTATCGTATCTAAATCATCCTGCAATGAAGACTCAGGAACGGCAAGCATATAATTAACCCAAGTATTAATTCCGTATTCTCTTATCTTTCTTAATTTTTCTACTATATTCACCTTCCGCATTTTTCTTTTCAAAATTTTCTCTCGCACGTAATCCGAGGTACTGTCAAGTGAAGCATGAACAGAAAAACAACCAGCTTTCTTAAGCAATTTCAGTAATTCATCCTCTACAGTATCAAATCTCAGAAAACAATTGAAAGGAATCCCTATTCTCTTAGAATATTTTTCTACAAATTCCTCGAACCAATCATCGGCTTTTGTAGCAAACAAATCATCACCAAATTTTATAAAATCCATTCTATATTTTTTTCTCACACCTTCTATTTCATGAATAATCCTTTCCACAGAAAAACGTCTGACAATAGGTCCTTTACCTTGATAGAGTTTGTGATAATAATTGTTACAGCAATATGCGCACTTAAAGGGGCATCCTCGTGTCGCATAAAATGTCTTTTTCGGGGTATGTTTAAGATATGAATTTGAAAGAACTAAGTCTCTATCTGCCGGAGGAAGCTCATCTAAATCCTTGATTAGTGGCCGCACTGAATTTGCCTTATTCTTAGTGATGAGATTTTCAACAGTATCAAAAGACTCACCTTTTTCTACCTTTCTAAGGAAATCTCTAAACGCATATTCTCCCTCTCCAACGCAATATGCATCCATTCCACTTTCGGGGAATGTTTCAGGAGAAAATGTTGGATGAGGACCTCCCATAATAGAAATAGAATTATGTATTTTTTTTGCTTGTTTATGTGCTTCTACGATCCTCCGATAGCCAAAAATATTTACAGAATAGCAGACAACATCAGGTTTAATTTTCCGGACTGTTGTAAATAAATCATTCCTATCGAGTGAACAAAAATAAGTGGAATGATTCAATTCCTTTGCTATTGCGGACAAATAGGCTAGAGCGATATGGTCGGCAAAGCCCAGATCATGGATTACGAACAATATTCTCATCTCTCTCTACCTTATTGAACGAAAATCATCAGCTCTATAAAATAAGGATATGTATTTTTGCTTCTTCTGCCTTATTCTTCTTTGAAATAATTCTTTTTATGTAAATACTCATTCTGGTTTCTTACAAACCAATTCCATGTTTTTTTTAATCCATCCTCCAATGATGTAGTGGGATTATAATGAATTAACTTCCTAGCCAAAAATATGTCCATAACTCTTTTGGGGAAACCTGAAGGTTTGGTAATATCAAATTTGTAATTGAAATCGAGAAAAGTACGCAAAACTTCCACTAGTTCTTTAATGGAATACCCTCTACCACTGCCCAAGTTTACAAAATGGGACTTTGTCCCATAATAAAGCGCTAAAATTATCCCTTCAGCAATATCTCTGCTATAGGCAAAATCACGTATTGCTGTTCCATCCCCCCAAATTACAACAGGGTCTTCTTTATGATATATTCTATACATTAATGATGGAATTACCATAGCACTGTTTGGGTCGAAATTATCTCCCGGGCCATAAACATTACAAGGTCTAACAATTGAAAAATTATCCAGATCATATTGAATTTTGTAAGCTTGGATTTGCATTTCAGCCATTCTTTTAGCCCAGCCGGGGAACATATCCATAGGAGGTCCATCAAGATTTTCAGTTTCTTCAAAAATCTCTGCACTTGCGTATGCACCTATCGAACTTGTATATACAACTTTCTGAACTTTGTTAATCCTGCAAGCTTCTAACACATTCGTATTCATCATTAGAAGCGGGACAAAGAAACTGGCTGGCTTTTTTTTGGTTACCTCAATCGAGCTCTTTATGCCCGCTACATGAAAAACAAAGTCCGCATCTTTGATTATATCTTTGCAAAATTCAAGGCTTGTAAGGTCGCCAAGAACATGTTCAGCTTGCTCATTGACTTTTATTCTATCCAGCGAAACTATCTTAACCTTCGCACCCACGCTGCATAAAATATCTACTATTTGCCTTCCTATGAGACCAGTGCCTCCGGTAATCAAAACATTCCTTCCGACAAAATTTCTTAAAACATCTTCTTTTATCATTGTATAACCCCAGATAGTTGATTTATAGCATCATTTTGGTCTTTTTCCTTAACGACCTGTTTTTCTGCATTCCCGACCATGAAAAAATTTGAACTCACGGTTACCTCACAAACCGGCAGCCGAATTTCCAGTCAGCCAGTACAAGCAGTACAAAGGCGGGAAATTGCTCAAATTGTCCAGACAACGCGAGCGCTTTGAAATCTGGTAGAGTAACCAGAACGACTTCGAAATCTTCTTTACCTTCAAACTTAGGATGCCTCACCGCTCCCGTTCCATAGAAAGCAAAGTCCCAAGAGTTATGGCGGTTCATCATGATTCTGCCCTTATTGAGGTAGTTCAGAGCTTTACATACAAATCCGGTCTCTTCAGAGAGCTCGCGAGTTGCTGCTTCTTGAGGAGACTCTGACTCATTAATGGCTCCGCTGGGAAATTCCAGCGTGTATTGATTAAGAGCAGGCCTAAATTGCTTCACCAGAATGATTTCATCTATTTCTGTCACAGCGAGAATTATGACACCATCGGGTGAGTTGATTCTATAGTATGGCTTCCCCTTTAAAGACTCTATGTAGTCAAAGGATTCTTGTTCAATACTGAACCACTCAGTTCGAAATACTGTTTGTTTATTGTTCATCTATCTCACAGCTGACACACGGAGATTTCTCTGTATCATTCTCCGTGCCTCAGTGTCTCCGTGGCAATCTTTTGGGGTTAATTATGCAACTCTCTCATTCTAACACAAAATACGAAACTCGCGAAGCATAACGGTATCGTTTTAATTTAATATTGTTAAGTCCGAAGACTTCCCTCAATGCTATAGTTTCCCCAGGAGAATCAGGATCATTTAGCTCATCAAAACCCAATACGCTCCCTTTAACTAAATGAGGTCGAACAGCCTCTAAGCATTTTCTGGTTGGCTCGTAAATATCAAAGTCAAAATAGGCCAAGGCAACAATAGTTTCGGGATATTCTTTCAGATACTTATCTATTTCCGCTACTGCGTCCCCGGCAACTAATTCGAATTTTTTGATATGGGATAAAGGATTATCCTTTTCCTGAAATTCCATCACCTTTGCAAGGTAATCGATATAATTCTCTGATACGGCAATTTCCCCCTCTTTCATTAATTCGGATTTACCGTCTTTTTCAGATATTGCCGGAAATCCTTTAAAGGTATCAAAGCCCACTATTTTTCTATGACGGTTAAACGGTTCGTATATCCCCCTGAGAGCGGCAAACAGCGCCATATTTTGACCCCACCTAACCCCAAACTCAAGGATGATTCCTTGAACATCAATTATTTGCTGATACAGGTGATTCATAAAAAGAATTCTGGAAAGACTTTTTGAATTTAAAAATAATCCGAGGTTTGAAAGAATCTCATCTTTCGGTATAGGACACTGTCTAAAATCTTCAACAAATTGTGACCTTACCTCCCTCTCTTCTGCACTTTCATAAGTTATGTTTCCAAATTGTGATTTTTTCAAGACTAATTCCTCCTAAATTTTCTAATTATCACGTATATAAACAGGGATGGATTTTTCTCCACTATATGCAATTGCCCATGCCCAGTAACGAATTCTTCCTTCGATTAAATCATAATCATACTTTCCTGTTTTATCTGCGCTTCTTGTTACTCTTACCGGCTTTAAAACTTCTCCCTTGCAAATATCCTGTGCTAAATCAACAGGACTCGGCACAAATCCCAACTTATTTTCTATTGCTTCTTCAACAGTTTGATAAACCTGTCGATTTCCCTGGCCTCCAATAATGACGCGAATTCTGTCCGTTGGGACGTATACACATTCCTGAGCAAAGATCTTGCTGATGTCTCTAAAATCTTCATCCGAAAGTTCAAAATCTGCAGAAAAGGCATTCTCTTTAATGTGGTCAGGGTTCGTTGCCTTGGGAATTGCAATAACAGAAGGATGAGAAATTAACCAGTTCAAAGCTACCTGAGCCATAGTCCTGTTATATTTACCGGCAATCATCTTTAGTCTCTTGATTCGCTCTTCACCGCTCGCTATTTTACCCTGGTCTAATGGACTATATGCTATTGTTGTTATACCCTCACTTTCACAGTAGGGAAGAATACTATCTTCAATAGTGCGATCAAAAAAATTGTATTCAACCTGAACTGAAACAATTTCAACTTCAGAGATAGCTGCCTGTGTTTCCTTTAATTCCCTCAGAGAAAAATTACTGACGCCAATATATCTGATTTTTCCCTCTCTTAGGAGTCGCTCCATCGCTCGCATTGTCTCATTTATGAGAACCTTCGGATTTGGCCAATGCACCTGGTATAAGTCAATATAGTCTGTCTTCAGTGTGCGAAGACTTCCCTCAGCAGACCGCAAAAGGGCATCGTAAGAAAGGTGTTCTGGAGAAACTTTGGTTGCGATAAAAACTCTGTCTCTAATTCCCTTCATAGCTCTGCCCACGATTTCCTCAGAATGACCTTTCCCATACCCTTCAGCAGTATCTATAAAAGTCATCCCCAGTTCGATTCCTAATCTTAACGCTTTTATCTGATTGTCATCTTGAAGAGAGTCCTTGGACAGATAACCACCAATGCCCATGCAACCTTGTCCAATAGCTGGTATTTTAGTATGCTTCTTTCCTAGGTCTTTATATTTCATATTTCACGATACTCCGCATTTCTTGAGTTTCCATACGACGAAGGACCACCCATCATAATGTAAGTTGCCAAACAACATCCTTTGTACTTTAAGTATTTCAATTTCACCTTCACTTTCAAGTTGCCTTAAACGGTCTAAATAGCCCGTCAGATAGTTCCTTTTTTCCTGGTATTTAATCGCAACGTAGTCGAGCAAATGGTCTTTATCGTATAATTCACTAAATGGTTCTACATTTAGGCATAATATGAATGATTTCTTCAGAAGGAACTGCAAAAATGACTCATAATCACGCCCCAATTGCTCCAATCCACCAATGGTCAAAATTGCACTGTTATTTGTAATCTCCAGGTTCTCATTGGGAGAAAACATATCAAACAGATGACCTGTGATATTATACCTATATACTTCGGCAACCTTGTTCACTAAGTCACGCGATGCGACTGACCAATCCAGCCCGTATAATTTCTTTTCAGGATAGAGTTCCGCTAATGCAACAAGGTTATGACCCGGCCCACAGCCGAATTCATACACGGATTCTGCACCCTTCAGATATTTTCTAAAAAGCCACAGTTGAAGAACTTTGAAAAAGTTGAATTCAACATTTGGGTCATAAGTTCTGGCATAATTCCGATAGATTTTCAAGACCCGGCCTGGACGATAGTACCTGGGGATCAATTTGTTGATGTCATAGTTTTTTCCCAAAAAGTTCTGGAGATTCTCATGCCAGCCCTTTTCCCAAATAACTTTTTTTTCCCTTCCAGCAACAGTTAGTTGACCGGAGTCAATTTTCTTAAGAATATCCAGTAAAACTTTGTCACGCTCATCGTCACTAACTTTTCTATATCGAAAATCCGTTTTAGCAATTAACTCCCGGCAATCATTGGGAATGTCGTCAATGGTCGTTCCAAATAAGCGTGCAAAATCTTCCAATGTCAACTCGGAGTATGTGTGATCTTTAGATGATAATTCATTCGGGGGCCGCCCCAGGTTTGTTCTTATGAAACTGCCGGTGTACTGCCAATCTAAAATCGTCTTGGTAATACTATTCACATCTAAACCGTAAAAAGAATGCATCCATTCTCTATCACCATATCCCACACAATTTTTGTCTGCAATTGCAATTCGCTTCAAGGGTAAGGCTTTTCCCTTATCAGCTAATATCTCGCTGATAGCACTACCAATTCCACCGATAATTGAATGTTCTTCTAAAGTTACTATTCGATTCGACTTTCCAATGACAGACAAAAATAATTCTTCATTTATTGGTTTTATCCTATATAGATCGATAATTCCCGCGTCGATGGAATGTTTGGCGAGTTCATCTGCTACCTTAAAAGATTGATGTACCATTATACCAGTAGTGATTATCATTAAATCACGGCCCTTCTTAAGCAAAGCTAAACCATCACAAAAATCCTCATTGTTGTCATACAGCAACGGCAGTTTACCCTTGTCAATTCGGATATAGACAGGACCATCATTTTTATATGATATTCTCGCGGCTGCCGCGGCTGTGACTGGATCGGAAGGATTAAGGATCATCATTTCAGGAAGTGCGCGCATAATGGCAACGTCCTGTATAGCATGATGTGTGGGGCCGTCACTGCTATAGGTAATCCCGGGACCAGATCCTATTATAGTTACAGGCAGTCGCATACAAGATAGATCAATTTTGATTTGTTCATAACATCGTTGGGTGATGAACGCAGCAATTGTATATATAAAAACCTTCTTTCCACCTAAAGCTAACCCTGCCGCAATACTGACAAGGTTTTGTTCAGCTACTCCGACATTAATATACTGACTGCTCAAATCCTTTTTAAACTTGTTGAGACTGAACGCGCCCATATCAGCAGTCAAAAACATAACATTGGAATCTTTTGTAGCTATAGTGTATACTTCATCAAAAAAAGCATCTCTAATATCAATGTCAGACCTTTTATTTTGAATATTCAAACTGATTCCCTCTCTCTATTTGTTTAACCTAAGTTCTTGCCTGGCCCTTCTCAGATTCTCATCTACTGGAACACTGTGGTGCCACTGAAGTTTTCCTTCCATAAAAGATACACCTTTACCCTTGATAGTACTGGCAATTACCACCAGTGGCCGGGTTGATTTACGGCAACGGAAATCTCTAAGGGTATCAAGCAATTCCTCAAAGCAATGTCCGTTAATAATTTTCACATCCCAATCAAGTGCTCTCCATTTATCAGCAAAAGGCTCCAAACGATTACAATCTTCCGTAAAATCAGTAACACACTGCCGATTACGATCAACAATGGCAACTAAATTATTAAGCTCGCGATGCCCTGCAAACATAGCTGCTTCCCATACTGAACCTTCATAGCATTCACCGTCTCCAAGTAAAACAACACTTATAAAATCCTTTTTATCTATTTTGGCACTTAACGCCAGTCCGGCGGCTATACCTAACCCATGACCTAGTGAACCTGTATCAGCCTCAATACCTGAAATATTTCTATCCGGGTGGCCTCCTAACATACTACCTTTTTGACAAAAAGAATTCAACTCAGAGATAGAAAAGAATCCTAAATCAGCCAATACGGCATACAAGGCCACGCATGAATGCCCTTTACTTAGAATAAATTTATCCCGCTCACTCCAATCGGGATTATTGGGATCAAAACGAAGAATACCGCCATAATAAAGCATAACTAAAATATCTGTGCAGGAAAATGCTCCACCAATATGTCCCTTATTGGCGGAAACAATCATTTCTAATATCTGGTTACGAACCCAATTCGCCTTTCTTTCCAATTCATCGATATTCACTAAAATGGCCCCTTAAATTTATTCTCATAACTGTAAAATTCCTCATTGGACAGATCCATAGGTTGTAATTGCAGCTTCTTTTCTATAACTCTTATGATGTCAATCGCATTAGGATAAAAACAGTTTTCCAAAGGTCTCGTAGAGGGACAAGGGGTAAAAACAAAACCAATCCTATAGACTGGTGACTTTAAATCATTAAAACATAACTCTGATACTCTGGCTGCTACTTCAGCACTAAATCCACAATTTACCCAGTCATTATCCACTACAATGCAGTGACCTGTCTTTTTCACTGATTTAATAATAGGCTCCTCATTAAAAGGCGCTATAGTTCTTGGATTAATTATCTCAACACTTACTCCTCTTCTACCTAAAATCTCTGCAGCTTTCAAAGCTTCTACATTCATCCATGAAGTAGCCGCAACTGTTATATCTTCACCTTCACGCATAACAGTTGCTTCTCCTAATGGTACAATATAGGGTTCTTCTGGAACTTCGCCACTTACATAATAAAGTAGCCTATGTTCCACAAAAATTACAGGATTATCATCTCTTATTGCAGAAATAAGTAGCCCTTTAGCATCTCGTGGAGTAGCCGGCAGAACGACTTTCAATCCCGGAATATGAGCAAAAACTGAGTACATACTCTTACTATGTTGGAAAGATTGTCCCCAGCCCTTACCAATAACAGCTCTTATAACCAGAGGAACCTTCAGCTTCCCCCGCGCTCCGTATCTGTAACTGGAAACCATGTTAGCAAGTTGGTTCATCGCTAAGAGCAAAAAATCTACACGCATATGAACATGGATAGGTCTCATTCCATTTATCGCGGCACCCAACCCAAACCCGGTCATTGCATCTTCAGATAATGGAGTGTCAAAACATCTTTCGGGTCCAAACTTTTCCAGCAAGCCAGCAGTACTGCCGAATATTTTCTTGTGGTCAGGCACGCCTATTCCATACACAAAAACATTGGGGTCCCTTTCCATTTCCTGAGACATAGCCTCATTCAGGGCTTCACAATAACTTATCTTTCTCATACATAAACTTCCTTGAATAATTCATCGGATGGAGCGAATGGCGCCTTTTTGGCCAGTTTTATACTGTTCTCAATTTGATTATCTATTTCCCTCTCAATCTTCATAATCTCTTCTTCCTTGATACCGTGTTCCAAAAGCTTTTTTCTCTGCAAATTTATGGGGTCGAGTTTAAGCCATTCCTCAAATTCTTCCCTTGAGCGATAGCCGGCGTTAAAATCCTCATTAACTCCTACATGCTCAAGATATCTATAATACCTCAAATGCATAAAACAAGGCATCTGAGTCGTTTTTATCAACTTGATTGCTTTGCGAGTCAATTCATAAATGGCCTCGGCATCGGTAGTATTTTTTTTAAATACATTACAATTAAACTTGGAGACAATATCAGTAATAGAGGCATATCCATGCCTTTTAGAAGTCGGAGTATGAACCGCTAGCCCATTATCTTCACAAACAAACAGGATCGGTAACTTCATAAGACAGGCAACATTCAAACTCTCCCAGAAGTCACCTTCATCTGTGGCTCCATCTCCGAAAAATACAGCAATGAGTTTGCCGTTGTTCTTCTGTTTATTTGCGAAAGCAGCACCCACAGCAACTGGGATAATACTTCCTACGATTGCAGAAGTCCCCATAAATCCTGATTCTGGAGCACACAGATGCATTGAACCGCCCTTTCCTTTTTGCAACGAGGTGTCCTTACCATACATCTCTGCGAAAAAATTATCTGTATCTCCTGTCTTGGCTAGATATATTGCGTGAGACCTATATGTGCCGAATATTTGATCTTCTGGTTTTAAAGCATGACAAACACCGACGGCTATTGCCTCTTCCCCCATAGACATGTGCATAGGTGTCTTCATTTCATCTTCATTATAATGTTCACGAATCTTTTCTTCGGTTCTTCTAATCAAATACACTTTTTTGTAGAGAGCAAGATTTATTTCTGTCATGACAATATCCATCTTGCAATACTTCGATCAGGATACTTTATAAGCTTCATTTTCATTGCTATACATCCTAATTATTTCTCACCCCACAAGGGTTTTGCTTCAGGTAATCTATATTTTTCAATATCGTAATAGTGTCTCCAGTAATTGAGGGTGTCCTTCAATGTCTGCTCAAACCTAATTTCAGGCTTCCAACCCGTCTCTTTATAGAACT
>SDBU01001763.1_pt1 | contig 29994 bp, 22 predicted proteins | sample 2277071 | NCBI WGS metagenome assembly SDBU01 (sample SAMN10397929, study PRJNA504765) | marine sediment metagenome | isolation source: marine sediment core GS08_GC12, 126 cmbsf | place: Arctic Ocean: Gakkel Ridge, Loki's castle | collected 2008 | reverse complement strand
TCGACGGCACTGCCGACTTTCCCTCCGGAGCCGTTGAGTTTGAAGGTAGATACCGCCTTTTGCAGATCCCCGGCCATCTGCTTGAGCGACTGCGATGAGGCCACGATTTCCTCCACCTGGGCGCTCATCTCCTGGGCTGAGGCCGATACCTGCTGCGTGGCGGCGCTGTTCTCTTCGGCAATGCCGGCCACGGTCTCCACCGACTTGGTCACCTGCGCGGCATTGGCTGACATCTGCTGGGTGGCCGCCGTATTCTGCTCGGTCACGCTGCCCACGCTGTCAATGACCTTCACCAGTTCGTTGGTGGAAGCACTCACTTCCTGCGACCGGGCGGATATCTGCTCAATCTGCTCGCTGACGCTGGTTACCGACGCCAGGATTTCATCCAGGGACTCACCGGCCTCACCGGCGAGCTTGTAGCCCTCTGCTACCTCCTTGGTCCCCTCTTTCATGGCGCCCATTGATTCTTCCACGCCACTCTGGACGCTGGTGATAAGGTCGGCAATCTCCTTGGTAGCCGTGGCGGTACGCTCGGCCAGCTTCCTTACCTCGTCAGAGACCACGGCAAAGCCTCTTCCCTGTTCCCCGGCACGCGCTGCCTCGATGGCAGCATTCAGCGCCAGCAGGTTGGTCTGGGCGGCGATATCGTCAATCACGGACACAATCTTGCCAATCTCCGCTGACTTCTCACCCAGCTCGGTTATCCTCTGGGAAGCGGTTTCAACGGCAACCCTTATCTTCTCCATCCCTTCGATGGTCTTCTTGGACCGGTCAGCGCCGTTCCGGGCCGATTCAGAAGCGGTCCTGGAGCCCTCGGCCGCGCTGGCCGCGTTACTGGCCACCTGCTCAATCACCGTGGATACCTCACCGGTAGAGGCTACCGCTTGCTGCACCCCGCTGGCCTGGTCCTGGGAGCCCTTGGCTATCTGGGCAATTACCTCGGATAGCTGGTCAACGGCCTTGGCCGTTTCCTGGGAATTGTTTGCCTGCTCCTGGGCGCCCTTGGCCATCTGCTGGCTGGTGCCGGCTACCTGCTGCGTGGCCTCACCGGCCTGGTTGGCCGCCTGGGCAAGCTGGTCACTGGCTGCGTTCATCTGGTTGGAGTTTTCTATCACGCCGCCTATCAGACCACGCAGGTTGCCTGTCATCCTGGAGAAGGCGTTGCCCAGCGCATCCTGCCCTGATTTTGGCTTAACATCGGCGGTCAGGTCGCCGTCGGCCAGCTTCTGGGCGGCGCCAGCCATCTCCTTCATATAGTTGATGACACTGGCAAAGGCCCCGGTCACCATGCCGACCTCGTCCTTGGATTTCACATTTATGGTCTGGTCTATGTCGCCCATGGATACCGCAGTCGCTATCGGAACAAGGCTTATCATCGGGTTGGCTATCATCCGGGCGATGATGAAGGCTATAGCCAGTACCGCCACGATGGAGCCGATGAGCACGATGAGGAATATGGTCAGCATCTGGTTAGACGAAGCCATGGCCTCAGCCTCATCTATCTCAGCTATGATGGCCCAGGTCACCCCGCCTACATTGAGTGGGGCATAAGAGGAAAGGACGGGATTGCCATTGTAGTCGATGATTATCTCGGTTGCAGTCTGGCCGGCGAGGGCGTTGCGGGAGGCAGCCGTGTCCACCCCGTTGGCCTGCACCGTGCCGGCGAAGGAAGCCTCCACCGAGTGCCCGGTAGGGTCAAGGAAAGAATTCGAGCGCATCAGCTTGTCCGGGCCCACCAGGTAGGTCTCGCCGGTCTGGCCCATGCCGGAGCGTTCCTGCATGATGGCGTTGATAGCGTCAAGAGGCATCTGGAGCATGACCACGCCTATCGTCTGTCCATTATCTCTTAGCGGCGCGGCTACAAAGGAGGCCGGCACACCGCCGGACGGCGCGTAGGGTTCAAAGTCCTGCAGGGTGACCGCTCGAACGCCGCCGTTGAAGGCGTGGCCGGCGGGGCTGTTCGCCAGGGAGCCGGTAACCAGGTTGGCACCCAGGTCTGACTCCTTCTCTACGGTATAAACCACGTCCCCGTTACTGTGAATTAGGAACAGGTCGTAGTAGCCGTATTCCTGCTCGTACTGCACCAGCCAGGGGCCGTAGAAATTTTCAACCTCTGTCCACTTGGGACCGCCCACCTTATCTCCTTCGGCTTCATAGGCTTCCTGGAATGCCTTTAATGCCTCGACGACATAGGGGCTGCCTGAGAGCACGCTCATATCGCCCATGCGCTCGCCAAAGTAGCCGGTTATCTGGGCCTGTTTAATGCCGCGTACGGCCTCCAGCTTGGCGAAAGCCTCCTCCTGCATGCTGCCGGAAGCGGTGCTGTAGCTTATCAGCCCGATGATGACAGCGGGTACGGCCCCCACCAGCACAAAAAACAGCATTAGTTTCCCTTTGAGTGACCTCATAAAACTGATTTTGTTTTGCTCTTCCACTTGTTTCTCTCCTTTGATTTGTTTGATTCTTAACCGTTTTCTCATGGTTGTCTCTTGCTTCACACGGCTATCACCTCCGGGGAGTATTTTCGTTACCGGTTCGGCGGGCAGGACATGGAGCGGTTTCCTACCGCACCGGGCAGTTCATAACTACTGCCAGCTGCGCATTATCACCTTAATCTCATCTACCTCGTCCAGCAGTTCTTCTATTGTTACATCGGGCAGCAAAGCAATCAGGGAATCGAGCGGGGTCTCTTCCTTTTGCTCTGCTTGCGCAAATAGGTTGGCCATTAACGAGCCCCCTCCTTCAGCTTCCGGCGCGGCTTCCGGCGCGGCTTCCGGCGCAGCTTCTGGCGCGGCTTCCGGCGCGGCTTCCGGCTTCTCTTCTGCTTCCCCACCAGCATTGCTAACTGTGCTAACCTGTTCAAAATCTGGGACCTCAACCATTGAAACGGGATGAGACTCGGTAGCCTCTTTATTCTCCTCACTCTCATTTACCTCGTCGCCGGCTTGGGTCAGGACGCTGTCCGTAGCCTCGGCAGTAACTTCGCCAGCATCAGCTTCCATAGCCGGGTCCTTTCGCTTAAAAGGCTCGCGGAACCTGAGCATTTTCCCGAGCATCTGTCACCTCCTTTGTATTACAGTACTGATACACGATATTCATTTACCCACCACGCCATTTCACCGGAAAAAGCCTTCACGATAAGCTTTAGAAAGTGTGGAATAAAGCTCGTAGAAATTGGTTATCTTCTGCTCACCGAGGCGCTTCAGGACCTCAGCCCGCTGTCTGATCTGGGAGTATATTTGTTGTCTATGCTCATACGAAATGCCGCGTCTGGGGGCAATCTTCTCCTCCAGCAAATAGGAGTTCCGGTACCCACGGAACTCAAAGGCGTCCTCAAGCGGCTTCCAGATAAAGCACTCAATAAAAGAAAAGGCATCCCCGATTGAGTCATAGGCAATTATCTCGTTGATGCTGGTTATACGCCGGGCGCTTTGACCGTTCGGCAGTTTCACCTGCTGGCATATGACTACTACGTTAAGGTTATCAATGTATGACTTGGGCACACTTATCGGGTTGCCGCTGACCCGTTGAATGAGCTTGGTTACCGAAGCGGCATGGAAGGTGCTCATGCAGGCATGGCCGGTCTGCATTGCCTGAAAGGCTATGGCACCCTCTGCGCCACGGATTTCACCAATGATTATTATGTTCGGCCTCTGTCTTAAGGCCGCCTTGAGCAGGTCAAACATGGAGACGGACGACGTCTCTGAACTTTTACCTGATTCGCGAGTCACCCCGCGAATCCAGTTAGGATGGGGCACCTGAACCTCAGGGGTATCCTCAATACTCACTATCTTGGAATCAGGGGGAATGAAAGTGGCTATGGCATTCATCACAGTAGTCTTGCCGGAAGCGGTTTCTCCGGATACCCAGACGTTCATTTGCTCATGCATTATCAGGGAGAGATAAGCCGCCATCTCGTAGTTCAGGGTGCCAAACTGAACAAGCTCTATAATGCTAATGGGTATGGGGGAGAACTTACGGATGGAGAAGTTGCTACCCCGCTTGGACACATCTTCACCATAGACGATATTGATACGGGAGCCGTCAGCTAACGTGGCATCAACAACCGGGTTACGAAAAGTTACGGGGTGTTTAATCCCTTCCGCCAGCTGGATGACAAATTTGTCCAATTCCTCATGTTTTTTAAAACCGATGGTTGCCGTGAGCCCGCCAAAGATTTTGTGCTCCACGAAGATGCTACCCAGGCCAGAGCAGGATATATCCTCTAAGTAGTTGTCCCGTATCATCGGCTCCAGAACCCCCATACCTTCCAATTTACGTTTGATGAGGTATCTGATGCTGTTGTACTGGCCGGGGGTTACTACTATGCCCTGTTTTACCTTCCGCTTGCCCTTCTTGAATTTAGAGCCGTCACCGTTCCCGCTGCGCTGAGCGGGTTTGCTGCCGTCACCGTCACGAACGGTAAGCATGCTATCCACTATTCTCAGTATTACTTCGACTCGTTTTGCCGCATCATCTATTTGCTCGAGTTCTTCCACATGGTCGGCCAGCCCTTCTTCGACCCGATCTACAAGACCTTCCGAATCTTCAAGCAGGCTTGGCTCCACTGGAATATAGTAGTCACGGATATCCTCTATATTTGCCAGAATGTGGACGAATATGTCCTTATCCACGGGATAGAGCAGGTTACGGTTCTTCATGCCCTTCATGCTGCGTTCGAGCTTCTCACAGTACTGGGGGATACCAATTTCTTCCCGGGGCAGCGAGTGCAGATACCGCAGAAGGTGCAGGTTTTCCTGACACACTGCTTGAAAAGGTTCAGGGAGCTCGCGATAGGTAGGGCAATCAGGAAGGTTCGCGCCACACTTCTTACCGCATTCACCGTGACACTTTTCCAATTCAAAAGGCAAACTACTCATTCTTTGCTCCTAGACCCTGGCTTTGGACAGAGGAATGATATGCATACCCACTTTGGGTTCTACGTCAAAGCTAACAACATCCCCGGTAGCTCGGTCAGCACCGCGCACCTTAAGAACCTCCAGTATTTTGACCAGGCGGTCACCCACCTGTTCCAGCTTTATTTTGAAGTGAGCATCACACATTGAACGGGTGCGAGAGAGCATTTCTTCGTCAAAGGCATAAGAATGAGTCACCAGAAGAATGGTTCGGCCTTCATCGCATAAGCTCTTACACGCGGAAAAGAAATCTATATTGGCGGTGGAATCGCTGTGGGCTATCAGTAAGGTGATGGAATCCACTATCAATAGCTTAAAGTGCTTGGGCAGGTCGTGGAAGTGTTTTTTCAGACGGTAGAAGGGTTTCTCTGTGTCCTTTATATTACCACTTAAGGTCAGCGGGTAGATCCGAAAACGGTCCATCAGAAAGTAATCCAGGGTGCATAAAGCCAGGGAATCCATCTGGGTAATCAGACTCTTTACGGTGTTCTCAGTGGTGTAATAAGCGACACAGGTCTCAGTACTAGTCAGCGCGCCGTAGGCCAGGTGTTGACACAGCACACTTTTCCCGGCATCGGAGTGCCCTTCAATGAGGCCCAGCGAGCCAATAGGGATACCCCCACCCAGTTTCTCGTCCACTTCACGCACACCGGTACGGATTACCTCTTTCTCTTCTTCCACGGCAACTCACCCTCCAGCATATTCCAGCGTCTTATAGAGCCGGGGGAGTGTTCTAAGAACTCCCTGCGCTTAGCTCCGGGCTCAGATTAATGCTAAAATCGTCAATACCATATTCTTTCTCTTCGCCATCGCTGGTCGGTATCACCAATCTAAGACGTACCCTGGCATCCCCCGGCTTGCCTCCCTTTACTCTGGTCTTATTTCTCTTATTCTTGGGTCTGTCTCCTTTTGCCTCGCTCTCCTTTGCCATCTTTACCGGCTTGTCCCGGAGGTCTCCCTCCTCTCTAGTTGCACTCGGCGGCAGCTCTGGCTCCTCGCTCACATCCAGAGGCAACCTCATCGAATGGAGGGGTGTTTTACCCATGCTGAGAATTCCGTGCAATTCCAGAATCAAACGGCACCAGACGTCAGCATTTGCCTCTGTCGGTTGATGCAGCGTCAGGTCTGCTGGCTGGGCTACTACCGGTTCCGTGTCTACGCTTTCTGGCGGTGCCGCTGAGTCTGAATTGGTGTCTGCCGGTTGTGTTGCGGCCAATTCTGCATTCACGTCTGCCGGCTTTTCTGGTGCCAGCTCTGCACTTGCCTTTGCTGAATATAGCGTCGTTACTTTTACCAGGTGCAGTATGACTTCCTTTAATTCATTGGATACAGGCTCACTGATACTGTATACTTCCAGGAACGCAGGCAGCCGTTCTAAACCTAATTCACTACTGGCGGTGGAAACCCAGCGAATTAGATTGGTAAGCAGGTTCACCTGCGAGGTGTGTTGGCCGCTTTCTTCTATCGTTCTTCTCTCCTTGCTTTTTTCTGGTGCGTCCTCATCCCTTATCTCTTCCCGCGGCTTACCCGGTATCTGTTCTTCAGGCTGTGTGTAATCAGCGGGTGAAGACAAGGTCTTCTCCTGTCGCTTGTCCGGTGTAAATTGTTCAGACTGCCCCAAATCCATGGGTGAGGATAAAGCCACCTCATCCCGGGATGCGGGCTCTTCCTTGAGCGGTTGCTGCGTTAATGGTGGAGTGCCGGGAAACGCCGCTGCCTGAGGCGGTGGTACTCCTCTCCACGCCTCTTGAAAGGCAAATGGTCTTTCCTGTCCAGACGGTGGTGGTACCGGTTCCTGCGGCAGCTGCGCTGTCTCTGGTGGCGGGGGAATATTGCCATCTGCACCGGGAGATGATTCATCAGGTATTTCCTCTCCATGAAATTCCTGATGATCATGAATTTCCGGAGTTGGCTCTTCCTTTTCCTCCTCCGGTAGCTTGAGCTCCAGCAAGAAATCACGGACGTTCACCATGGTCTGCATCAACTCACCCTTTATTAACTTGGATTCGTCTTCCAGGGCTTGAATCCTGTCATCGATTGGCACGTTCCTAGACCCCCTCTTCTGAGTCAGCTTGCTCAGGAAGCTTTCCCCCAATCAGCTCTTTTCCGATCGGGGTTGTCGCGTCCATTAGAAAGCCACGAATCTCCAGAAGAATCCGTTTTAACTCATCCTTGGTTACTTGGAACTCATCTTCCAATGCTCTTATCCTTGCTTCTTCTGTTTCCATATCACCCTCACACTTCAACGGACTTGAACAGTAGTGCTGCCAGTGTTGGCAGACTTATTAGGCTCAGAGCGGTAACTAAAGCCGTAATTCCCAGATTGTAGAGAATTTTATACCGGCTCCCCCCATCAACTATGCTGGGGGCAAGGGCGTTGGACACCGTGAATACTATGACCAGCGGCATTACCATGCTTTGCATAATCTCGAGTCCTTCTAAATTGAAGGTGCTCAAGGAACTCATCGAAGGAGCCCCTGATATTTCGGGCATATCACTCCCCGCCGTGGCCAGCAGTTCTCCAAAGATGCCCATGACCTCGGTGATGAATATTAGAAGAGCCACAACGCAGGCGTGCATGGCGATACAGAGCCAGCGGAAAGGGGTGGCGACTGTCTTCCGTTGTGCCCGGAGCTGGGCAATCTTGTTGGCGAAGATTGAGGCGTGATAACCGGCTTGCTGTGCGTCACCACCCAGGTCTATGGCGTCATAGAACATGCTTACACTCCGGTTAGCCAGTTCACTTCCGGTCTCGTCAATAAACTTCTGCCAGCAGAGTTTGCCCCTGATGCCAGAAAGCAGCCTGGTGTGAAGCCGCTTAACCTCCCACCTGAGGGTATGTATGGCATCCAGGTCAAGTCGGGCCAGGGCATCCCGCACCGTGGTTCCTATTGCCGCAGAAACGCCGCCCAGAGAGCCCAAGAAGGACCCTACCTCGGCATCCCGTTTAACTACCTTTTTATCATCCAGGGCGCTTATCCATCCTACGGGGAAAATAAGAGCGGCTATGGCCAACATCATCCACCCAAGGTTGGCGCCTACCAGCAAGAGCAGAGCGAGGAGGATTACACTGGCGGGAATAACAAGCCTGAATATTTTTCGCACAAGCTTCTGCTCTTTAGTGCCCGCCCAACGCAGAACCATCACCTCTTTGGGTGATATTAAATATATTATCCAGACTCCCAGGACGGTGGTTAAGATGGCAACCATCACCATTCCCAGGATAACGGCTGTCTCTATTTTCCATATCATGGTTGAGATTATTCCCATAATAATAATCAGTACCGCTGACAGAATCAGTGAAACGTAGGCGTCAGTCCACAGCTTTAGTGTTTCCAGCTTTCTCCCGTAATCGTTGTTGTAGGCCGCTGCCTGGGCCTCCGCTTCACGGACGAGAAAATCGCTTTCCGGTTCCCCGGAGAGAAGGGAGGTGGAGAAGCGGAGAAGCAGACCCTTTATCTCATCTTCCTCGGCCGATTCTCCTACGATGCGGCAGGCTTTGGCGTAGTCATAGCGCAATCGCCGGTACATAGATTCGATTTTTCTGAAGTATCCGGCGAAACCGCAGGGAACCTCAGCCGCGTGCTCGAAGATTTGCTTTCGTGGTACGCCAGCCGTGGCAATAACAGACATATAGGAAAGCTGGTAGAGCAGGTCAAAGCCCAGAAGACTCTTGCTGCGGGGCGGCTGCCTATCCGGGTTTTCCTCTTTACGGAGCAACTTTTTTGCGATTTCGCCGAGTTTCATTCTGATTTACCTCTTACTTATACCCCTCTGTGGGGGTGAAACTTATCTAGGGCGTGTAGCCGGTGAATTGGACCGAGACGGGAACACCATTGGCGGTGGAGATAACTGCCAGATTGGCGGTTTCCTCCCCCACCGGCGGGTTGAGCTTAGCCTCAATCACCATCTCCTCGCCGGGATTGAGTATTCCTGGCTCAAAGGCCTCTGCGGTCAGGTTCTCTGCGTTCAGGTAAATACCCGTCCTTCTCCACTCGTTATTACCTGGTGCTCCCTCAACATAAGGGAGCCATTTCACGTAGTATGTGCCGCCAGAATCATAGTACTGAACAATGACATCCCAGCTGGTGAAACTGGCTAGCTTTGTCTGACCGTCGTTTTTCAGTGTCACCTGCAGGGTGTCTGGCGAAGTCTGGTTGGCGCTGAGGGTGGAGAGGTCTGTTCTCATTATCTCTTCGTCCCTCTCGCTTACCGTTTCAAGTCCAAGGGTGGTACTATCTACTGAGTAGAGAAAGCCTTGGGACATGGTCATCCCACCAACTATGATGAGCGCGATACATATTACGGCGACAATGGCGGTCTCCATGTTTCTCCCTGCTACATGCTGAAGTAGTATTCGTCTGATATCCCATTGGGTATGACCACTTTTATGAAATAGGTTCCCGTACCGGGGTCACTATCATAGGTTATGGTGATTTTCAGGGTGGCACCGGTTTTCCATTCCGTGTTATTTTCTAAGGTGTACTGCCAGCGAGGATACCCACCCCCAGCATCATCCACGTGGGGGATGCGGGAAAAGTCACCCTCCTGCCCAAAGAAGACATCGCTCTCCTCAATGGATACTATCCGTGAGCTACCAACGTTCTTCACCCATATGTACTCCGTGGTTCGGTTGGCTGTATTCGCCGCGTGCACGATACTTATCCGGCTTTTCATCCTGTCGTTTATCTTATCCGTCATGCTCACCAGAGCTGAGCTGGAACGGTTTATCGCTGGATATACACTATTGAATAGAATCACCGAACAAATTACCCCCGCTATGATTAACAGAGCCGTAGTTATGGCCTTGTCCACAAAAGACCTCCCTCATCCATCCAAAACAACGCCCAACATATAGAACTCTCATTGGAATCACTCCCTCCCACAGCCCCTAACAGCGGGCAAGACATCATCACCACCCGGGGGTATAAGGGTGGAGGCATCCCGATGCCTCCACCCCTATTAGAACGAACCTAGTGAAGGTCCATTACCGTGTCCAGGTAAGCTGGCGTGGTACGCTCGATGGTCAGCACCGCTCCTACCGCTGGCTTGATCTCGACGGTGAAGGTGTGGTCCGTGGTCACGTTGTCGGTGCCCAGAAAGCCGTTAGCCGTGCTACCATAGGACCAGATGCTGCCATCGTAGCTGTGGAACCAAGCGGTAATCACTGCCGACTCGCGGACATCAAGATAGTAGTCGTTGTTGTTGTTGCCTATCCACCTTAGTGTCCAGACCATATTGGCAATGGTTACGTTGCTATCGTTATAGGCGAGCTGGGTTGGATTCTCCAATCCGCTGGGTACCAGGGCGCCGCCAGCTAAGGAGTAGGGTGGGGTGAGGTCAATTGCCTCTCCACTCGCCATGGCGCTCCCCAGGGTGATTTCCACCTTGCCCACGTAGCTGCTGATATTGGCATCACCTTTATAGGCAACCACCGCACCCCTTTGCTCCAGAGTGCTCTGGGTCTCCGCCAGCCCGGCATAGATAGCCTCCTGGCTCTTCTGCGTGGAGAACAGCCCGGCGGTGAGTACCGTGTAGGCAAACACCGCTGCCACCACCACGAAAGCAATCAGGATGATGGCTGTCTCCAGCCCGGTTATCCCCTCCTGGCCACGGTGCATTCTAAACAACCTTCGCATCATCTTGTTTCCCTCCTTCCATTGTTTCTTCTGCGAGAGGGGTCTCGGACCGCTTTACAAGCCGGGTTCCGAAACCGCCCTCCTCCCGCTTGTTCACCTGATATATCCGGCCTGGATAAATCAGCACTAGTTCATGCTCATGACGCTGTCAATGTAGGCCGCCGTGGTACGCTCAAAGGTCAGCACGGCACCAGTAGGAGTTTTTATCTCGATGGTGAAGGCCTTGCTCGTACTGAGATTGGGGCTAAGGGCATCTATCAGGTTGCCGCCGTCAGCACCGTTAACCGCATTGCCGATAGTTATCTGGAACTTTTCGTTCGTTTCCAGAAGGTCATCGCCGTCAGCATTCCCCAGCTTGGTAGTCTGCCAGTAGAGGTCATCCACCCGCTGGTCCTGGTCAATGTAGGAGATTACCACCACGTTGGTGCTGCTGCTACCCGCAATCCCGGTGTTGCTGCCGTCTGCCGTCGGCTCGGTAAAATTGATCGGTTCTCCACCCAGGGCACTGGCTAGGGTAAAGGTTAGCTGGCTTATGTTGCCACTGGCGCCCGTCTGTTCTGCCTTGGCAATAACGGAACCCTTCATGTTCATGGTGCTCTGGGCCTCCTCCAGCCCGGCATAGATAGCCTCCTGGCTCTTCTGCGTGGAGAACAGCCCGGCGGAGAGCACGGTGTAGGCAAATACCGCGGCTACTACCACGAAGGCAATCAGGATAATGGCTGTCTCCAGCCCGGTTATTCCTTTTTCTCCCCTGTGTATTTGATTGGCTATCTTCCTCAACATTTCTATACCTCCTCCTTTCTTTTTTGTGTTTCTGATTTCATCTCTTTGCTTCACGTGACTTCACCCCTAGTTTAGATTGGTTACGTCTCTGACCCTCATCGGCATGGTGCGCTCTATGTTAAGCACGGCTCCCTTGTGCGGCTTCACCTCAATGGTGAAGGTGTGGTTGCGGCTCAGCTTCTTTTTGTCCGGGAGACCGGCGTTGTTGTTCACGTAGCCGAGGTCCACCGTTATCTGGAACTTCTCGTTGGTCTCCAGGAGAGAGTCACCATCGTCACTGCCAATAGAGGTCTTCGTCCAGGCAAGGTCAGTAACCTGGTTGTAGTTATCGTAGAAGGAGATGGTCACCTTGTGGTTCTTGGTTGACTCATCGCTGATTATGCCATCACTGTCGGCGTCAGTGGTGGTGGTGAAATCAATCGGCTCTCCACCCAGCGCATTGCCTACGGTGAACACCAGTTGATTGGCATAGGTCGACATCGGGTCATTGTTATCGTTCAAGTTGGCCCCGGTCTCGATGACGTCCAGGTAGAAGGTGCCGGTGCCGTCCGTGCTCAGCTCAATACCGTAGAAATCGGCGCTGTCATCATTACCACCCGCAAGGGTGACGGTATGTTTCTCCCAGCCGGTTCCGGTGGCATTGATGGTGTATGACTGAGTGGTGGCTGCGCTGAGGTCGTTGGTGGTGGCCAGGTGGAAGGTGAGGTTGTTGGCCAGCCCGGCAGAAGCCTTAATCCAGAAGGTTATGGTATCGCCGTCGGTCCAGTCCTTGGTCTTCATGGGGTGGTAGATTACCTCATCAGCCGCGCTCATATTGGCAGCGACAATGGCTTTGAGGCTGCCAACGCCTTCCGTCATATTGGCTGATGCCGTATTCCGGGTCACGGTGGCATCCGTGTCCGCCACCCACCCCAGCGGGTAATCGCAGTTGTCCAGCGGTACCTCTTCACTACCCTGACTGTCGACATCGTCAAACCTGACATTGTCCAGGTAGAAGGTCCCCGTGGTGTCTATAGTCAGCACAATCCCGTAGTAAGCGGCGCTGCTGTCATTACCACCGGTGAGGTCAAAGGAATGTTTCTCCCAGCCGGTCCCGCTGGCAGTGATGACATATGACTCGGTTGAGGTGCCGCTCAGGTCAGTGCCGGTGGCCAGGTAGAAGGTGGTGTTGGCACTCACTGCAGCATCCGCCTTTATCCAGAAGCTCACCGTATCGCCGTTGGTCAGGGTCATGGTCTCCATGGCGTGATAGATTATCTCATCGCCGGTGGTCATACTCCCACCGATAACGGCTTTCAGGCTGGCACTGCCCTCCATCTTGTCCGAGGTCTCGCGGGTGACGGTGGCATCCGTATCCGCTTCCCACTCCAGCGGGTAATCCAGGTCGTCCAGCTCAGACACGCCGATGGCGAGCACGGCTCCCTTGAGCTCAATGGTGCTCTGGGCTTCCTCCAGTCCGGCATAGATAGCCTCCTGGCTCTTCTGCGAGGAGAACAGCCCGGCGGAGAGCACGGTGTAGGCAAACACCGCGGCCACTACCACAAATGCGATCAGGATTATCGCCGTCTCGAGCCCGGTTATCCCTTTTTCACCCCTCCGTATCTGTCTCAGTAATCTCTTTGGCATTTTTCCTCCTCCTCTGGCTATTTTTGTAACTCTCCAAACGTTGTATTCTCTTTACTTCAAGTTTTCCTAAGCATTATCATCACCCCCTCTTTTCCCTTATCCTGTAGACTGTTCATGTCGTATGCTCATACTCCACCTCCTTAGTGTAGGTTCACCATGTCAGAAACCCGGCCCGGAACCGTTCGCTCAATTGCCAGTACCGCCCCCGTGGGAGGCTTTATCTCTAAGAGAAAGCGATTGTATGCCCTGACCGAAACAGAAGTACCGTTAAAACTGAGCGCCGAAAGATCGACCGTGATCTGAAATAGCTCATTCTCATCAAGAAGATTGTCTGAGTTAACCGTAGACAGCTTGGTTAGCGTCCAGTTTATCGAGGGAAATAGATAGGTAGAGTCACTATATGAGACAACTACCTTGTTATTGGGCGAGCCAGTATCAGTGAAATCGGTCGGCTCGCCTGCGGAGACGGCGGCCACGGGTATGTAGATTTCAGTTACGTTCCCACCTACCATCTTGGCTATGATATTACCCCTCAGGTTAATACTGCCACTGCTTTGTCCCAGCCCCTGGTGAATCGCTAGTTTTGCCTTCTGCGAGGAAAACAATCCCGCCGATAGAACCACATAGGCAAAGACTGAGGCCACCATAACAAAGGCAATAAGGACGATGGCTGTCTCCAGCCCGGTGATGCCCATTTGATTATTGTCTGTGTTGGGTACGAGACTGCTTAATCCAGTTCGCCGTTTCACGGTCTCAATTTACCTTTTACGGCTTTCAATAACTACCAAGCGACATAGCATTTAGACAACTTGCTAACAGGCAAATGTCCCTCATACTTACCACTTCCCTTATGGTAGCCAGATTTATGGTGAAAAATACGTGCTAGGGTGTATTGTCATGATGCGAACTGCCATTGGTATAATCGTAGAGTCCCAGGTATGTCATCTGGATAAGAAACCTTTTCATCATTGCTGAAAATAGCTTCGGGCTAAGTCATCAATGTCCAGTAATGCCGGTGATATGCAGAGTCCGTACCTTTTAATGGGATGAGTGTCTTGGATTTTCAAACCGACCACGGAGAAGAACTTTTATTAGACAGTGGAAAAACGTACTGGGAAGGCGGGCAAGAAATGGCTGAAAAAGTGACACTCTACGCAGCAGAGGACCAGGAATTATACCGGGAGGCATATAAATCAGCCTTTCCACCAGATAGCCCGATAGCTCTCATAGGACTTTCTCCCAATTCTGACACGAGCCTTTTGAGGTGCACGCTGTCAGAAGTTAACCCCGATGTGCTGCTGCTTGGTACCAACCGGTTCAGTGCCTGTCATATCGAAGAACTGGAGCTTATCCGGAGGGACCAGCCCAGGATTGGCATTGCCCTCTTCTTAGGGTGTTATGACGTTGAACATCTCCGGCATTTGCGAAGACTTGCGATAAAGGGCAATGGAGGGGTAGCCGTTTTTTTGAAGCAGTCATTGGATCATGCCGAACAACTGCGCCAAATCATTCTGGCGGTCAACCACGGACAGGTCATCCTTGACCCCGCGCTGACGGATGTCATGTTCGCTGAGAAAATTGTACATCCCTGTACAGAAAAGCTCACTTCCAGGGAGCTGGAAGTTTTGTCTTTGCTCTCAAGAGGATACACCAATGGGGCAATAGCAGAAGCCCTTTTCATCGATATCAGGACAGTGCAAAAACATATAAATAGTATGTACTGTAAGTTTCAAGAAAGAACCGATTTTAATGGTATGCACCGCAGAGTACGTGCGGCCAGAATCTACCTTGAAACAATAGGAGAATTGCCGGCAGCACCTGAGCCAGCCGGGTAACCAGGTTTTCCTTATCCAGATAATCGAGAAGAGCATATAAGGTATGGAGGCTATATGGTTCCTGCAACCAGTAAAGGCAGAGTGACAAACCCGTTAGTAAGGGAAGAGAAGCGGGAACGAGGTGCTCTAGATAGGGTTGGTTTAGACAGCATAATAGAAGGGGGTAATATCAGTCAACATAAGGCGCAGTTAACCAGGAACAGCAGACCAAAATTGTTCACACGTGCTGGCTACAAGAATGGCAACAGGCCTCGGCAAAGGTTGTCTGTTGTCTCGGTAGAAGCGCCCCCGTGGGTAGACGTACCGCCTGCCCCGCTGGACGTTTTGCTCTATAGTTCGTGGCTCCGAGGTTGCCTTCGGCCCTAACATGTTGTTACAGATAATTATAAGAAGGGAGATTAGGCGAACACGCGTTCGCCGTAGTGCTGTTGGGTTAAGATGGTACGCGTTTTATTAGATGAGCAGCGTGACAGAGTGGACGACCGGCATAAGACAAAAGAGCAGCTCATTGGTGAGTTGGCAGAGATGCGCTGGCGAATCGCTCAACTGGAGGAGTCAGACCGGCAGCGAAAACGGGCAGACCAAACGCTGCAAGTAGCCTATCGGTTCCTCCAGATTGCCAATAGGCAAACAGAGATGAAGTTCCTGTTGGAAGAATTCGTGGCGGGGATACAGGACTTCACCGGCTGTAATGCGGCAGGAATCCGTATATTGGATGAGGAAGGTAACATCCCCTATCATGCCTACCGGGGGTTCAGTTATGAGTTCTACGAATTAGAGAGCCTGCTATCGACTAGGTCAGACCGGTGCATGTGCATTGATGTCATTAAGGGGACGACCGACCCCAAGCTCCCGTTCTACACGGAGGGCGGCTCCTTCTATATGAACAATACTACGCGCTTCCTGGCTACAGTTTCAGAAGAGGAGAAAGGGGAAACCTGCAATAAATGTAACCAGTTTGAATACGAATCCGTAGCGTTGGTTCCCATCCGCGAAGGCAACCGCATCCTGGGTTTGATCCACATTGCTGACCCACGGGAGGGCATGGTCCCTCTAGGGGTGGTTGATGTGCTGGAATCTGTTGGAGTTCAGCTGGGCATGGCTATCAGGCAGGTGATGCTACAGGAGGAGGCGCAAAGGTCAGGGGAGGAGTTAGCTCTCATCCTTGATTACGCCGCTGAGGGAATTACTGTCTCTGACCTGGGAGGGAATATTGTGCGGACGAACGAAGCTACGGTTCGCCTGCATGGCTATGATAATAAGGAGGAAATCATTGGGCTGAGTGCCTTTGACCTTATTGCCGAGAAAGACCATGACCGGGCTATGGAGAGCCTCTTAAGGACGGCTGAGCAGGGGTACACCAACTACGCACAATGTAAATTCATGAGACGTGACGGGAGTGAATTTGATGCTGAGTTACGCGTTGCTGGCCTTAAAGATGCCAATGGTAGCCCCACGGGTTTTGTGGCTATCACCCGTGACATCACTGGGCGAAAGCAGGCAGAGGAGCGGGAGCGGCTCATGGCGCTCTTTGCCGAATTGAACCCAGCGCCGGTTATTCGCTTCGGTGGCGATGGCCGGGTGCTGATGGCAAACCGCTCCGCTGCTGAGCTACTTGACATAGGGTCGGCAGACGGCGTGTTCTTGTCCTCTATCCTGCCTGGTATTGAAGCAGTAGACCTCGCCGCCTGCATACGTGATGGTGCCACTCTTTCCTACTCGGCACAAATCGGCACCCAGTTCTTCCACTTCATGATTCAGGGTATACCTGAGATGGATGTCGGACAAATTTACGGGAGCGATATAACCGAGCGTAAGCGGTTGGAGCGTGACCTAAATCAACGGGTTCAAGAACTTCAGTGTCTGTTTGCTGTTGCCAGCGTTGCTCAAACAACAGGCATAAATTCAGATGCACTATATCAAGAAGTGGTCAATGTACTCGCATGTGCCTGGCAGTCCTCGGGGGCCACCCTCGCTAGAATTACCATCGATGGCAAGAGGTTCGAGTCAGAAGGTTGCGGGGAAGGTAATTGGGTGGTAGCTTCGGATATCAAAGCATTCGGGACCAAAGCGGGGAGCGTAGAGATCGGTTACCGGGACGAGAGACCGGAGATTGACGGGGAACTAACGTCAAAACAGGAGAAACAACTGATTAATACCGTTGCCGACCTGTTGGGGAGAATCACTGAGCAAAAGAAGATGCAGGAGGCGCTGCGGGATAGTGAAGAATTCAGCTCCAATCTGCTCACAAATTCTCCCAATCCCATACTGGTAATCAACCCGGATACCTCATTACGATATGTAAATCCAGCTATGGAAAAGCTAACCGGTTTTACTTCCGCAGAGCTTGTTGGCAGGAAAGCACCTTTTCCCTGGTGGGCGAAAGAAAACATGCAGGAAAGGCTCAGTAGATTAAAGGAAATCCTGCCCAAGGGAGTGGTCAGAGGGGAGAGTTTTTTTCGAAAGAAAAATGGAGACCGATTCTGGATTGAGATTACCTCCGCACCGGTAATCAGAGATGGAGAGTTCAAGTATTACCTGTCAAACTGGGTTGACATCACCGAGCGAAAGCGGGTGGAGGAAAAGATAAAGCAAGCGGGTGAGGAGTGGCGGATAACCTTTGACTCCATTACCGATTTAGTTTCCATTCAGGATAAGGATTTCAGGGTTATCAGGGTGAATAAGGCCTATGCCGATACCTTTGGCATGAAACCAGAGGAGGTTATCGGCAAACACTGTTATAAATTGATCCATGGAGCAAATAAGCCGGTGGCCCTTTGCCCTTGTAAAAAAACAATTGAGACCAAAGAGTCAGCTACGGTGGAATTATTTGAACCTCGTCTGGGGATTCATCTCGAAGTGACTGCATCGCCTGTATTCAATAAGAAAGGCGAGGTGGCAGCCATTGTCCATATCACTAGAGACATCACCGGGCGCAAGCGGGCGGAAGAGGCGCTGCGGGAGAGTGAGGAGAAGTATAGAGCTCTTGTGGAAAATGCAACTGATTTTATATTTCTGATTGATAAGGATAATAAAATACTGTCTCTTAACCAATCTGCGGCAACCCTTTTTGGTAGAGAAGCCGGGGAATTAATAGGCAAAGCAATCTTTGATATATTCCCCAAGGAAATGGCCGCAGGATTCTCGGAAAGTATTAAAGAGGTATTCCAAACGGAGCAAGTAAAAGCATCTGACACCAAAATGATTGCCGGGGAAAAGGAAATGTGGATAAGTGCCAATCTTAGCCCGGTGAGAGACCTTGAAGGTAAAGTAGTAGCTGTAATGGGCGTGACCAGAGACATCACTGAGCGCAAGCGGGCGGAAGAGGCGCTGAGTGGGGCTCTGGCTGACTCACGAGAGCACGAAGTGGAAATCACGGCACTGCTGGAGGGGACGCGGGCGGTCTTGCACTACCACGAATTCGAGGAAGCTGCCCGCTCTATTTTCGATTCCTGCAAGAATCTAATTGGAGCCACTGCCGGATATGTTGCCCTATTAAGTGAAGACGGAGACCAAAATGATGTTTTGTTTCTGGACTCAGGTGGGCTTTCTTGCACTGTTGACCCCTCGCTCCCCATGCCCATCCGCGGACTGCGTGCGGAAGCCTACCGCACCGGCAAAGCAGTCTACCACAACGAATTCGACCAAAGTGAATGGGTGAAGTTGATGCCGCCGGGGCATGTTACCCTCAACAATGTTCTATTTGCCCCGCTGATGATTGAGGGACGGGTGGTGGGGGTGCTCGGTCTGGGCAACAAACCGGGGAATTTCACTGAAAATGATGCGCGCGTGGCATCGGGATTTAGCGAGCTTGCCTCAATTGCTCTGCGCAACAGCCAGACGTGGGAATCCCTGCAGTACAGCGAAGAGCGCTTCCGCTCGGTAACGCAAACGGCCAACGACGCCATCGTCGCCGCTGACAACCGGGGCCACATAGTCTTATGGAACCGCGGGGCGGAAGCTATCTTTAGCTATTCGGCCGATGAGATTGTCGGCAGGACACTTGTCTCCCTCATGCAACAACGATTCCGCAAAGCTTTTCGAAGAAGAATGAAACGGGTGATTTCAACCGGAGAACCGAAGGTTAGCGGAAAAACAATCGAGTTGATTGGTCTCAGAAAAGATAGCAGCGAATTCCCAATGGAGCTTTCCCTTGCCACCTGGCAAAAAGGGCAGGAAGTGTTCTTTACGGCTGTCATCCGTGATGTTACTGACCGTAAGCGTGCACAAGAGAACCTGCAGCAGCTTTACGAAAATGAAAGAGCACTGAGGCGAGAGCTTGAGGCGGAAGCAAAAAGAAGAATAGAATTCACCAGGGCATTAGTCCATGAGTTAAAGACCCCGCTTACCCCGGTAATGGCTTCGAGTGAGCTTTTGGCTGAATATATAGAAGGAGAACCCTGGCTGAGTTTGGCCAAGAATATTTACCGCGGTGCATCTAACCTGAGCAAGAGGATTGACGAACTTCTCGACCTGGCAAAAGGTGAAATAGGTATGCTCAAGCTGAACCCGAAATCAGTCTCGCTGCATAAACTGCTTCAGACAGTGGTTGAGGATATGATTCCGGTAGCTTCGAGCTATGGGCAATCCCTCACTCTGGACCTGCCCTCATCTCTGCCGAAGCTCCAGGCTGATGAAGGCCGTCTGCGGCAGGTTATGCTCAATCTCTTAAACAATGCCTGCAAGTTCACCCATGAGGGAGGAGGTATTACCGTAAGAGCCCGGCTGGATAACACCAACCTGCTAGTGGAGGTGCAAGATACGGGACCTGGGTTAACCGAGGAAGAGCAGGACCGGCTTTTCCAGCCTTATCACCGGATAGAAAGCGACCGGGAGCGTCTAAGCGGGTTGGGGTTGGGCCTGGCTCTGTCCAAGACACTGGTGGAGCTTCATAAAGGCCGTATCTGGGTTAAAAGTAAAAAGGGTGAGGGCAGCACTTTTAGCTTCGTGCTACCCCTGAACGATGTTAAGAAGTTAGAAAAAGGTACTGAAACAGGAGGATAACTTATGAAAGCAAAAGTGCTGATTATTGAGGATGACCCGGAAATCGTCGAGTCTATTACCCTGGCCATGCGGCTGAACTGGCCGGAAGCTAAAGTGATTTCAACTGCTCGGGGACAGAAAGGAATAGAGCTGGTAGAAGCGGAAGCCCCTGACATCGTTATCCTTGACCTGGGGCTTCCTGACGTAAGTGGCTTCCAGGTGTTGAAGCAGATTCGTCTATTCTCCTCAATTCCCGTTATTGTCCTCACCGTAAGGTCGCAGGAAGAAGATGTGATAAAGGCGCTGGAAAATGAAGCCAGTGACTATGTGGTCAAGCCTTTTAGACAAATGGAGCTACTGGCAAGGGTAAAGGCTCACGCAACTCAGTGGATGGCTAATCAGATCAAATCGGCGCTAACGCAAAATCACAAGCGTGAGTAAATTGCCTGCCGCACTGAAGCCCGCAGTTCTTAAGGGCCAGCTACTCTAATACCCTTCAGTCACCAGCCACACATTCCTGAAGGAGAGAGATGTTCACTGATATCCCTGTCCCTCTCTGCCAGCAGCGATTACCGCTCAGTAACCCATTGAGCCATAGCTCTTTCACCATGACATCGGTGAGCTAGCTAAGTTCTCCCTAACTACAACCAGGTGAGTAAGTCGTCAATACTGCGGTAAGTCTGGTTATCTGTACATCCCCCCACAAGTGTCCACGGTACGCAACAGCCTCTTGTTACCCTCATCGGTCGCCACGGCTACTACAAACCAGCATTTTACTCTCTTGTTTGCCGGAGTGATATTGACAATATCGCCAAGCGGGACTATATTCTAGCTACAGGAAAGTGTTCCGGGGCAATGATGTGTTGCGGGCTGTAGAGAAATGAGAGCGTGCCCTGCTGCCTGAGCAGGTTACTGCTATCCCTTCTACCCTGACATCGGACCACTGAAACCGGGGCTCCGTCTATAGGCCCGTTGGTTAGAACTGTTACTTGCGCCAGGAGGTGAAGGATGGAGGATAAGACTCAAACAAGAGAGCAGTTGATAACTGAATTGACTGTGCTGCGCCAGCGGCTTGTCCAATCGGAGGCATTAGAAACCGAGCGCAAGCGGGCGGAGCAGCAAACAGAACTCTCCTTAAGAGTAATGGAGCTTCTTGGCGATCCTGGAGACCCGACTGAGATAAAGCGCCAGATCCTCCTGCTTATCAAGGACTTCTCCGGCTGCGAGGCTATTGGCATTCGTCTGAAGGTGGGAGAGGACTTCCCGTATTACGATACTGATGGTTTCGTTGAGGGGCATGTTGCCACCGAGAGCTACCTCTGTGCCCTTGACGAAAAAGGTGAGATTGTCAGAGATTCCCAGGGTAAAGCTCTCCTGGAATGCCTGTGCGGGAACATTATCCGCGGCTGGTTTGACTCCGGGAAGCCTTTCTTTACCGAGGGAGGCAGTTTTTGGACCAATAGCACCACTGACCTGCTGGCTTCCACTACCGAGGAAGACCTCCTGACAAGGACGAGGAACCGTTGCCACGCCGAGGGTTACGAGTCGGTAACTCTGATACCGCTTAAGTCTGACAGTGAAATCATCGGGCTCCTGCAGCTTAATGATAGACGGCGCGGCCGCTTCACCGCGGAACTCATACGATTTTATGAGGGGATTGCCCAGAGCATAGGAGTCGTAGTAGCTCGCAAACGGGCGGAGGAGGCTTTAAAAAACAGTGAAGAACAGTTTCGAACTTCGATTGAAAATATGCTGGATTGCTTTGGTGTTTACTCGGCCGTTCGTGATGAATCAGGTCGCATCCTAGACTTTCGAGTAGAGTATGTAAATGAGGCGGCCTGTGCGAGCAACCTTATGACCAAGGAGGAGCAGATTGGCAAGGGCCTTCTCGAACTGCTACCGGCTCACCGGGAAACGAGTCTTTTTGACGAATACTGTCAGGTAGTAGAAACGGGCAAGCCACTCATAAAAGAATCGCTAGTCTATGAAGATGTCTATAAAGAACAGCGCCTTGCTAGAGCGTTCGATATTAGGGCAACAAAACTTGGGGATGGTTTTGTAGCTGCCTGGCGCGATATCTCCGAGCGCAAGCGGGCGGAGGAGGCGCTGCAGGAGAGCGAAACAGAACTTTCCGCTATATACAACAATGCGCCCATAGTAATGATTCTCGTGGACGCAGAAAGGCGAGTGCGGAAAGTTAATCGCACTGCCGTCGAATTCACCCGCCGCCCGGAAGAGGAAATGATAGGCCTTCGTGCCGGAGAAGCGCTTCGCTGCCTTCATTCTCTGGATGATCCCAAGGGCTGCGGGTTTGGTCCTTCCTGTGAGAAATGTCCGGTACGTAATGGCGTGTTGGATACCTTTGACACAGGTGAGAGTCATCATCAGGTGGAAGCCAAGCTTCCCTTTGCTCGGGGAGAGAAACAGGAGGAAAGGGACTTTCTTGTATCGACCGCTCCCCTCACCCTGTCGATGGGCCAGATGGTGCTCGTGTGCATCCAGGACATCACCGAGCGCAAGCAGGCGGAGGAGGAATTAGAAAGGTCACGGGAACAGTTGCGCAACCTGGCTGCACACCTGCAATCAGTGAGGGAGCAAGAGGCAACCCAAATTGGGCGGGAGATTCACGATGAGCTGGGGCAAGTGTTGACCGCCCTCAAATTAGACCTATCCTGGTTGCGCAGCCAACTAACCGAAGAGCAACGACCACTGCATAGGAGAATACGCTCGATGTTGGGGCTGATTGATAGCACCGTCGAAGCGGTAAGAAGAATATCCACGGCCTTAAGACCGCGAATGCTGGACGACCTTGGCCTTACCGCAGCCATTCAGTGGCTGACCAGCGAATTTCAGGAACGAACGGGCATTACCTGCCACGTTGTCCTGAGACCCAAGGAAATTGTCCTGGATAAAGAACGTTCCACCACCATTTTCCGCATCATACAGGAGGCGCTGGTGAATGTCACTCGCCATGCCGGTGCCACCAATGTCCGGGTATCCTTGACAAAGAGAGGCGGTTATCTGACACTAAAAGTGCTGGATAATGGTAAAGGGATTACCAAAGAGCAAATATCTGACCCCAAATCCTTTGGAATAATCGGCATGCAAGAACGGGTCAACTTCTGCGGAGGTAAGTTCCAAATAAGCGGTATTCGTGGTAAGGGAACCACAATAGCGGTACGTATTCCAACGGGTCTGATTACAACCGCAAATGAGCTGACTTAGCAAAATGAGACCACAGTATATTAAGAGTGGATACGCCCTCTAACCGAAAGCCTCGACAAATAAAAACCTCAAAACTTTATTGCCGAAAGAACGCCACTGAATTCTTCCTGCTTAGCTTGGTTTTGGTTCCATCGTTGTTTTCCTCACTTCTGTTCATTTTTTAGGACTTGGGGCAAATTGTGCCAGTATCCCTCCTCTGCCTACCATCATGTTATCTCCTTGTTCGCTAGGAATATCCCTCCTAAGTTACTGGCCCAATTGTTTACAGGATGTTTATGCCAGTGGTATTGACCTTTATGCTCTGTTTACCACGTGGGTTATAGCCTGATATTGGGTTTGAGAAATCCCATTCCAATTGACGGGGGATAAAGCCAATGGTAAAAATACTCATCGCGGATGACCACTCCATCGTTCGCCGGGGACTGAAGCTAATCCTCCGTGAGACATTCGGCACAGGGGCAACGGGTGAAGCCGCTAACGGGCTTGAAGCGCTAAACAGGGCAGGCGATTACGACTTGGTCTTACTGGACATTGCCATGCCCGGCATGAATGGTCTGGAAGTTCTGAAGGAGCTCAGAAGACGGAAGTCCAGAGTGCCCGTACTGATATTGACCATGTATCCGGAAGAGCAATATGCCATCCGCGCCTTGCGAGCTGGTGCTTCTGGATATCTGACCAAAGAAAGCGCTCCGGATGAGTTGGTAACGGCGATACGAAAAGTGCTTGCTGGTGGGAGGTATGTCAGCTCTTCTCTCGCTGAGAGATTGGCCGCTTACGTAGACCATGACATAGAAAAGCCGCTCCATGATACCCTGTCTGACCGTGAGTATGAAGTGATGCGCCTGATTGCCTCAGGTAGAAGGGTGAAGGAAATTGCCGAAGAATTATCGCTGAGCGCAAAAACGGTAAGTAGTTATCGAGGCCGCGTCCTGACCAAACTGAACATGAAGAATAATGCTGAATTGACACTGTACGCGATACAAAACCAGTTACTGTAATGAAAGGGCAGCTAGATAGCCAGCCGGGGGCAGCAGACAATATTCTTTACTTTGAGTTTGTCTCTACCATAAGCCACCCGGTCCCGGAACGGAATAACGCCTCAGCTGCTTTGAGAGATATTTAGCCTCCTTGTCCGGAACGGCGCATCCAGACAAAACCGGTGACGTTTTAGTCATTTTCCCCGCAAACTTTCGCTCTGCTCACCCACAAGGCTGAATGGTAATCCAAGTTCTCTGCCAGAAAACACCTACAAAATAATGGGTCAATGTCGTACAGCAATACCAGACTTAAACTGATACCAATGCTGTACTGCATGGTCTAAACTACTTGGTTGTGGCCGGCTGGTTACACGCCTGGACCTTAATGATAGCGGGCCCCTGCGAAGGTACTAACTTTAGACCGTTAGATTGGGAAGAGTTAAAGTGGGCGGTAATGGTTCAGGGGCAGTAAAACTTTACGTAGTGGAACGCCTAAAGGTGTTTGCCTACCCATACAAGGCTATTTTCCCCCCAGGTGGTTCCATTTGTCTCCTCGGTGTTTCAACTAACGGAGACGTCGCCAATTTGCCAAATACACTCTCAGCACTAAGCCCGGACGTATTGTTAATGAGCTCTGAGCGCCTGGACAGGCATCTTATAGGCGAGCTGAATGAAATACGCTCCGCCCTTCCCGGGATGGGGGTCGTCATTCTGGTGGCATCAAATGAATTTAGTGGCAGACAGCTATTAAGGAAGCTTGACATGGGTTCGAGCGCGGGGATGGCACTTTTCTTAAGACAATCATTAAGCCGGATAGAACAGCTATTTGGATTACTTGCCGGTGTGAGCGAAGGATACTTCATTCTTGACCCGGAACTTACCATCCCATTGTTTGGCTGGAAACCAAAGCGTAATCTATTGGCCGGGCTTACTCAAAGGGAGCTAGAGGTTCTGGACTTACTGGCCAATGGGTTTACTAATTGTGCGATAGCGAAAGCCCTCTATATAGATGTTAGGACAGTCCAAAAACACATAAATAATATGTACTACAAGTTTAAGGAAAGAACCGATTTTGTTGATAAGCACCCCAGGGTGAGTGCTGCTAAACTTTACCTTGAAGCAATTGAGTAGCGGGTGCTCCCTTTTTGTGGCTGGAAGGAGTGGATATGCCACTGAAAGGCCTGTCAGGCAAGACTGCTTTTGAGCTTGACCGGGAAGACTAGCCAGTAAACAACCGCTACACATCAGGGAGGTCGGCAAACCCAAGTTTGCCGACCTCCCTCTTTTTGCTCAAATCCAGCTGGAGAGCCGTTGATTAAAGTGGTATTAGAGTGGAACCATGTAAACACCACCACCGGACAAATATTCGCTCTAGAACCAAAGAGAGTTGGGGCGTAACATCATGTGTGTGTCCCGTCAGCTGTGGTATCTTCCCGTATCGGGAGCACTACACCGCGTTCGTGTTACCGAAACACTAACCGGTGTAGGTGTGAACCGCAGAAAAACTATGGGGCGTCAATCTGGAAGACCAAAAGTTTTAGAATTCGATGTCAGGGGTAAATGAGTAGCACCCATAGTGACAAAATTCAAGGAGTACGAGGTGAGGAAAAGAAAACCAGAGCGCTCATGCCTCAATTGCCATCACTTCGTGAGACTGGAGGGTAAACCAGCCTGCACTAATATTAACCATGAGCCAGGGAAGCCGAGCTTCGAGCGGCTCGAAAATTTGAAAATGTGCTCATTATTGGCCTACTGGCCGACTCACGAAATAATGCATTTGTTTAGCCTGTAAAGAAGCGTGTAGTTGCAAAACAGACATGGTTGCCGGTTGCACCAGGAACTTCAGGCTCTAGTTTTATGTCTTCTGGGGGATTACTGTAGCTGGCGAAAACTCATTCCTCAGGGCGCTGGACTATGTTAGCCGTATAACGCAGTTTCTATTTGAGAAATGACTTACGGACTTTTGGATAAAACCATTCATCTAATATGGATGTTAAGATGGTAGCCCAAAGGAAGCCGTCAACGGTAGACTGCTACTGCAGTATTTCAAAGAGAAGTTTTAGCTAACAGGACCACCTGAGAAATGGCTGGACCGTAGACATGACCTTTACCGATGGGACACCCTCAATGATCAAGGGGAAGCCGGGCGAAAAGCTAATTAACAAAAGCTGCCCAAGGTGTTACGGCAGTATGTCATTGGAGTTTGACTACGAGGTTGGTCACCATAAGTCGTGCCTGAACTGTGGCTACATAGAATATCTTCACAAGCCATTTTTGAGTTGGAAGCAGCAGTACAAGCGGTGGGAGTGACGACGGAGCTCCTACGGCCGGATAGGGTTTCCCAAGTACTGTAGCTTACATATATGCTGTCATAAAACAATATTGATTCTACTATCCGGTACTAAATCGGGGGTATCGTGTCCATGTTTTCGTTTCGGGAGCGTTGATAACCCCAGCGGTGAAACCAAGATTGCTTTGGAGGAACTTCAGATTCTAGCCATTTAGAGAATTCGGAAGATGACAACAGTAAAAGACCGGCTCTGATTTATATATGGTTTGCTCGAGATTCTAGTTTACCGTTTGTACTGGAACTGAAGGTATGAGTCCGTTCAACCAATAAAAGGAGCTTTGAAGCCGGAATGAATATGACGTTGCTCATAGGCACGCTCACGACTCTGGTCGCTGGCACATTGTTGTTGAAAATCTACTTCAGCAGGGTCAAGCGGCAAGTTTGGCTGCTCGGGCCAATTCTGGGCATAGTACTATTCACATTTGCCACTACCGGGATAATATCGAGTTCGATTGAACCGACCAGCGGCCCCTCCTCTTCAGTAATAACCGTAGACCTCATCTCGCCCGCGGTAATGGTCTCAAACATCGTGCATCAAGGTCTGGGCGAGGGCAATCGGGGAGAAATCCCGAAAGTTCAAGGGATAGATGTGAGACAGTCAGAAGATGGCTACTTTGTTACCGTCCGCTTTGCCATTGACGCTAATAGCTCGGCAGGTCTCATAAGAGATAGTGCTCAAATGGATGTGTACAGTGTGGCAAGAGCACTATATCAGAGTGGGGCACCGATAGCTTACGTCAAAATGGTGGGGACGTTCCCGTTGGAAGACCCGTACGGCTTCATGAGGGAAACCGAAGTCTTGAAGTGCAGTTTAACTTCGACCACTGCTCAGAAAATCAATTGGAGTAGCCTCCGGCACGCTGACTTGTTTGACCTGTTTGATTCCGTATGGTGGCATTCTTCAATTCGTACCGAATAGTATTCATTTGTGTACTTTTTCCAGACCGCATTTGGTGCACCCGGATACAGTGGCAGCTGGCCTTCACCGACCACAACTATCACATCTGAAATAGCGGTCAATATCTGAGCAGGTTGACACACGTTGTGACTTACGTTTAGTGCGTGTCTATGTGATAGTAAATTCGCCTTACAACGTATTATGACGCCTAAGAGTGAGGAATATGTGTAAACCGGGCTCATTTCCCCCTAAACCTTTTGGATTGTACGATATGACATCCTGTTTAATATTGCGTTTGCCCAAATTACGATTAAATTGCCACTAAGATTAGGTTGTGGCATCCTTTATCAATCCTTTGGAGCCACTTACCATAGAACTATAATTTACATTGTTTCTGGAACTTGGAACAACACGCTATGAAGGAATTCAGAAAACCAAAGATGAAGAAGAGAACGATAGCCATAGTAAGTTTGGTCTTACTGTTTGTACTCATCTTTAGTCTCTCCTGCAAGATCGTTGAAAGGGCAGAAGAAGTGATAGAGATGGGTAAAACACTGGTAATGGGGGAGGATATCAGCTCCGATTCCGGGTCGGTTCCCGCTGACAAGCCCACCATCGGAGACACTATTCAAGCTGGCAGTCTTAAAGTAACGCTCCACAAGGCGAGGTTTGGAGGACTAGAACGGCCCTGGGTCTATGCCGAAGTGACTATTAAGAACATTGGAGAATCTGAACTGACCATAGGAAACCCAACTTTGAATTGGCCTGGCCTACCCCCAGTGAACTGGAAGGAGCCTGCATCTGGGGTATCATTTGACCCGCAGTTCTCACACGCTCCAAGGAAGTCCTCCACCCGTGAGTTGAGCTTTTATCTCGGTGTGAAAGGGAGTAGTGGTGTATTTACGAACAAGTTTAACGAGGAATGGCCACGAAATGTCTGGCTCACACTGAATATCGCGGGTAGGAATATTGAGGGTCCGGTATCGGTTGAATTTGCTCTGCCCACATTGGACAATCTGCCAAGGAAGTATAAACGTCCCGGTATCGGTTGAATTAATATCTATATAGATATTTATATGCTTTTATACCCCAGTTCATAATTCATATCATCATCACAAGGGACATGCAAGCCATAACCAATGCTTTAGTTTGGAGAAGCACTGAATCCTAAAACTATGATTAAGCATTAATAAGACTAACTAATGCAACTGCCTGAGATGAAAAGATTACCCGCTATTTTATTGCTTGTGGCATTTGCCTATGCTCATATCGCGGGTGCTACTATTATCGCTGCCGCTGATGACCCGACTATGGAGCCAATAGCCGAAGCCGAAGGGCAGTACTACAATACCGCGCCGTCTTTCTCCAACTTCGGCTTCGATGATGATGTAGCCTTGGACGATGGCTGGTACCAGGTGGACTCCTTCAGCGGGAACTGGACAGCCCTGTTTACCGATGTCGCTGGCACCTTCTGGGATAGCGATGACTGGACAATCCCTGGATTTGGCGCTCTGGTTGAAGGCAGCCACACTATCTACTTCAAGGCTTCAGATGATATCGGCAATGTTGAAGGTGAATCAGGGGAATGGAGCTGGCAGTTCTATAAGGATACCGAACTACCGACAGTTCCAACCGGGCTCAGCAGCACCTCTCACACCACGAGCGTGTGGTCCAGTGACAGCACGGTTACTATCACCTGGACTGACGCCACCGATACCTCCAGCGGCCTTGATGGCTACTCAATCCTCTGGGACACCAGCCCAACCACTATCCCTGACCAGACCAAGGACATCGAAGAAGGCGTTCAGACTACTACCAGCCCGGCCCTGGCTGACGGCAACAGCCACTACTTCCACATCAGGAGCGTGGATAACGCCGCTAACTGGCAGTCTGCCCTCCACCTCGGTCCCTACTATATCGATACCACTAATCCGACTATGGAGCCAATATTCAAAGCTGAGGGGCAGTACTACAATACGGCACCGTCTTTCCCCAACTTTGGCTTCGACGATACTGCAGCTTTAGACGATGGCTGGTACCAGCGGGACTCCTTCAGCGGGAGCTGGACAGCCCTGTTTACCAATGTCGCTGGCACCTTCTGGGATAGCGATGACTGGACAATCCCTGGATTCAGCGCCCTGGCTGAAGGTAGCCACACTATCTACTTTAAGGCATCAGATGATATCGGCAATGTTGAAGGTGAATCAGGGGAGTGGAGCTGGCAGTTCTATAAGGATACTGTACCACCGTCAGTACCAACCGGGGTCAACGGCGCCAGTCAAAGCACAAGTGTGTGGTCCAATGATAACACGGTCACTGTCACCTGGAATGACGCCACCGACAACACCAGCGGCCTTGATGGCTACTCCATCCTCTGGGACACCAGCCCGACCACTGCCCCTGACCAGACCAAGGACATCGAAGAAGGCGTTCAGACTACTACCAGCCCGGTCTTGGCTGACGGCAACAGCCACTACTTCCACATCAGGAGCGTGGACAACGTCGCTAACTGGCAGTCTACCGTTCACCTCGGCCCCTTCTATATCGATACCACTAATCCGGCAGTACCAACCGGGCTCAGCAGCACCTCTCACACCACGAGTGTGTGGTCCAGTGATAACACGGTTGCTGTCACCTGGACTGACGCCACCGATACCGCCAGTGGCCTTGATGGCTACTCAATACTGTGGGACACCGGCCCAACCACTATCCCTGACCAGACCAAGGACATCGAAGAAGGCGTTCAGACTACTACCAGCCCG
>SDBU01001762.1_pt1 | contig 29995 bp, 16 predicted proteins | sample 2277071 | NCBI WGS metagenome assembly SDBU01 (sample SAMN10397929, study PRJNA504765) | marine sediment metagenome | isolation source: marine sediment core GS08_GC12, 126 cmbsf | place: Arctic Ocean: Gakkel Ridge, Loki's castle | collected 2008 | reverse complement strand
ACTTTATAGGTACCCGGGACGTTGTAGCGGGCATGGGCCGTATTGTCACCACTCACGGGATCGGGGGTCCAGTTATAAGACAACGTACCCAGATCACCGGGATTGTTGACTGTCACGGTGGCCGAGGCCAGCACGCTGTCACAAGTCAGCTCATCACCGGCGCAGGTCAGATCCGGGCTTGCACTCACCATCAGCGTCACCGAGGTTTCACCGCAGCAGAAGTCGCCCGGACAGCCGCCGGTGCTGTCACAGGCCTCAACGCTCACGATAACGCTGTCACCGGCACTTACACCGGGATTAACATAGTACACTACCGAGTCCAGCGTGTTGTCGCCGACAATCGTACCATTGATGACCGTCCAGAGCCAGTTATTGGCGGCACCAGAGGTCTCCCGGCAAACATAGATGAAGCTGGTGTCGGCACAAAGCGCGTCGCTGTCACAGACGATTGTCGCGTCCGGCGGCAAACAGATAACGCCGGTCTGGATACTGCGGTCCTGATTGGCCCCACCGCCATCATCGAAATCTACCGCTCTCATGTGGTAGGGTGCGCCGCTCACAGAAGCAGCACCGTTGCCTGCACCCCAGGTATCGTCGCCGCCCTCAGCCATATGACCACCCCAGTACAGGCCAACACTATGAGTTGAGTCAGTGGGGCCGGCCGTAGTGAAGTAGACTTTGAGGTTCAATTTGCGGTTACTGGAAGTACCCGTGAACCAGTAAACAGAATCATTACCACCTATAGAATCAATGGTGCAATTATAGCCCTTCAAAAAGCGATCAGTATCAACCGCAAAACCGTTGGGGAAAGAGTCGGGAATCGTGTCCACAAAATTCCCCAAATCAGTTGGGTCCGGAAACAGTAGTGAGTCGTCAAAGGGGAGGGCGGAGCAACCTCCCGGAGGGGAAGTACCGACCGACCCACATGGTCCGCCAGCAAGATTGATAGCCGAGTCTTCAGAAGCATCGTAGCTACTCGCGTAGTCATAAGCATGGATACCGCCTTTGGTAAACTCCATCGAGATAGTAAAGGAATGGCTGGTGCCGCTGTCGGCTTTCGTCACAAAATAACGGAAGGGAACAGCGTCACCTTCGGCGTAACAGGAATTGTTACTATTGATGTTGCCGTTTGCCCAGGCGGGCGCTGTTGTGACTGTACCGTTATGCAGCTGATCGAGGTTAGTGCCAATGGAGACCAGGAAGGTGGTAGTGGCAGTGTCCCCGGACTCGGTGCCGATAGCCGTCACCAACAGAGTTTCCGCGATATTTTCAAACGGCAGTATCCAGGACGTGCCAAAATCACCGGCGGCGTCGGCTGAAACATCCCATGGCAGACCGGCCTCTCCCTCCAGCGGGGTGCCGTCCATGTTGGTAATCTGCAGCGTCACTATCTCATCAGACCAGAATGTGAGGCCGTCGATATTGGCCGTGTCCCCCGGTGGATACTCGGTCGTGTCAGTGACTACTTCGGCGGCAAATGCCGGCATGGAACTGACGGCTATCCAGAAGACAACACCCAGAAGCAGCAGAAAGGTCTTTTTTCTTTTTGTCCCTGCGAACGTGAGCTTACTTGACATAATGATCCCCTAATTCCTTTATACATTTAGGATACAACATTAATTTCATTGCCAACAGACGACAGACAGTTCCCCGTTCCCATCCGGCATCGTACGCCTCGACGGAGATCAATAACTGAATGCGGTTTGTACAATAGTGTAAGAATTATTGCCCGGTCCTCACAATCGTCCAAGTGTTACCTAAGCAATTACTTAATACTTCGTTCTCAAAGAACGAAAAACGTCACTATCGGATAGCTAACACCGAGCCGCCCTCAGACGACCCCACGTAGCCTTCCGACTTAGGATAAATGTAACAAATTGCAGAAGTTATGTCAAGCTGAAATGATGTATTGGGGCACTTTCCTCACTGTTTTCAGGCCTTTTTTGGCTAACTGAGTCGCCAACAAAGACCTGCGTGGTCTTTGTTGTTTTGGTTCGGTCGACGACTTCAACGGCCAGGCCGGCAGTTTGTCCCTGTCCGGCCGATCAAGCTTCCGCAGCGTTAGTACCGACAGAAATCATCGCGGCTGCCGGCTAATCTGGCCAACATGCTATCAGACAATGAGTAACGGCAAGACTGCGTCTCATTCTGAGCCGCCGGCCATAGCTTGGCTGATAAACTGAGAACCAAGGGTCACAATCCGGATAGTCCAGCCACCAACCGCTCCGTCACAGACCTAACATCTTGCGGATCATCATGATCTGACCGGCATGGTACAGACAATGGTAGGCATAGCCTGAAATAAGGCGTCCCCTGGTGCCAAAAAACTCCCGTAGCGGCTCTGGTAGCAGCGTTGCCGGGCTTTGATTCAGTTGGTCGTCGGTAAGCTCCCGGATAGACTGCACGGCAGCCTCAACGTTTCGGACAAACTGTGCCGTCAGGTCCTCCGGCGGAGGGTAACCCTGGCCAGTTTTGGACGGCGAAGTTCCCATTCCAAAAAGGGCTGCCCATTCGGCCGGGTTGAGTGACGATGCGCCGGTCATATAGCGCGCTATATCAGTAGACAGCACAATGTGACCGAAGAGCCACCAGGCATGATTGCGGCCTTCAGCCGGTTGAAACAACAACTGTTCGCGATCCAAATCCTTAATGGAGTCGCCGACCCATTCGCGCAGCATCTCCCAACTCATAACACAATAATCAATACATGGTGACATAGTCCGGTAACCTCCCGTGACGTCTGGTTATAAGTTGCATGCTGATAGAACACACGCCACTCAGTGCAACTCGTCGATGATTCTCCTGATGGCGCCGATATGTTCCGGTGTTGTTCCACAACAACCACCGATGATATTCACTCCCGCTGTTATCAGTTCCCGACACTTCTTAGCCATATACTCCGGCGTCTCCGGGTAAATCAGGGTATCACCCTCGGTTTCGGGCAGACCGGCATTGGCCTGAATGAGCAACGGCAACCTGGTGTGGCGACGGAACTCGGCGGCCAGGCGGACCATGTGAGCTATACCGTAACCGCAGTTGGAACCGAGAATGTCGGCACCGGCCGTCGTGAGACCGGCCACGGCCTGCTCGACAGTGACGCCCATCACCGTGAAAAATCCATTCGGGGTGTCATCAAACGTCATAGTGGCGCAGACCAGTATGCCCGGCGAGATCGCTTTGGCCGCTTGCACTGCCAGCGTGGCCTCGGTCAGGTCGGTCATGGTCTCCACACAGACAAGATCCACACCCTCGGCAATGACGACGGCAAGCTGCCGCCGGAAAGAGTCAGCCACCACCTCGGGGTCGGTGTCTCCGTACGGTTGCAGAATTCGACCACACGGCCCGCAGGATGCGCAGACATAAGCACGGTTTTGCGACGCCCGCCGGGCAGCCTGCACGGCCGCCACGTTGATTTCTTCCATCCTGTCATGCAGAAAGTAATGGGCCAGCCTCAACGGTGACGCTCCAAAAGTGTTGGTCTGGATTATGTCAGCACCGGCGTCGATGTATGAAGCTGCGATCTGCTGCAACACCTGGGGTCGCTCTATGTTGACCGCTTCCGGGCATTCTCCGGGCGACAACCCGCCGGACATCAGCATCGTGCCCATAGCGCCGTCAGCCAGAAGAACTTCGCCGTCCCTTAGACGATCAAGCAAAGGTCGCATCACTTAAAGGCTGTCTCAAAAGGTGCCCATTCCTGCTCGCGTAGAGCGGGGGCTTGTCTCCCGCCAATAAAAGTAGCGTTGCTACCGGCGGACATAAAGCCCGCCGCTACACGGAGTTGGCAAGTTGTTACTTCATCCGTTACAATGACAATAATGGCTAGTTCTAACTTTTGGGACAACATTACTCACTCCAGTCCGAGAAAACCCTTCACACAGTCAACGGTTTTGACGGCATCATAGCAGTAGGCATCGGCACCGATAGCTGCCGCGTACTCAGCCGACAGGGGAGCGCCGCCCACAATGATTCTGGTCGACGGCAACAGGCCCCGTTCGCGGGCAAGTTCAACTACTTTCTTCATCACCGGCATGGTCGTGGTCAGCAGGGCCGACAGGCCGATGACCGCAGCCTTTTCTCTCTGTGCCGTCTGTACGAATGTTTCCGGGGCGACATTATTGCCCAGGTCAATAATATCAAACCCGGCTCCCTTGAGCATGATACCGACCAGGTTCTTACCGATGTCATGCATATCTCCCTGCACCGTACCGATAACAATCTTACCACGGGTGGGTACGCCCTCACTTATCAGCAGGGGTTTGAGAATATCCAGCCCGGCGTACATCGCCTTGGCGGCTAACAAGACATCGGGCAGAAATATCTGGTGCGCCTTGAACTTCCGGCCCACCACCGCCATACCGGCCAGAAGCCCGTCATTGAGTATCGCCTTCGCACCAAGGTTGCCGTCTATCGCAACCTGCGTATGGCGAGCGACGTCGGAGACGTCACCTTTGCGAAGCGAATCCGACAGTTCTTTGAGTATATCCATCTTCCCGGTCTCCATCGCTAATCCTGCCTAACCTGTTATTGCTGCACTCTCTTAATACGATCCCGACAGGAACGGGTGACACAATCGTCACAAAATTCAAAGTCATCTTCGAAATCAAATATCCGCCGCTCCCCAGCCACAAGGACACCACTGATCGACTTCAGCGGTTGCATAAGACAGCTTTCGTTCAGAGAGATACCGGTATCCTCCGGTCGGAGGTAGTCGAAGAGCTCCTTCTGACCGGTGATATGCCAGCCACAGTAGCCGGGACTGAACGGCATCACAGCCGGCAGCGACACCGGATTGTCACCCTGTTGAACAGACTCGCAGAAAAGATCGGCGACAACCTGTACGGCCAACTCGGTGGCCTCGGAAGCTGCGGCATCAAGCGCCGCTGCCCGGGCTGGTTCGTTTTTATCAAAGAGACCGGATATCTCAACACAAGTTTCTTCACCAATGGTAACGGCAAACAGTGCCAGTTCACCAGAACGCGGAAATATCTGCGCCAGCGGCGTGTCGCTGTCGTTCTTGCCTTCACCGGCGTAGACTGATGCGAATCGCTCAGTGTCAATTGACATCATGACGCCGACCGGTTTCGCTAGATTGCGGAAGTGCGCAATTGCATCCCGCGCCAAGCGCCCGGCCCGCTCACCGCCGGCGGTTACAGACGGTACTCCCTGGGCTCGCAGCACTGCCGCCACTGACGGCGCTATGGTTTCGGTTTGAAGTTTGAGCACCTGGCGCATCAATCTGTCTCCGGAAGTCGCTCCATCCCGTGTCGGGCCGCCTCGGCCGTCATCAGGCGGGTCAGTTCGTTTTGAACGTCTGAGGAAATACCAACCGGTTCATGCTCGGCAATGATTCGCTGAACTTCCGAGCGGGCTCTCTCACGCAACGTCTGAGCGCCTTCCTCCTGCCACCGGGAACGATTGGTGCGGTCTATCGTAGGGCCGGGGAAGTAGACTTCCTCTTTCAAGTAACGCCGCGTATGTTCGGAGATCAGCAGATGTCCTTCACTCAGAAGTTCCTCCAACCGAGGCAGACAGGGGAAATCATCCCGAGGTTCGATGCCGTCGACCAATCGTTTGACCATGCCGCAAATCTCGTTGTCGACCACCAGTTTCTCCAGCGAGAAACAACTTTCAAAATCGAGCATGCCGGGACCGGAGACATTATTGATACCGGATAAGGCCGCCAGCGTGGCGCCCATAGAAGTCTCCAGACCGGCCTGGGCATCCAGCAACTTGGCGTCACTCAGACCGATATACGCCTGGGTCGGCATTCCCAGTCGCTTGCCGATCTCGTTATATGCGCAGTCCATCATTATGGTGCCCACCGCGCCCATCGGGGTCGTTTCATAGCGGACATCGAACACCGCCGGTGAACCACCATAGAGCACCGGTGTACCGGGCCGGGTAAGCTGGCTGATAACCAATCCGCTGAGAGTTTCGGCCGTATGCTGCACCAGCGATCCCACCAGCGTCACCGGCGCCATGAACCCGCTCAGCGGCATAGCTATCAGTTCTATCGGAATAGAGTAGCGAGCACAATCGACAACATTTTGAGACGTAACGTCGCTCCACTTCAGAGGTGACGTGGGACAACAGGAGAAAACCGTCAATGGTCGTGCGGCCAGCGCCGCCTCCGAGCCACGCACCGCCACCTGGAGGTCCTTCATGATCTCGAAACCTTCGATTGTAAAGGTGCCTGTCACCACCGGTTTCTTACAAAACATCAGACTCAGGTACAAACGGTAACTGTCTGAGATAGTCTCCGGCACGTCGGCGGGGATCAACGCGGTCGCCTGTGATGCAATATGTTCCATACCGTCAACCAGTTTGGTATAGTGAACATAGTCGCTCGTGGTTGGGCGACGACAGGTCTTCCCGTCACTGTCAAGCAGGTTTATAGCCGCCGAGCCGGGAGTGAAATTGACGTTATCCCCGGCCAGATCGACGGCCTCCCGCTGAAGCGAATCGTACAGGCGAAACGAATTGGGAACCGACTTGAGGCTGCGGTCAATAATGTCGGGTGCAAAGAAAACGCGATGACCAGCAGTATCAACTCCGGCGCCGTGATCGCCCAGCAATTCGACCACACTGCTATTGTTTATCTCAACCCCAAGTCGGCACAATACATCCCGGGCTTCGGCAATAATCCGGTCAATCAAGTCATCAGTTAAGAATCTTACAGTCGGCCTCATGGCGATAATCATCCTCACAAACAAACCGTCAGAGATACCAGTCGTCTCTGCAGTGATTTTCCACTCACAGGGAATGTCCTTCCCCGGGACCGATTTGTCAAGGGTTACACGACCGACAATTATCTCCGGCCTCCATTCATAGTTTCAAAAGCCGCTTGCCAAGCCCCGCCGTCGTAATTAGTTTGTGATTTATGTATGTCCTCAAGACATTTCAATTCAAAACCCCGGGAATAAAAATATGATAAAACAAAGACTCCCTCTGTCGGATCTGATACGCCATCACTGGCGGTCTGCTATAGTGTTAACATTTGCGGTGTTGATAATCATGTCAACTTCCGTCGCCGCACAGACTACTCCGGCGATGGGTATCCGTTCCAAGACTCCGGACGCCAGAGCGTTTACCAACGCCCGCATCGTTATCTCGCCGGACCTGGTATACGACAACGCCACTTTGATCATTAAGAATGGCAAAGTGCTCGACGTCGGCGACAGGATCACCGTTCCTGATGGTATCATCACAATTGATCTTCAGGGAAAAACGATCTACCCCGGATTTATTGATCCTTTTACCGAATACGGAGTGAAAAAAACGGACCCGCCAAAGCGGAGACGCGACCGGGTGCCGCAATACGAAGGCACCCGGTTCGGCGCCAACGCCTGGAATAACGCCATTCACGCCGAAAAGAACTGGGCGGAATCGTTTAAGCCCGATGAGAAGGAATCCAAGAAGCTGATGGGACTCGGATTCGCGGCGGTGCAGACTGCAGGGCAGGACGGCATCTTCCGCGGTCGGGCCTGTGTGGTACTGCTGGGAGAGGGCTTGCCCAACGATCTGCTGATACGACCCTATGGCTACCACGTCGCTTCCTTCGATAAAGGGTCCTCGACGCAGGATTATCCCGACTCGTGGATGGGTGCTATCGCGCTTATTCGTCAGACACTGTACGATGTCGACTGGTATCAGAAGGCACATCGGGCCTGCCGGCTCGACCCCGGACAGAAGATGCCGGAGTTTAATGTCGCCATCGAGGCCCTGGTCGGCCTGAAAGACGAGCGGTTGCTTTTCGACGGCGGCACGAGGGAACTATCGCTTTGTCGGACCGTTGCCATCGCCCGCGAGTTTGACCTGTCTCTGGTGCACGTAGCCAACGGCTATGAGTATACGCACCTTGACGATGTCAAACAAACCGGCGTCACCCTCATCCTCCCCCTGGTTTACCCGGAGAAACCTTCCCTGAAGGTGCTGGAAGATGATTTTGATATCACCCTGGGACAACTGCGACACTGGGAAACGGCACCGTCCAATGCAGCACGGCTCGAACAAGCCGGCGTTACCTTTGCTCTCACCACCCATCGGCTGAAAAATAAGACTGATTTCTTCAAGAACCTGCGCACCGCCATCGAGCGGGGCCTCTCGGAAAAAACCGCCCTGGCGGCACTGACTACGGTGGCGGCCGAAGTATGTGGCGTCTCCGATATGCTGGGCACGTTAGAGATTGGGAAGCTGGCCAATTTCTTCATCTGTGACGGGGATTTTTTCGAAGACGACGTCGAAATCTATTCCGTCTGGGCAGCCGGCAACCAACACCAATTGAAACCTCTGCCGGTGACTGAATTTCACGGTGAGTATGAACTGTCCGTTGGCGAGTTGTCGATAACGTTGACTCTTGAAGGAAAGCCGAACGCTCTCAAAGGTGAGATCAAATACGACGACTTCAGCCAAAAACTGAAGAATCTCGAAAGTGACCGCAATCGGATCGCTTTTGCAACTGCTCTCGATAGCAGCAAAACGGCTGGTCTGGCCCGTTTTTCCGGCCGCAAAGAAGGTGATACCATTTCGGGGCGTTGCCTGCTGGCTGACGGGCGTACCGTCGACTGGCAAGCAGTGAGAACAGGACCGGTGCCATCGGAAGAGGATTCCACTGAGGAGCCTTCACCGGAGCCGGATTCCCTGATCGCCCGACTGACCTATCCCAACCGGGCTTTCGGCCGAGATAGTCCTCCGGTGCAACAGGACGTGCTGATCAAAAACGCCACCGTCTGGACTGTCGAAGAGGTAGGCATAAGGGAAAAATGTGATATCCTGGTGAAGGATGGTAAATTCGAAAAGATCGGACCTGATCTGAACGCACCCTCCGGGATCAGCGTTATTGACGCTGGCGGCAAGCATATTACACCGGGGATAATCGACGCGCATTCGCATGTCGCCGTCTCGGGGGACCTCAACGAAGGCACACTGGCCCTGACGCCGGAAGTACGCATCGGTGACGTTGTCAATCCTCTGGATATCAACATCTACCGCCAACTGGCCGGTGGTGTCACTACCTGCCTGACTCTGCACGGTTCAGCCAACCCGATTGGCGGGCAATGCCAGACACTCAAGCTGCGCTGGGGTGCCAATGCCGAGGAGTTGAAGTTCATGGAGGCGGCGCCCACGATCAAGTTCGCCCTGGGTGAAAACGTCAAGCAATGCAACTGGGGCGACCGGTTCCGTACTCGCTACCCGCAGTCCCGCATGGGTGTGAAGACCATTATCGAAGATGAATTCAATACCGCTCGCGAGTATGGGGCTGCCTGGAAGATATACAATGCCTTAAACAAAAAACAAAAAGAAAAAACGGTTCCTCCGCGAAAAGACCTGGGGCTCGACGCCATTCTGGAAGTGCTCAACTCTCAACGTCTGTTGCACTGCCACGCATACATGCAGGCCGAGATGCTGATGATGATACGCCTGGCGGAGGAGTTTGGCTTCACGCTGGACTGCTTTGTCCACGCACTGGAAGCATACAAAATAGCCGACGAACTGGCTCACCACGGTGCGACCGTCACCTCTTTCTCCGACTGGTGGGCCTACAAGTTTGAGGTTTACGACGCCATTCCATACAACGTCAATCTTTTGGCTGAGCGCGGCGTAGTGACGTCCGTCAATTCCGACGATGCCGATCTGGCCCGGCGGCTCAACCAGGAAGCGGCCAAGTCGGTCATGTACGGCGGCATGACACAACAGGAAGCCATCAAACTGGTGACGATCAACTCAGCCATACAATTGGGAGTGGAAGACAGAGTCGGCAGCATCACCGTCGGCAAAGACGCCGACTTTGTAATCTGGAGTGATAATCCCCTGTCCATCTATGCCGTGGCGGAGCAAACCTGGATTGATGGCTGCAAGTATTTCGACCTTCAGGAAGATAGCATCATGCGCCAGGCTGTCCGGCAGGAAAGAAACGCTCTGATCCAGAAGGCGCTGGGTAGCCGGGATGTTTCGTCAGAGAAGAAGAATGGTGACCGCAAAAAACCGAAACCCGACCCGGACGATCCCGGCTATGACGACGGTGTTTTGGGGAGGAACAAATAATGAAATATTTCCTGATATTCACAGCAGTGCTTCTGTCCGCAGTCGCGGTGGCCCATGATTACGTGCCCGGCGAGAAACAACAGAACCCGGTTATGCTCCGGGGCGGAGATTTGTACACGATCAGCGACGGTGTCAAACAGCAAACTGATCTGATCTTTGAAGACGGTCGCATAACTCAGATCGGTCGCGATCTGACTCCTCCGAAAGACGCGCAGGTGATTGACATCTCCGGCAAGCATGTCTACCCGGGGCTGATTGCGGCACAGACATCCATTGGGTTGATCGAGATCGGTGAGGTGCGGGCGACGAATGATCGCCGTGAGATCGGCCTGGTAAATCCTGACGTTCAAACGCACGTGGCCTATAATCCTGACTCCGAGATCATTCCATCGGTTCGGGCTAACGGCATCACTACCGCTCTGATTGTGCCCGGCGGTCGGTTGGTAACCGGACGATCAAGCCTCATCAACCTCGATGGCTGGACTGTCGAAGACGCCGCTGAGAAGCTGAACGTGGGGCTGCATCTGGTCTGGCCCCGGACCAGAGTCGTTACCACCTGGTGGATGGAAAAATCAGCCGAGGAGCAAAAGAAAGAGATGGCCGAAAACCGCCGGCAATTGTACCAGGTTTTCGACGACGCCCGCGTATACTACGAAGCCCGGCAGGCAGACCCCGCGCTGGAAACAGACTCGCGATGGGAGGCGATGGTGCCTGTCCTGACAGGTGACATGCCGGTATTCGTGACGGCCAACGACTATCAGCAGATAGAACAGGCGGTCAGTTTTACACGTGAAAAGGGCTTGCGAATGATTTTGGTTGGCGGCACCGATGCCTGGATGCTTACTGATCTGCTCAAGGAGCACAATATCCCCGTTATTCTGAAACGGACCCAGTCGCTGCCGGCACGTTCCGATGACGGTTATGACCTGGCCTACCGGACACCGGTCCTGCTGGCTGAGGCCGGTGTGAAGTTCTGTTTGTCCAGCGCCGGCGCCTACGGCGCCTCGGCTACCGGTGTACGCAATCTGCCGCTGCAGGCCGGACAGGCGGTGGCTTTTGGACTTCCTCATCAGGAGGCGCTGCGAGCTATTACCCTCTCCACAGCCGAGATACTGGGAGTGGCCGACGATCTCGGTTCCCTGGAAGTCGGCAAAAAAGCCACCCTGATTGTTGCCGAAGGCGACATTCTCGATCCCTTGACCCATCGGGTGGTGCTGGAATTCATCGAGGGACGACAGGTCGATCTGGACAACAAACACCGGGAACTGTACCGGAAGTATCAGCAGAAGAGGCTTTCCACCCGGTAACGATGCGGATGGGGAGATAAACAGTTTGGGTATTTTTGACGATTTTCTGACCTCGGCGGTTGATATCGCCTGGGGTCTGCCGATGGTCATTTTGCTGGTAGCCGCCGGCGTCTATTTCACATTAGCCGGCAGGTTTTTGCCGTTCCGTGGCGTCAGACACGCTATCTACATACTCCGGGGAAAACTGGACAACCCCGACGACCCGGGACAGATCAGCCACTTCCAGGCCCTGTCATCGGCGCTTTCGGCAACGATCGGCATGGGCAATATATCGGGGGTTGCTATCGCCGTGACGATCGGCGGGCCGGGCGCCATCTTCTGGATGTGGGTGGCCGGACTGGTCGGTATGTCCACCAAGTTCTTCACCTGTACACTGGCCTGCCTCTATCGCAAGAAAGACGAGCGTGGTATCGACCAGGGTGGTCCGATGTATTTCATCGAGGTCGGCCTGGGCAAGTACTTCAAACCACTGGCGATTATGTTTGCAGTTTGTGGTATGGTTGGTTGTCTGTCATTGTTCCAGGTCAATCAGCTTTCGGCACTGATGCAGAACCACTGGGGGGTCAACTCCCTGGCTACCGGTATTGCCTGCACCCTGCTGGTCGGGGTCGTCATTTTAGGCGGCATTGTTCGGGTAGGTCAGGTAAGCAGCAAGGTGGTGCCGGCCATGTTTGTGCTGTACATGGTTGCGGCGCTTTATATCGTCATCAGCAACGCCGCCGTAGTACCGGAGATTTTGTACTCCATCGTCACGTCGGCCTTTGGCGGGCAGGCGCTGCTCGGTGGCGGCACGGCGGTGGTTTTCAGGGAAGTCCTCTGCAACGGCATCAAGCGGTCGGCTTTCTCCAACGAGGCCGGTATCGGCACCGCGCCGATGGCCCACGGCGCCGCCAAGACCAAGGAACCGGTGCGGGAGGGCTTGATTGCCATGCTGGGACCGTTTATCGACACCAACCTGGTTTGCACACTGACGGCGCTGGTTATCCTCTCGACCGGCGTAGCCGCCGCCGAAGACGGTGTTGTCATGACCGTCAACGCCTTTGAGCATGGTATGCCGGGACTGGGCAAGTACGTGCTGACGGTGGTCATTATCATGTTTTCGATCTCCACCATGATTTCCTACTCGTATTACAGTATTAAGTGTGCCCGCTATCTGTTCGGCTTCAGGTTCGGCAGCAAGTACGTTTATATCTATATCCTCAGTTTGATCCCGGCCGCCCTCTGGTCGCAGGCCACTGTCATCAATTTACTGGACACCACCTTTGCCATGATGGCCATCCCCACTCTGCTGAGTACGCTGTTGCTGTCACCGAAAGTGATGCAGGCCACCCGTGACTATTACCGGCGCATGAGAGGCCGGCCGAACCTGCCGCCCGATTTCCTCTCCTGACACTGATCGTAGGTGATTCGAACACCCCCCATATCCCTGTGACCGGCAGATGTCCAGAGGCTGTCGCACAAGTCAGCTTTGGGTGCATTTAACGTTGCATCTAATAAATCGTCACTCGGTAAACCCGCGTAGCGGCGGGCCTTGCGTCCGCCGGTGGCATCGCCACTTTTATTGGTGGGAGACAAGCCCCCACCCTACGCGAGTAGGAATGGGCACCTTTTGGGACAGCCACTCCACATCTGCCGGTAGATCGCGGCGCATGTGGACATACGCCACGCACAAAAAAAAATTGTCACGCAGCTTCGTCCGTAAGGCCTCCACTGTGGGCGGCAGATGTCCGCATCTGCCCCATTGATCAGCGAAGATTCTTAGGTCGGAACCCCTGAGGTTCCAACTTCCTGTTAACCGCGATCACAGATCGCGGCCACACGGGGCACCTTATATAAAAACACGCCCGGTGGCTTTTGGCACACCGGGCGCTTCAGAGGAAAGAATAAGAGGGCGTACTATTTCAAGAGAATCATCTTCTTGCAGTCACTGTAATCGGCGGCCTCCAGACGATAGAGATAGACACCCGAAGCCGCCCGGGTGCCGTCGGAAGTTAAACCATCCCACTCCAGAGCCACGTTGCCGGCTTCACTTGATCCCTGATATTGCCGCACCAGACATCCCGTGATATTAAAGATATCCAGCCGCCACTGACAGGCGCTCGGCAGAGCAAAGCTGATCGTGGTGGTCGGATTAAACGGGTTAGGGTAATTCTGATTCAGGGCAAAGTCCGTCGGCAACTCGACGCCTTTATCGTTCAATCTGTACGGCTGCCCGAAGTAGTCGACAAATTCCGCTTTTTGCAAAATGAGTTGCCCTTCTCCCTGACAGGGAATCTCCACCAGTTCACGCACGCCGCTGCCGATCATTCCCTGCCCGAAGTCATAGATGAGCATTCTCAACTGGCCATCGGCCACAGTGTAGCTCAGATCCATCTCCTGCGCGTCCGGCGCCAATTGCGGTCGGCCGAGCTCCAGGTCACCGCTGATGTTATAAACCAGCAGCGCCCCGCCGACAGTACCTACCGCCTCCGTGGTAATCCGGATCGATGAACCGTAGCGATCAGTCTCCAGCACCAGCGCTTCTTCATACGGCGTCAACTTGCCGATAGGAAAAGCGTCGCCGGTAATGATGCGTATCAAATACACCAGGTCACCCACCGTCAGCGTCAGGCCGTCGGCATTGACGTCGGTGGCGGCAATCTGCCCGTCAACATTTATCCTGAAAGCCGCGAATCCGTAGATAAAGTAGTTGGTGAACACTACCGCGTCGGCAATCTCGTTCGGCACGCCGTTAAGATTGATATCTCCCCGCGCGTCGATCGAGTCGGGATGGATTACGCAGATGCCGCCGTTGATGAATTCAATACACCGGATAGGCACGTTTTTTTCGGTACCCTCCAGACAATAATCGGGCGCACCCTGCTCCGGGAACAGGCGGTTCTCCTCGGGGAAATTGACGTCGTCGTCCTCATCCCAGACCAGTGTCCCTTCGGGCCGGTAGACCCTCAGATCCATGTACAGGCTGTCGCCGCTGGGATCGGAGAAGGTATTGTCACCGCAGCCATACCAGACAAACTTGATCGGCAGATAAAAACCACCCAGATTCTGGTCGTTAGCCACCAGGAAATCCATATGGACCAGCACACCGTTGGGACTCAGGGTTGAAGGTGGCGGGTGGAACGCTCCATTGTTGAGATCAGCCAGCCCGACCAGGCGCACCAGTCCGCTGGTGATTTCGGTGTGAAAGTAATACTCCCAACCATCGATTTCAGTACCCGCAATACCGGAACCCAGGAACTGCAACGAATACGAGTCGTAGCTGAACAGGATATTGAAACCACCGATGGGGTCATTGGTCTCAATCGTCAGATTTACCTGCACCATTCTGCCTACCGGCGTGCATGGCGGGCCGTCGATGGAAAGAATCAGACAGACGTTGCAGTCACTTCTTTCGTACACGTCCACGTAGAAGGAATCTACCGTAGTATTGCAGCCATCGAAAGCCGACACGCAGAACCAGTAGGTACCGATGCCGTCCGGCGTGAAACAGATCCGGGCGCTGTCATCTCTAATGAGTTGGAAATCACCAACACCGCAGGTCATCGACAGTAACACGGCGGATTCCTGATCGGTAGCGTAAATGCTGTCGATGCAAATGACGTTGCTGTCCTCCAGGCAGAGTTCAATCGTCCGCGAATCCGGCAGGAACAACAACGGCGGCTGGTCTTCGCTCACCACAATGGTAGTGTACGCCGTGTCCTCTCCGCAGATACCTTCCGCGATGATCTCGATTACGTAGGTGCCGACCGTATCCACGGTCAGGCATACCGAGTCACCGCTAAGATTCCCGACCGGGCCGACGCTGACCTGCAGCCAGTCACCGTCAATCGTCACCGGGTAGCAAAGCGTCACCGGCTGGGTCAGACAGAACAGCGTGTCAATCAGGTCGGGACAGCCGACAACGGGTGGCTGAGCCTGATATAACTCCAGGGTAACCTCAGCGGTATCACTGCTGCACAGCGCCTCGGCGATAACCGTCACCTGGTAGGTGCCGCCGGTGTCGACCGTTACACATATCACACCCGCATTGGGGTCGTAGTAACCGTTAGGCAGAATCGTGATGTCGGCATCCTCGGGCAGAATCACCGCCGTGATGCATATCGTTGTCTCCGGTTGGCAGGTAGTGTCCGAGAGCGTGCCACCCTGCAACCAGATATCGGCAAAATCGCCGGGAGTGATGGTTACCAGCACGGTGTCGGCATCAAAAGCCCCGCAGTCATCAATGACAGTAATGATAACTTCGTAACTGCCGAACTCGGTCGGCGTGAAACAAACCTGACTATCACCGACAACACCCGGCGTTCCGTTGATACCGGCTGTTACGTCAACGATATTTGTGTCAACATCGGCAGCAATGAAATCAACGCAAATTTCACCCAACTCGCACAGCGTCATGGTAGTGTCGTCACCGGCCGTTACCGTCGGCGGGCTGTTGAAAGTTACGGAAACGGTGAAATAACAAGTGTCGGTGCGACACTCGCCATAACCAATCACTTCTATCTGATAGATGGCCGGCTCCGTCAATGACAGGCAGATCGAATCACCGTTGATATAAGCCGGCGCAGAGACAGTTACCGAGTCCACCGTGGCCGAGGTAATCAACTCCCGGCACAGCGTAGCAGGTTCACACAAGCTCAACGATGTATCTCCGGGACAGATCACGCTCACCGGTTCGGAAAAAGTAACGTCATAGATGACGTAGCAGGTGTCGTCGTTGCATTCCGCCGTTCCGATAACTTCGATAACATAATGTCCGGCCGTATCAGCGTAGAAACAGAGCGTGTCGTTGCTCCAATTGCCCGGGGTGCTGGTGGAGATCTGGTAGTTGGCTCCGGTCACCGGCAGTGGCAGACAGATCTCATCCGGCCCACACAGATCTCTGGCGAAGGGTTCGGCCGGGCATTCGATCCGGACATAATCACCGGTCTCCACGGTGACGCAGGCGTCAGCGGTGTCAGCCGCGCCGCACTCATCAACGGCTATCGCCTGCAGGCAGTACACGCCCGGCGTATCCGGTGTGAAACAAACTTCGCCCGTCAGCGGGTCGTAGACACCGCCTACAACGTAAACCGAATCCAGATTGCCGTCGGCATCACCGGCCGTCACCGGCAGACAGATTTCTTCCGGGGCGCACTGTGAAATAACCGTGTCGGGCGCTGTGATGTTAACCCATGGCGGATTGTTGGGCACGACGGTAACGGCTATCTCATCCCAGTCGGAAACCTCACAGGAGTCATAAGCCGTGACACGAATCACGTAAGTGCCCGCAGTATCGGCCATAAAACATACCCGGTCGGTAAGAGGATTGTAGGTGCCGCCCTCGACGATAACCGTGTCCAGGTTGCCGTCCTGGTCGCTGATCCCCACCGGCACGCAGACCTCAGTCGCTTCACAGAACGACAAGGTGGTATCGGGCGGCAGGAACACCAGCGGCGGATTGTTGCATTCGATATGAACGGTAAACTCGCAACTAAAGGTGTCGCAGGGAGTCACCACGAAAACCGTTATATGATTGATGTTGGAGCACTCCGACCAGAAGCAGATGGTGCTGTCCTCGGCATTATACCAGGTGTTGATACCCCACACATCGATATCGATGAATTCATTCGCTCCATGAATCGTTATCGGGAAGCAGAAAGTGTCCACCTGATTGCAGGTGAAGATGGTCGTGTCGTTGGGGCAGTCAAGCTCGATGCCCAAATCTGTCTCAATGATCACCGTCGCGGTATCGGCGGCCACGTTGCCACAACTGTCGACGGCGGTGACAATTATATCATAGCGGCCGCTGTCATAAGGCACGAAACAAACGTAGCCCGTATCATAAGAGCCGTTGTAATTGACCGTAATGCTGACAATGTCGTCGTCGGGATCATAAATCTCAACTGGCAGACAGATTTCCTGGGGATAGCACAGGTAGAGGGTGGTGTCCGGCATACCGGTCACCACCGGCGGATTGCTGCCGAAGGCATAGATCGTAGTCCGACAGGTATCGCTCTCGCCGCAGGCATCGGTGGCTACCAGCGTGATCGTGTTGATGCCGGGCACCGGCGTGAAACAAACCGTGCCGCCGTTAAGCACTCCCGGCCAGACTTCACAGGATACCAGATTGCCGTCCGGATCGTCACAAACAAAGCCGTCCAGGCATACCTCTGAAAGACTGCATCCGGACAGGGTGTCGTCACCGGGGCAACTCGCTGTCGGCGGATTGTTGGCTACCACATATATCGTGGTCCGGCAGGTGTCGCTCTCCCCGCAGGCATCGACGGCTACCAGCGTAATCGTGTTGGCACCCGTTACCGGTATGAAACAGACCGTGCCGTCAGTGAGCGTGCCGGTCGACACCGCGCAGGAAACCAGGTTGCCGTCCGGATCGTCACAGATAAAACCGTCAAGACAGATTTCCGACAGATCACAGACGAACATGGTGTCATCACCGGGGCAGGTTACCGTCGGACCGCTATTGAGTCCGACCGTAACGATAGTGGTGTCGCTGTCAAGTTCACCACAGGTATCCACGGCAGTCAGGATCAACGTGTAAACACCGGCCGTATCGGTCAGGAAACAGAAGCTGTTGGTGACCGGGTTGTAGCTGCCGTAATTGACGGCGATGCTGTCAATACCCAGGCCGGGTAGATCGGGATCATCAACGTAAGCAAGAAAGCAGGTACTCTCCGGCTGACACAGGAAAATGGAAAAATCATCGGCCATGGTGACGACCGGCGGCCGGTTCAACACAACGGTTATCGTAATTGTGTCCACGCAGCAGGACGGATCAGCCGGTGTCTCGTCGCCTCCCGGTTCAGATGCAGAGACCCTTTCGACAATGTAGCAGAAAGCATAGGTAGCCGAATCCAGCGAGTCCGGCATAAAGCACGTCTGCCCGGAACTGTCCGTCAACATTTCAAACTGCCCGGGACCGATAACCTGCGTTATCATCAGTGGGGAACTCATGGAGTCTGTCGCCACCACCGGGAAACAGACCTCTTCGATCTGACACAAGTAGATGGTCGAGTCATAAACAAGCAATTCCGGCGGCGGACAGGTAGAGGGATCGGCACTATTCTCCGATGAATCGCCGCCTGATACCGACTCGTTGCCGCTGGCTGCCAGGATTGGCGAAACCGCCAGGAGCAAAATCAATATGACTGCAACGTTAAATAATACTGATCGCGTCATCTTTCCTCCGAAGCTGCACTTCAGTACATTAACGCCGGTACCGACAAGGGAACTCCCCAGTCTTTCGGGTACCGACACTCTGATTGTATGGGGCTACCTCGGCCCCTTTTGTCGTAAAGCCTGCCTCGATTTCCCCACTCAACCAATTGACTGTAGAGTGGCCGGCAGTAAGCTGTAGTACTATGGTTTTTTATAATGTACATCCCAAATATAGCCTTACCAGTGTAGAAGTCAAGGCAAATTACACTATGCATGGTGGGATGCAAGAATCGGGCCAATCGGTAAAGATACTGAATCCGTTGTGGTTACAGATATTATTACACAAATGGTGCAGCCAACTGTCTCTTTTGTGAAGACGGATAATCAATTTATGTGCTATATTACTTACACTGGCCGTAGATAGTAACCGGGCTCAGCCAACCAGAACGGGAGGTGAGAACACAATGAACCGCCGTCCGGTAATTCTCCTGATAAGCGCCGCGATTGCAGTCGGCGCAGCTACTGCTATGCCATGCCCGGCTAAGGGGATTGATCCTGCTCAATCCGAGCCGGTGTCGACTCTCTCACAACCGACAACCGTCCGGCAGAGTCAGGCACCTGCCGTTGTCAGTCGCTGGCCGGCTGCTGTTGCCACTCATTTCACCTCAAAGATTTCGGCTGAGGTCGGCAGTTACGGTCGGCTGCAATCGCTTGAATTTCCTGCCGACAGTGGCGGCAGCTACTTGTGGCAGGCCGATCTCTGGATCGGCGGCGTGATCGGCGACGATACCCTGGTGTCGGCCGCCTTCTTCAGCGAACAGGATTCCGGGACTTACTTCTACGGCTATGGCCGGGAGTTCTTCCCCCCCGATGACCCTGATCTGGGCTGCGCCGTCACTCCTGCTTATATCGGTCTGGGGACAGCATTTCGCTCACACTTTGTCGACACCTTCACGTCCGGTGTTCCCGATCTGGGGATGGACTACTTCCGTCATTCTCATATTCCACTCAATCTGGCCGTCGTTCAAAAATCCTACAGTCTTAATGTTCACCCCTACCGAAACATCATACTGCTGGATTTCATCATCACCAATATAGGCCATCAGACGATTGAAGCAGCCTCCGTCGGTTTGCTGGTCGACGGCGACGTCTGTGGATATGATCCCGCCTTGTTTGAGTGTTATCAGGATGACCTGTCCGGTTCGCTGCGGGACATTGCCACCGGTTACATCATTGACAACGACGGTGACCCCGAATATGGACGCTTCCAAGGGAACCTCAGTCCGCTGGCCGGTCTGGGTGTGCGGCCGGTGATGGTCTATCCGCCGGTAACCGACACCAACTTCAACTGGTTTATGTACACCTGGGTGGTGGATTTCGGACCCAGACAGTGTGGTACACCAACGGATCCTTTCCGGGATTTCCAGACCGGCACTATTGGCAACCCCACCGGTGATATCAACCGCTACTATGTCATGAGCCATGACGAGTGGGACTACGACCAGGTATTCACGGCCACAATTGACTCCACCGACAGCATGTGGCTAAATCCGGATCAAGACTTTGCGGCCTACATTTCTGAAGGCATAGATACGCGCTTCCTGCTGTCGGTCGGGCCGGTGGACCTGATGCCGGACAGTTCAATGAGGGCGATCTTCGCGCTGTTCGTCGGTGAGTTTGTTCACGTCGATCCGGCCAATCGGGAAAACCTGTCGCAAGGCTACTATCGACAGTATTATCACAATCTCCACTTTGATATTCTGCGACAGACCGCTCAGGATGCCGTCGACTTTGCCGACGTCATGCTGGATCCGATGCTTCCGCCGACCGGGTTGATGCTGCTCAACTCCGCCGCCGACACCGCCGTGGTGACCTGGGACAACTACGTGCTGCCCGAGGTTGCCGGCTACAACGTATACCTGCGACCGGTCCCCGACTCCTTTATAGTCGGTTCCGGCGTAGCCATACCGCCTACTGTCCCGATAGATATGGGAAATCGAGTCTTTCACTTCCCGGCCGGTCGGACACAAGGTGTGCTGCGTGGTCTGCAGCCGGGCCGGTTGTATTTTGTGGCCGCCACGCATGTCACCGAGACGGGCGAGGGTCGGTTGTCGGTGCCGATAGTAGCCGGGTATGATAATCTTCAACAGGTATCCCCTGAGAGCGAGTTTGTCTTTTTTGATGGCTCTGACCGACCTCCCACTCTGACCTGGACACCCTCGGACAACCCCGCTGTACGCTATTACCGAATCTACCGGACTCTCGACCCGACTGTGGCCGTCCACCGGTATCGACCGTTCATTGCCGACGATTCCACCCTGGTGGAACAGGCACCGACACAATGCCGACGGCGAAATGATGCCACCTACTGTTACTACGAGATGGAACCGTATGATGCCACCATCGGTAACGTCGGTTCTTACGTCGATCGTGACCCTGTCGATGGTGCCGTCTACTGGGTCTCGCCGGTCGGGCCGACAGGTTACCCCGGCCCGTATTCAAACCTGATAACTTCTCACCGGGCAACCGCCCCGACCAGAGATATAGTAGTCATCCTTGGAGCCACTTCCCAACTGCATGATTATGTTTACGCCGATTCCCTGGTTGACTATTACAGTCGCCTTCTCGAAGAGTTCGACTTTGATATCTACAATTGGTACGACACCAACCTGGTGCCGGCCAACTGTGACAGCGGCTACTGTGTCGACTGGCATGACCTATCCCGATACAATGTGATCCTGGTCGAGGAGTTTCCCTCGCCCAAAATCCTGTCGTCCCAGACCGAACCGGTTTACAAGCTGCTGAAAAAACTGTTCTATCTGGGTAGGGACATTGTTTACTTCGGCACTCCCCCCGGAGAGCTGACCGTCAATCTCTCTTCACAGTCGGACACTATCCGGTACGAACCAGCCTCCTTTGAAGCTTCCGGTCTGGGGCTGGAAGCGACGGTAATGAAAACGTGGAAGAGTAACTACGACCAGTATGGTGTCCGGGACACGCTGGCCGGCTTCAATCGAGCCGAACCTGCTATCGACAGCCTGCCCCGGCTCAGTATCGACACCCTCAGCAACCGAATGAAGCCGATCATGCACCACCTGTTCGAAACGGACCATTGTCTGCCGCTCACGGGAGCTTTCAGCCCCGGGCCAGAAGCACAGGTGCTGTACCGCTATGGCTCGCGGTACCCGACCACATCGCTACTGCGGGATCGGCCCTGCGGCTTGCTGCATGACCGGGGGACAACCAAAGCGTACGCTTTCTCCTTCCACCTGTGGGCTATCGAAGAAACCGCCGCCCGGCGACTGATCGAGTACATCCTGCAACATCGCTCGCCACAACCGCAACCATGGCGCCCACCGGAGCGGCCGTTGAACACCCGCCTTCACCATAACTATCCCAACCCGTTTAATGACGGCACCAGAATCATGTTCGACCTGCGACATGAGACCCATGTTACCCTGGAAATCTTCAATATCCTCGGACAGCGGGTATGCACCCTGGTCGATGAAACACGGTCCGCGGCAGCCTACGAGGTCGACTGGGACGGTCGTGACAGCCGGGGGCGTCCGCTTGCTTCCGGAGTTTACTTTTACCGTCTGAAAACCGGTGAGCAAACCGTTACCAGGAAGATGGTATTGCTGAGATAGGCCGACAACCCATACCGGCGATGCCGGCTCGTGGGCGGCAGCCTCTCTATATCGGCAGTTTTTTTTGTGTCATGGTGAGCGGAGTCAAACCATGACAGCAGCCGGCAGGTTGGGTTCCGGTGGCAGGCCGCATCTTATTCCGTGGTGGTTGGCTGAAATTTGCTTGCCTTTCTTTTACGACGACCTATATTCGGGACGTTGCCGGTCAGCATCTGATTGGCGGCGGCTGTCTAATTCGACGGCATGGTCTTTGAATAAGAAATTAAAGTGACTTGTCACTTCGTGCGCCATTAGCTCAGTTGGTAGAGCAGCTGACTCTTAATCAGCGGGTCCCAGGTTCGAGCCCTGGATGGCGTATTTTTTATTTGTAGTTCGTTGCTCCTCAATAAGTTATCAGCGGCATTATAAATTCTAAACTCAATCATAGACAGAGTGAGTCCGGCCATCGTAAACGGACGGATTCGAGTCTGCCGGCTTCTCTTCAAACACCTGTTTGATGAGAACCTTATTGACAGTAATCTCTGCGACTCAATCGCAATTACCATACAGAAACTTCCGTCGTGTTATCCATATTCAGCAATCTGTCGACAGATTAATAAAAGAAGGTTACATATGGATAGTTACGTTGAAAGCACGTCTACAAAAAGGGGTACAGGTGTTATATCAGGGGAAGGTGAGCCATTGGTCGTGTCTTTTGGCACTCTGCGTGCTGACATCGCACATCTTTGCTAATGGACAGTCTAAAACCGATAATACAATTATTAAAAACCGCCACTTTTCAATCGCTGCTCAACATGTCGCTTGCGTTCACCCAGAACAATGGCCAGTACCCAGACAGCGTTTTGTACAGGGCCAAAGCGGAAGGGGTCGTACCGATGAACAACTTATTGCAAAGTCTGAAGTCGAATCAAAAAACTGGCAGCAAGCCACGTTGCCATCTATTAACGCACGGCACTCCCGAGCAGGTCGCCGAGCGGTTGACCGGGTTGATCGCCCCTTGTGGTTTGGTTGCGGCGACCGACAAGTGGATGCCGCAAGGCTTCGATGATGTTAGAGAAGCCCAGTTGCACAACGCGCAGCGTTTGCTCGATGTAAATCCGTATGGTCAGGTGCTCAAGTCGTGGTGGCTTGCCGTTGCCGGTCACAATTCGGTGACACCAAACTGGGACATCGCAAGCACCTGCACTATTGATGGCAAACGTGGCTTACTTCTGGTTGAGGCTAAGGCGCATCATGAGGAGTTGAAACAAAACGATCGTTGTGGTGCCGGCAGTAAGAGGAATTTCGAACGAATCGGAGAGGCCGTTCGTACGGCCAATGACGGCCTCAACAAGGTCCGGAATGGCTGGAACTTGTCTCACGAAAGTCATTACCAGCTCTGTAACCGCTTCGCGTGGAGCTGGAAGCTGGCGACTCTCGGCATCCCAGTTGTACTTGTGTATCTTGGGTTTCTGGATGCAGACGAAATGCAAAATCCCTTTCCGGATGCGCAATCTTGGGATAACGCGGTCCGCAATTACGCAAGAAACTTCGTGCCTGAAAGCGTGTGGGGCAGCAAGTTGATGCTCGATGATGCTCCCATTTACCCGCTCATCCGATCGATGAAAATTCGATTGAATGCGATTGATGAGGTCGATGTAAAAGGCGGAATAGAAGTCTGGTAGGTTGGAACCCCTCCGCTCCTCGCAGTGCCTTTTTCAACAAGTCCTTGTTTCCTAGTCCTCAATGATATCTTAACCAGCGGGTCCTAGGTTCGAGCCCTAGATGGCGTATTTTTATTGCTCTCTACGATAACCTATCCGGCTCATCGGTTGGATCAGCAGGGAAAGTGCTGTAAAAGTACTCAAAACCACCGATTGAAAAACAGTGCCAGCACTCTGGGGCTTGTTGAAAAAGTCCCGATACGATGTTGCGGCAGGTCTTGCGTTCCCGCCATGGCGGGGATGTGTGACCTGCCGCCCTTGTCTATCATATACTTACGTGTCAGGTCACAATCCCGTTTACACGGGATCAAGACCCGACACAACGACGGATGAGGTTTATCAACCAGCGCTCAGATCGGGGACGATATCTATTCCGGCAGGGGAATGATCAAAATCCCAGGGCAGCCCCACTCTGGTTGACACCTCAGATACCGGGTACGTATATTATACAGCAGTATGAAGAAGCGAAGATCAGAAGCCGATATGGACCAGCGTCGCTCCGGCCAACCCACGGATTTCCGGGCACTATCCAACCGGATACTGGAATGGGCCGAGAGCGGTATTCCTCTAACACGGTTCCTCAAGGAAGTGTGCCGGGCGCTGATTCATTTCTGTAAGTGCGATTCGGTCAGACTGGTGCTACTCGATCGAGACCGCATCTATCGTTGTGAGTTAAGCCGTCAAAACGATCGAGCTTTCAGGTTTGAAGAGTCACCCCGAGCAAGTGATCAGAGCGGTAGATTCACCTGGAGCTCGAATGAGAATGAGGCACTGGAACAGTTGTGCAACGATATCGTGGACCGGCGTTTCGATCCCTCATTACCGTGGTTCACCGAGCATGGCAGTTTCTGGTCCGGCGATACCCGGGCTTTACCGATTCCGGGCTTTCAGTGCCGTGACACAGAGCAGGGATTGGGCATCGGGGTCGGCCAAGACACCCGGTCTCTGGCCCTGATCGCGGTGGAAGCCGGTCCGAAGCGAATTGGCCTGTTGCAATTAGAGAGTGAAACACCTGGTGTGTTTACCAGGGAATATATCGAATCATATGAGTCTACGATTCAAATCCTCGGGATTGCTCTCACTCATCGCCGACTGCAGGTGGCTTTGCGGGAACGGGTCAAGGAGTTGACCTGTCTCTACGGAATTGCCAAGCTGGCGGCACAACCGGAGATCACCCTGGAGGAGGTGTTGCAGAGGGCCGTAGAACTGATGCCTCCCGGTTGGCTCTATCCCGATGTGTGCTGCGCTCGGATAGTTCTGGAAAACGCCACCTTTACAACCAGCGGTTTCAGGAGACCGAAACAGAGTCTGAAAGCTGACATAGTGGTTGATGGAGAACGGCGGGGCTTTGTTGAAGTCGGCTACATCTGGGAAAAGCCCCGGCTTGATGAAGGTCCGTTTTTGCATGAAGAGCGCAATCTTATTGACGCCGTGGCCCGGGAGGTCTCAATCATCGTTGAGCAGGAGCAGGCAGAGAAGGAGAGGTTGAAGTTACAGGAACAGTTGCGACATGCCGACCGGCTCGCGACCATCGGCCAGTTGGGAGCCGGACTGGCACACGAGTTGAACGAACCGCTGGCCAACATTCTCGGCTTTGCTCAACTGGCAATCAAGGATGAAAGTTTGTCCCCCCAGACCCTGAGTGATATTGAGAAAATAGTTTCGGCATCCTTACATGCCCGGGAGGTCATAGCCAAACTGCTCGTATTCGCCAGGGAAACCACTTCGAAAAAGGAAACCATGAATCTCAATGATGTTGTGGAAGACGGTCTCTACTTTCTTCAGTCCCGGTGTGCCAAGGCGGGAATAGAATTAACGCTCAACTTATCCGAGAATTTGCCGGAGATCATAGCCGACCGCTCGCAACTACATCAGGTACTCACCAATTTGGTCGTCAATTCGCTGCAGGCCATGCCCGAAGGTGGCCGCCTCGACATAACCACAGCCGGTAGCAACGATCACGTGGTTATGACCGTCCGGGACACCGGTACCGGCATCAGCGATGAAGTAAAGAAAAAGATTTTTGACCCGTTCTTCACGACCAAAGACGTTGATGAAGGGACGGGCCTCGGTCTGTCGGTCGTCCATGGTATCGTAACCTCCCACGGAGGAATAATCGACGTTGAGAGCGAGGTTGGTCAGGGCACGACATTCGTACTTCGATTGCCTGTACGGACCTCCACAACCCCTGATATGAGAAGCAATGACTGAATCAAAAACGAAAAAGCATATTCTGGTCGTGGATGATGCTGCCGAAACACTGGAAGTGCTTCAGCGTAACTTGTCCTCAAAAGGGTACCGGGTGTTCACGGCGCCGGGTGTGGATCAAGCCCTCCAGGTTCTGGATAAAGAGTCGATTGACCTTGTCATCACTGACTACCGGATGCCGCGAGTCAGCGGCCTCGACCTGGTCAGGCACGTTCGGGAGAACTTCCAGGACACCGAAATTATGATGATTACCGGCTACGCTTCTATCGTCGGCGCAGTTGAGGCAGTGAAATTCGGGGCGGAGGATTATCTGGCCAAGCCTTTTACCGATGAAGAACTCTTCGATGCCGTGAAACATGCCTTTGACAAGCTCCGGGCTCGTCGAGCGGCACGTACCGGATCAGAACAGGGTCTGTCGGAGTTATCGGGTATCCTGGGAGAATCAAACTCCATACGGAAGGTCTTCAAGGCCATCAGGAAAGCCGCCACGACGTCCGCGACCGTCCTTATAACCGGTGAGAGCGGTACCGGCAAGGAACTGGTCGCGCGGGCGATTCACTACAACAGCCCGCGATCGTCAGCCCCGTTTGTCCCCATCAATTGCGGAGGTATTCCTGAGGGTCTGCTGGAAAGTGAGTTGTTCGGACACGTCCGGGGTGCTTTCACCGGGGCAACTGAAACCCGCGCCGGCTTTTTTCAGACGGCGGATGGAGGTACCATCTTTCTTGACGAGATCAGCGAAACCAGTGTGGCCATGCAAGTCAAGCTGCTCCGCGTTCTTCAGGACAAGGAAGTCTGTATGGTCGGCGACGGACGCACCAGAAAGGTCGATGTGCGCATAGTGGCGGCAACTAATAAGAACCTGCAAGACCTCGTCAAAAAGGAACTTTTCCGTCAAGATCTCTACTTCCGTCTCAGTGTCATCACTATCGTTGTTCCACCACTCAGCGAGAGAGACAACGATATCCTTCTTCTCGTGCACCACTTCACCAACAAGTACGCACAGGAAGCCGGTAAGTCACCCATACGTTTTTCCGATGATGCTCTGAGAGCTATGAAGGCTTATGACTGGCCGGGCAATGTCAGGGAACTGGAAAACGTCATTCAGCGCCTGGCAGTTATGACCGACAGCGATTTCATCAACGCTTCCGATTTACCCTCACTGATGCGGTTTTCCGCTCCCCGTCAGACAGGATTGAATTCCACGTTGGCTGAAGTGGAGAAGGAGCATATTCGCAATGTGTTGGAGGGCGTAGGGGGCAACAAGACACGCGCGGCTGAGATACTCGGTATCGACAGGAAGACTCTCAGAGAGAAATTGAAAGAGGATAAAACCTCTTAGAGTTGTCCAACTTGACCGGGGAATTTCTCTCCGGTGGTGCGAATTACCCCACTATCTTCCTATCCCTGATGATGTGACCAGGTGTTGCAGTCAGCATCATTCAAGAAACGTTCATACGGTCAACCCCACGTATCTGAGTGTTCCACAAACAGATAACCGACCACGTCGACCGCTCCGTCCGATTGAAAAAGTAACCCTCCTCAGGGTTTGAGGCTTTGGCACACATGTTGCTAAGCCATCGAGATGTAAAGCTGATAGATCGTGGCTACGAGTTGAAAATGAATCCGTGTTGGAGGAGATAGAGTCATGAGAGTTCAGTTGTTGGATAACGAACTAATGGAGGGCACCGTTATGTCAGCGGCGAGACTGTTTGTCGGACTATGTGTGACCTGCAATAACGCCAAAGACTGCGTCCACCGAGCACGTCGCGGTTCGGATGCGATCTACTGCGAAATGTTTGATGGCTACGGTTTTTCCGATGGCGACACTGCTGAGCGTATCGTTCCTGTCGTAAGGACGCTACCAGACCATAAGGTGGCGGATGAAATCAAAGGCCTTTGCGTAAACTGCAGACACGTAGACAGTTGCTTGCTTCCGAGGCCAAAGGGTGGCGTCTGGCATTGCGAAGAATATGAATAGCGTTTGGTAGTGGTAGGGAGAAATGACTGCTGACGAAATCTCGACAATGACAAATAAGGACGACTCCACCAAGGAAGGTCTGATCTCCGTCCTGGAGAAGATACAGGCCAAGTACAGCTATCTTCCCGAAGATGCCCTGCGAGCCGTTGCGGAGGAAACCGGTCGCTCACTGGTTGATATCTATGGAGTGGCGACATTCTACAGGGGTTTCAGCCTCAAACCGCGTGGGAAGCATCTCGTTTCCGTTTGCCTCGGAACCGCCTGCCACGTGCGTGGCGGACCAGCCATTGCGGAGGAGGTCCAGCGGCAGTTGGACATTAAGACCGGTGAGACAACATCTGACAATGAGTTTACACTGGAAACGGTAAACTGCGTAGGGGCGTGTGCCCTTGGTCCCGTCGTTATTGCGGACGGACACTATTTCTCCAAGGTAAAGAGTTCCAAGGTAAAGAAGATCCTTAAGAGCATCAAAGCTGGTCTTGACAGAATCGAGATCGATACTGATCAGCGCGTGTTCCCGCTCGAGGTCAGTTGCGCTCGCTGCAACCACAGCCTGATGGACCCTCGGCATGTAATTGATGGCCACCCACCGGTTCGGGTGACTGTCTCTTTCGGCAACAAGCATGGTCGGATGCTGATATCGAGCCTCTATGGCAGCTACGAGGTAGCCTTAGAGCATGAGATACCAACCGACACTATCGTTCATATGTTCTGCCCTCACTGCCATGCCGAACTGATCGGCAGTTCAAAGTGCAGAGAATGTGGCGCGCCGATGGTGCCGATGATCGTTCGTGGAGGCGGTGTGGTCCAGATCTGCTCCCGTCGCGGCTGCAAGGGCCACATGCTTGACCTCGGAGGCGCCACAGTCGACTAACAGCTGGCTGCACTCTACTATGAGGAGAGATCGCTGAATGAGGAAACTTGCATCAGTGGAGGAACTGAATGGTTTTCGCCGGCGCGTCGTAAGCGAGAGAGAAGCGCAACAAGACAAACCGACTATTGTGATTAGCGCCGACACCGGAGGCCAGGCGAGCGGTGTAAACGATATTATAAGACTACTCAAACGATACATCATAGAAAGAAGCCTCCAGGAGAGGGTTGCGCTCAGAATTACCGGCTGTCACGGGTTTTGTGAGATGAACCCCTATGTTCTCATCGAGCCCGGGGGGTATTTCTACCCCAAGCTCAGGATGAAAGATGTGCCCCGGGTCGTGGAGGCGGCCGTGGGGGAGTATATAGATGAAGGTTTGACTTACAAGGATTCGCACAAACAAAAGTCTTATCCCTGCCAGAGCGATATTCCCTTCTTCCAGAAGCAGAAACGCACCATCCTGGGTGAGAACCAGAGATTGGATCCCATAAGGATTCTCAGCTACGTCGAACAGGGTGGATACAGCGCTCTGGAAAAGGTTTTATCAAAACCCGATCCACAGAGGATCATTGAGGAAATGAAAAAGTCGGGGCTGAGAGGGCGTGGTGGAGCGGGGTTCCCCACCGGCAAAAAGTGGGAATTGGCTCGGGCTTCCTCCAACGGGCACAAGCAGAAGTATGTCATTTGCAATGCTGACGAAGGGGACCCCGGGGCATACATGGACCGTGCGGTTCTGGAAGGCAACCCTCACGCTGTCATTGAGGGGATGCTTATCGCCGGCATTGCAATTGGTGCTACACAAGGTGTCATCTATGCCCGCAGTGAATACCCGCTGGCCATCAAGCATACTCTTGTCGCCCTCCGCCAGGCACGCGACATCGGGTTGCTGGGAAAAGACATTCTTGGCACCGGCATTGACTTCGATATCGATATTGTCCGTGGCGCAGGCGCTTTTGTGTGCGGAGAAGAGACGGCGCTGATCAGGTCTGTTGAGGGCGTCATGGGCGAACCTCGCCAACGGCCACCGTATCCTATTGAAAAGGGATTATGGGGCTGTCCCACCTGCATCAACAATG
>SDBU01001761.1_pt1 | contig 29999 bp, 45 predicted proteins | sample 2277071 | NCBI WGS metagenome assembly SDBU01 (sample SAMN10397929, study PRJNA504765) | marine sediment metagenome | isolation source: marine sediment core GS08_GC12, 126 cmbsf | place: Arctic Ocean: Gakkel Ridge, Loki's castle | collected 2008 | reverse complement strand
ACCGTCACGTCTGCACGGCCACTCGCCCAATCAACTCAGCCACCTGCTGAAGATGGGTGGCAGGGACCGCCACCCACGTGGGCGCGCGAATTTCTTGAATCGAAAGTCCCTCTCGTCCAGAGCAAAATGCTCCAGTGGCTTGCTGAGAATCCGCAGGACTGGAAAAAACTTCAGGGTCAATGCGTCGCATTTTCTGAAGACAAGGGTCTTATCGGCTTCGGCGTCGCCCTTGAGCATCTCATTGATTCAGTCAAATGGAACAAGGGAGATGTGACCGGGTATTATCGCGTTCCTCCTTTTTCTGAAGAGAAGGATGACGAATGATGGACGGGCCCTACGAGCCTGGCTATTATCCCTCTGTCACAGGCGTTCGATCCACGGGCGGGCTTCGTGCGCTCCATGGACAGGTTCATCGCTACGGACCCGAGCAGGCGAAGAAAACCCATCTAGCTCGAGTCATTCTTAGCCTGAGGAAGCGTCCGGAAATCAAGCGCGTTTGGAGAGGGCCCGAGCGTCTCGTGCCCCATGATGGGCTATCAGAACGTCAGATCAGAGAGCTTTGCATGGAGGAGGCAAAGGCTGAAGCTCATCGACTCACTGAACTCGATTCTCACGCTCGGAGCAATTCACAATGACTGCAGGACCAAAACTCGTTGAGGGTGGACCCGATCACGGAACGATGTGGAAGGATATTTCACTACCTCCCACGGCTGATCCCGAAACCGTCGGCCACGTGCTCCGAAGCTCCTTCAACGACGAATGGATTCGGGAGCTTGTCAAAACACTCCTACCCAACATCTGCGAGATCTGCGGAGACCCTCGGTGCACAGGCACTGGCGTTCCTGATGACCCGCTTGATTGCACACGCGCATCCGGCCAATGCATATGCGAGATTTGCGGCCAGGAATTTCGCGCGCATCCGGGGGCTAAGGATCTACCTGGCTACGATGGATGCTCTTACCTCACCCGGTTATGTGATGGGCGCTTGGTTAAATTGTAGAACATCATGGTCGATAACGACTCCGATAAGAAAACCGACCCGAGCCGTCTCAAAGTGCTAGCTAATGAGTGGGCGGAACTCGCGGCAGAACGCGAGGTGATAGACGCTGAGTTTCAGAAGCTCTTGGAGAAACATCAAGATCTGAAGCAGAGAATGGCGTCCACCCTCGACGAAATCGAACAGGCACACCTGAAGATTCGAAAAGCATGGCACCTGGAAAAGCGTGGCGAGCGCACTTTTTTGGCTCGGCAAATTCCTGATTTGATCAATGGAGATCCGGCGCGCGCATGGACCAATGCGGAGATATTCAAAGCTATCGAAAGCACTGCGTCGCGCACTACCTTCAACGCAACTCTAAACCGACTTCTCAAGTCCGGAAAAATCGAGCGAGTTGAACACGGTAAATATAGAGCACTCAGTAAGAGTGAAGATATCGGAATCGATAGCCAGTGAGCGACGACGATTCCGATAAACGAAGCTGGCTCGACTTCGGCCTCGACAAGGCCAGGAAGGCCCTGGAGGTCGGTAGCGAGGCCGCGGACGTCCTCGTTCATCTCCAAAATGGCGCGACTCCAGTGGGTCTAGTCGCGGTGGGGCTACGCGTCATCAATAGTATCCGCGAGCATCGGGCCTCTACCCCCGCTGAATATTTCGGCAAGGGATGGATTGCGCTCGACCTTGGTGCACTCGAGCGCAATGTCTACCAGTCCCTCGTTGCCGATCAATCTGCTCTGATCGCTGAAGTCCCGGGCATCTACGAACACCGCTCGGCGGTGATCGTGACACTCGATGATCTATCCGTCGGGTTCGCACTATTCGATGCGGAAGGCCGTCACGGCATCGAGACCCAGGGATGCTGGATACCCGAGGGGCAGTCACGAGCCGAGTCCGTAAGTCGGCTCGGTCGGTCGGTCTGGGAAACGCTCAAGAGTTCGAAAGCGGTTTTGTCTCCTGAGGCTTCAGAGGAAACGACGTCGCTCAAGATCGTGGCCGCCGAGGACGACAAGCTGTTCCCCTCGATTAAGGGGGACGAGCTGTACGGTCGCATGAAACAGTTTCTCGACAAGGGATACCATCGTTCGGTGTTCATGCTCGGGGATCCGGGTGTCGGTAAGACTGAGCTGCTCAAATACATCGCAAGTCTTCATGGGGGGTTTTTACTTCGTATTCAGCTTGGCGATCTAGACAAAATCAACGGAGGCACAATCGCTCGGGTGGCGGAAATTCTTCGGCCCAGCGTACTCATCATCGACGATTTCGACCGCTTCATCATGGGCGAACACGGGTACAATGAGCGCGGTCGGGTCAATGCGGATGCCGCCGCGCTCCTCGACCCCGTTGAGCGAATCAACAAAACCGTGCCGCTCTTCATGGTCTCGGCGAACTTCTCGGAAGAGATTACCGAGGCCATGCTCAGGCCGGAACGCTTCGATGAGGTCGGCGTCATCCGAGAGCTTGATCCCGATATCTACGCGCGCCTCCTCCCCGACGCCCCGCCAAAAGTCATCGCCGAACTCAAACGGCTCAAAGCCCCAATCGCCTACGTTGAAGAGCTGCGCAAACGTGTGGAGGTTCTCGGCTACCCCGAAGCCGCGAAAGAAATGCGAAGCCTACTCAAACGCGCCAAGATCGTGCTCCAACTCAACAAGAAGCACGGCAAGGGCAAAGGCAAGCGCCCGAGTCTCGTAGGATTGAGTCCCCGCAGACGCGCGAGTGCCCTCGAACGTCGCGCTTTCTATGCAGAAAGATCGGCAGGCAGGCTTGTCGACAAAGCCGAAAAACAAGCACTCGTTGCGGAGGAGTTTCGCAAGAAGGCCAAAGCTGAACGCGAAAAGGCTGACACCCGTGAGGCTAAGTCGAAGGAATCGAGAGCGAAGAAGAAGTCTAAGACAAAGAAACGGAAGAAGAAATAATGGCACTCAAAATCATCGTGGCCGTTTCCCAAAACGGAGCCATTGGGATTGAGGGCTCCATCCCATGGCGTCTCCCCGAAGACCTCAAGCGTTTTTCGAAACTGACCAAGGGGAATAGTAACAATGCCGTCATCGTGGGGCGTCGAACCTGGGAGTCCATTCCTAGCAAATATCGACCGTTGCCCGGGCGACTCAACATCGTGCTGACTCGCAATGCTGTCGACCTCGATGCTTGGCCGTCGCTATCGCTGTATGCCGCGCTGAAAAAAGCTAAGCAGTGGAACTGTGAGGATATATGGATAATCGGGGGACAAAGTCTGTACCAGGAAGTGATGGCGAAGTACGTCAACCGCACAGACGAGTTTCGGCTCGAGGCAATCCACCTTACGCTGATCGATGCCATCGTCGAAGGCGACACTTTCTTTCCCTTCTTCGATCCCATGTTGTTCCAGAAGATCGATCCCGAGCGGACTCAAACGAGTGAAAATGGAATGACCTACAAGTTCCTAGACTACAAACGGCACTGAGCCATGTGATGTCAGGGGACCAGCGGGCGGTGTCCCTGCTTCTCGCGTAGCGAACAACACCCGCAGCCGCGCATCGGCCACCTTTCACCGGGGGCGCGGCACCTCTCGGCTAACGACATGCCCACAGCCCGATGCAATGAGTGCGCGGCCCAAGTTGCCTTCTATCTGCATGCGGGTCGAAGGCTCACCGAGATCGCTTGTCCCTGCGGCGGCGCACTCACGTGCGCTCCGTGGACGTGGTGTCGCGAGTGCGATTGCAACGGTCACCATCGGAAGGATCCCGAAAACCCCAAACGAAAACTTTGTGATCGATGCATTGATGGTGAGAAGCTCGACTATCCATACTACCGGTCAGCAACGAAAGGACCATCCATGAGTGCAATCGTAAAAATCACATCCGTAAAAACGACAGAGTGGGAGCGGAAGCGAATTCGCGGCGACGTGATCTATTATCACGCGGGCGGACAATGGTCGATCCAAAAGGTCAGAATGGGAGACGCAAAACGCCAATGGTTCCAGGCAACCTATGTTGGACCTGAACGTTCAGCGCCGGGGCTGATGCCAAAGAGAGAGAAGCTCCGTGAAGCACAGCTCGATGCACTCAGTGCAATTCGAGCTGCGGAGGAAGCGACTTCTGCTCGCGATCGAGCGATCAGGGCTCAGCGGGATGGAAATACTACGCTCATGATCGATTGTATTTTCGACTATATCGATGAAGAACTACAGAAACTCAAATGGGAGCTTGACGATCGATTAGATAGTTTGCGAATATCCTCTTCGTGACAGACGAAAACGCGCTCGTGCGTGCACTCGAGGATGGCGGAATTTCCTTCGAGCGCCTTTACCGCATTGAACTCGAGCGCGCGGTTCCCGCTCCGGTCACGTCCGCCCCCAAGCCCGCAAGCGCCACAGCCCGCCGCTTCGCCACCGTCACGGTTGGTCGGCGCCCGACGAGACCTCCAGCCTCTCCAGACCCGCCACGATGGGAGCGTGTCGCTCTGTTCTACGACCTGCATGATCGGACCATGGACCAGATGCTCGAGGAGATCTCAAGCACCCTGGAGGGCGAGAGCGGGCGCTGGCGCATCCAGGTATTCTACTGGGATGGTCGCATCGAAACACCGGTACCGGGAAGACTGATGGGTCAGGGAGAGGATTTCCTCTACAGCTACAATCCGCGGGGCGACATCATTCTACGCATGGATCCACCCATCGAACTCGATCTAGGAAGCGAAGAATAATGCCCCTATACGCGTACGCATGCAAAAAGTGTGGGGAACGAATTGAGGAGATTCAAAAGTTCTCTGATCCCCCACTCAAAAAATGCGAAACCTGTGGCGGGAAGTTGGAGAAACAAATCGGCAAGCCGTCATTTCACCTCAAGGGCAGTGGGTGGTACCGCGATGGCTACGCCTCAAAAGGAAGTGGCAAGGACGTCGCAAAACAAACCAGAGAAAAACTGACTGGAAGCAGCGATTGACCGCCCTGATGACTGATGGGAAAATAGCTTCGCCGGACCATCTTTGGGTGCGAGGTCTTCTTCTTCCTTCCTCAATCCTGGAGCTGTCTCCGGCATTTTATTGGAAGATTGTATGACTAGAAAAAAGAGCAAGAAGAAAGCCAAGCTCTCGATCGATTTCCAGTCATTCGGCCCGGGAGAAACGCCCGAAATCCGAGCCACGGTCGTGGCTGACAGTCATGAGGACTATGTGTCGATGCGCGACGCGCTACTTGGCGGCGATGGTGAGGGCCCGGTGAATAGAAAATAGTTAGGGATCCATGACTAAAAGAAGCATATTCCTTTTTCAAATCGGTGGATCATTCGCACTCGGAGCCTTTTTTTGTTCCGTGCTCTCTTTGTTCACTCTGTTTGCGGTGCCGAAAATTGGCATTGCTCCTGCCGCGGGGATCCTGTTTTTGCTGGGCTCATTGGTCGGAGCGCGTCTTGGGTTCAAGGCGGCTTTTTGGGGCCAGGGTGAAAATAAGGATTTGGAAAAGGCCGATACCATCCTTACGGTGGCGTCTTTCGAGGATGTTTTGGTCATTCTCGGTAAATATGACAAGGACACCGCGATCTATCTCTTCGAAAAGAAGCTCAAGGATGCGCGAGAGAGGCTCGAAAAATTGCTCTTCCCTGAAGGCGAACTTTGTGAGGATTGTGAAGCAAAGGAAGAGGCCGGCGATTGATCGTGATAGACTCTTCGAGTCATGAAACAGGCAATTTCCGGTCTCTTCAGCAGTAAAAAAGCAATCGTCTACGTCGTCACGGTGGGCGTGATGGCGGGAATCATCTTCGGCGGGGTTGATCCCGATCACGCAGCCGACTTCGTCGACAAGCTCAGCAAGCTCGCCATGGCGTACCTGGGTGGCCAGGGGTTGGCCGACCTGGGCAAATACGCGGGTCAGGCCTACGCGACGGGCAAGAAGGCCGTTGCTGAGCGCGACTCGAATCCGGGCGACTGGAAGGATCGCGTGGCCGAGGCTGGAGACGTCGCGCAGGACGCGGGCGAGAAGGCGGGCGAGGCTGCAGAGGCTGCGGGTGGGGATGATGATGGCGACGATGAAGCCACGATCCCGCCACCACCGAAAACCGGCGCCTGAGCTAGAGCGGAGCGAGTCCGACGGATTCGCGGATCAGCGCTTGCCAGTGATCGGGGTCGGCTGACTGCGACTCAAGGGCCTTGCGCGCTCTCGCCACAAATGCATCGCGATCCTCCATGAAGGACCGCATGACCTCTCGTCTATATTCACCCTCGGGCAATTCGGCGAGTAACTTGTGCCAGTATTCGGGCTCGGCGACCAGCTTATTCAATTCCTCTCGCGCTTCCACGACCTTCATGTCTCGCTCGAGATTTTCCATGCAACACCGTCGAAGGCTACGACGCTGATCGACAGTCATCTCCTGCGGCCTGGGATTACGACCGTGTTCCTTGCGAAACTCGAGATAGAAAATGGGTATCGGCATCGCTGCTAAGCCTCAATCGAATCGGCAGGCATGAGTGGTTCGAGTTCAGACTCTTCTTCGTCGTCGTCGTAATCAAGTACGCCCAATAATAGACATGTTCTACCTTTGGTTTCGATTGCTGTGACGCCGATGGTTTGAGCGATATCACGGCAAAGTGCAATGGTTTCCCCATGCAAACGAATTTTTTCTTCCCGAGGAAGATTATTAATCCTCGCATATACATCCATCATGAAATCAACCGTGTCCTGATCGAATTCTTTCTCGATATATTCTTGCGATCCCTTGATCGCTTTCGATACGTGTATTCTTTTTCTGTCGGCCATTTCTTGCAATCCTGACGACTCGCGGACATTCACACGTTCGGCATGAAGCTGTCCGGAATCGCCGACAGCGGTGTTGGGTTCGCCTTCTCGCGTTCGATGAGTGCGATGACGTCCAGCTTATTCTTGCCTGCTCCAGGCGCTTGTGTCATCACCCACATCTCGCGGCGCATCTCGTCGAAGACGGATTGAGGGTCTGCGGCGGATATGGCGAGGTGCTGGGCGATGAGGGAGATCATGACGCCAAGGATCTCCGCGGCGATGGGCGGATTGGGCTCACCCTTTTTGAACACGCACTCGGGCACCAGAATCGTCACGCCAATGACGCTTGCCTCGAGGAGCGGCATCCCGGGTGCCTCCAAATCCACTTGCTCGAGCCCCTTGAGAGCCGCAGGCAAAGCCTGATCCCTAAACCACGCGTCAATCTTAGGACCACCAAACGCCACCTTTGGATCCGTGATCAGCTGACCGCCAATCCACAGCGACTTGCAGTCCGCGGTGTAGCTGTACCCATCCTTGACGATCTTATGGGATGCGACCCGAGCCCGCTTCTTTTTCTTTTTCCCTGAAAGCAAAAGTACGGCGCCGCCGAGCGCGACAATGGGGAGTAGCTTGCCAGTCATCTCTATTCCTACTCCTTATCGCCAAAATCGCCAAATTTTTCGGCGTAGGTCTTGAGCGCCATCGCGTCCGCGACGGCGGTATCGAATTCCGGAGGATATTCGGGAAGCTCATCTTCCTTGAGACGCGTCGCCTTGATCATGACCTTATCCATCCGCTTGAATCCCTTATCCATCATCAGGGTTTGGTTGACGGATTCGAGCTGGAGCCTTTTGATATCCGTGCCTGTCGTTTTTTTGAACTCAGACAAATCCGCGGAATTCGTCTGGATGCCGGCGTCCACCTGCCCAGCCCGTTGTTCGGCCTGAATCTCGCCGCGAATTTGGGATCCATACCAGGCCAATCCGGAGGTGATCAAGGCGAATATGCCGGCAAGGATCTTGGCCCCGTGCTTATTGAGAAAGGTTTGACTCTTCTCCCAATTTTCAGCAGCCGTGTCGGCCTTTTGACTCTCCGAAGCCTCAAACCTTTTACGGTGAGTCGCGTCGTCTGTGCGACGTCCGGCCTCGATCTGCAAGAATTCTCCCCATTCTTCCGTGAGGGTATTCATTCCGGTTTGCAGATTGAGAACGGAATTATGAAGCTCTTCTTCAGTCACCGGCTTTTTTCCCTAAAAGGAGATGCAAACCTCAGAGCCTTTCCGTGTACCAGAGGATCAGTGGCTAGCCGGCTGCGACCGACGGCTCTGGTGCACTGCGAGCGCGTGAGCGTCTGAGCGCATCCTGTCTTCAAATTTTATCGCGGGGTCCGGGACCGGGAACAGCGAGCCCAGGAGCTTGGACCCGTCCTCATCTTCCCAAAACCACTGACCATTTATCATGCTCCAGGGGCGACTCATCAATCTGCGTCGCTCTGGCATGCTGAGCGCGAACTGCTCGACGGCTCTCGTCATTCCCTTCATCCTCTCGTGGCAGGGGGGGTTCAGATTCAGCGTACCAGGATGGCGCTGAATCTGCAAGCAATAGGCTCGATCCGTCATTTCGAATACTTCAAATCGTAGATGTTTTTTCGAGCAAAGTAGATGCGATCGCCAAGGCGTAGATCTTCATTGTAGATAAGGCGATTCGATACGGTACCGTGCCATTTCTTCCCTACGTAGCCGTCGACTCGAACCCAAAAGCGTTCGCTATTCCGCGCGATCTTCACGAAGTCCCCGGGTTTGAGCTTACGGATCAGCGAATCTGATGGCGTTTCGAAGCTCTCGAACTCGAGCGCCAGGAGCCGCGCATTGACGAGGCCTTTGACCGCTCTGGGTTCGGACTTCGACTTTCGTGTTCGACCGGGACAAATGCAATCGCGATCAAACTTTCTGGCGGTTTTGGCCATCAGCCCGGAGCGGTCGCACCTTCGGTTCTCTCATGCCAGCCTTGGACGGCGTTGAGCAGCTGACCGTGCAAGCTCGTCATGAGAGGCGTCCACTGAGCGGGCTCCCCCCAGGGGCAGTGCTCGCTTTGGTCCTTGAGCAACTGAACCGTCACCTGCCCGAGGTCGGTCATCCCCTCCGACACGAGCTGAAAATACCGATTCGTCAGCCAGCTGTTGTGCTCCTCCATATTGAGCTTGTTTGCGATGCTTGCACACTCGGCATCGAGTGAGAGCTGAGCATCGCCACCGGCTTCTCCGGCGACCTCCACCCAATCGACGGGCTCAAGCTCTCTTTTGCCATTTTTGGCAGACTTCTTTTTCTTTTTTCCACTCAAGAGCAGTGCCGCGCCACCGGCGACAGCGAGGAGGGGAAGTGCGGATTTTCCAGCCATTGTCTTTTTCTTTCTCCTGGTTGAGGCTTATCAGCCTAGTTCTTTCGTCAGCTGCTCCGCAATTCGCTTGGGCGAATGCGACGCAAATTCTGGACCAAACAGTTTGTTGATGTCTTGAGGTTCCGCGAATACGAGTTCGTCGACCCCGCGCTCGTCCTTGAATGTCTCGAGACAAGCATAGCGCGCAGGATAGTTGACCGCGAGCACAAAAATACGTCCACTGCCCGAAAACACCGAGACGATATCCGACACGCCGCATCCAAGCTCGCCACCCTTGCCGCTTTTATGGTGAAAGACGCACGCATTGCGACCCGCGTCCCACTTGATGCTGTAATCCCCCGACGGAACCTGCCTTAGGCTCGTCGACTTGCGGGACCGCTTGGACGCCTTCTTCGCCATCAGTCACCAATATCAGCCAGGATCGACGCCAACTCGGCATCGACATCCTCCGTCGCACCCCTTCTTTTGGATCGCCGACGAGTCGCCCCCCCGCTTCGTGTCCCTGTCACTCGAGCCGTGGTCTCCATCGCCGCCGAAAGCAGGCGCTCCTGGAACTCGTTGCGAATTCGGCGACGCTTGAAATAGTTTTGGACACCGCAGGTATCAATCCCCCGGATGATCCCCGCATAAAACCCATACCGATACGCATCCTCGGGATTATCGGGCACACCGACCATTCCCGTCAGCTCCCGAATGTCGCCCACGTCGGCGGCCTGGCGCGGCAGTTTCGGATTCGCCTTCCGAAAGTATTTCCGGGCCGAATTTTCGAGACGCCTGAGCTTCGCCGGGTTGGAGATCGCTTTCGAAACCTCAATCGCTCCCGACATCGCGCCCCCGATGAGATGGCCTCGGCGCAAAACCTCACCACATTCGGTCGTTCGGCGCTTTTGGCTGACCCTGCCATCCTTGGTCTCCACGTAGAACGTGAATTTGCCGCCCGAGCCCTTCCTGACAAAGATGTGATAGGCCCCTTTGGGACCTGGAAAGACGCGCTCCTCGCCGAGGGTCATATTTCTGCAGGTTTGTGCCACTTCCTTTTTCCCTTCAACTTTGAACTTTTTGACATCGGCGGCGGAAACAATCCACTGGGCGGTGCTTTTGCCGACTTTTCGACGCTCATTGATGTTTTCCAGTAACACTCGAGCCACGCGCTTGGAGAGCTGCGGCTTTTTCTCCTCGAGCCAACGGCGATCGGTACTGGGTAGATTATCCCATCCTGCCTGATCGTCCAACTCCGCCAGATTCACAATGACCCGGTACGCAATGGCGACCTCACGGGAGGCTGCGCTCTTCGAACCTGATACCCCCGACATGTAGGTAAATGCAGATTTGTCCAAAAGTCGCCATCGAAAATCCCCATTCTTTTCAGCTGTGATCACGCCAAAAAACTCAGGGCCGAGCGGGAACGGGACGCCAAGCTCCTTCATGCGCTGAGCCTCGCGGAGCTTGATCTCCTTGCGCGATAGCTCCTGTCCACCCGCTTCCTCGTAGGCGAGAATCATCATGGTCCTCCAGCGATTGGTGAGCGCCGTCTGGAGTCGCTTTTTGATCTTTGCACTTGCTGACCGAGAAGTATCCTTGTGACTCATCTCGATCAGCAAAGCGAATTCTTCCCGCTTTCGACTCGCAGTTTTGGGCGGAATGAACTTTTCGGGATATTTTCGCTCGAGCGCCTGTTCGACCTTCTTCCAAAGCTTGGCATCCGCAGGGCGATAGATGTCCTCCCCCAGCTCTGCGCGCGCGCCCGTCGTCTGAGCCTTCATCGCCGCCAAGCGCTCGGGTCCAACGATGAACTCCGTGTCCCGCAGTCGGCCGCGGGCAAGGGCCTTGCGAAAGGCCTCCTCAGCTTTCTGTGCAGCCTCCACACGCGCTTGAGCGCGTCGCACCTCCGGACGTGCCTTCGCCCGCTCCCGAATCTCACGGCCTTCCGCGGGGCTCACCTCCCCTCCAAGTTCGTCAATCATCTCGCGGATCGCGCGAACCTCGGCCTTTCCGAGCCCTCGGAGCGCCTCCGACAAGGAATAGTCGAGCGCGCTTTCGTCGAGATACCCCTCGATGCGAGCGGCAACGGTGTCCCGCAAAGGGATGAGGTCCGTGCGACCCTCCTCCTCGATCTGCTTATTGAGCTTTCCGAGTAGATTGAACGCATCGATGGATCGACCTAGGCCACGTTTCTTGATCTGCCCATCGGGATTTTTCCGCCGTCGGCCTCGACCGCCCGGATTCTCCAACGTCCTCATAAGGACGTCATGAACCTCCTTTTTCTCGCCACGCAAAAGCACCATGCGGCGCCCCGGGTTTTGCTGACGATAAAATTTGTGATAAAGCCGCATCAGCTATTACCGTAAATTTCTTCCATCGAGCGACGCATGGCGCGAGCGCGGGCAACTCGATCCTTTTGTGCAATTCGAGCCGAGGCCCTACGACGCTCTTTGACGACATTCCGCTGACCCTGGGTCTGCTTGGTGATTCCCTTGCGGAGAATTTCGGAGGTCACGTAGCGCTTCATGGCATTACGCCATCGCGCTTCGGGAAGCTTAGCTCGGCGCTTTGGAATTTTGTCCACGAACGTCTCGAGTTCCCACACTACAAGCTCGAGCTGTCCTTGTTCGTGTTCGTGAAACACATTCGACCGTTCGAGGCCGTAATGCTTCATGAAGTCTGCGATCGCACACAGGGCATGCTTGTATTCGGTATGGCGCCCTAGATACGTGCCATCGACACATCCACACTCGTAGTCTTTGTGCACTGTCTCGCGGATGATGAAATCCTCGAGTTCGATCATCGAAACCTTGTCGGTCTCGAGACCAAAGACTGCGCCCCAGCGAGCCGACAGTTCGTACAGAGACACAATTTCTGGCTCATGGGCGGGATCGACTCGCGACGCGCCATCGCAATCTCGAATCGCCATCACGACCTGCAGGCGCTCGATCGGGTTTTTGGAGCGCCCCATTTTGCGGATGTCTCGGATGTGGATTTCGGATATTTTGGAAAGCTCGTTGGGATCGGGCTCGAAGAACTCGATCACATCAAGAGGAATGGGAGCAGTGAAGACCCGGTAGTTCTTCTCTCCCAAATCCCGACCCGACCAAAAGCTCCAAAAAATGCCACGGCGGTCGGGCGCACGAAACAAAACCCCACCGCCGTACTCGAAAGCGTCGACGTCACCCGTCGTATCGAGAACCTCTGTACCGTCCTCCAGCGTGATAATCGGGCGTTTCATCCCTCCCCATAAGGCTGCCTTTTTTGGATTGAAACCTGTGTCATCCGTTTCCGTTGCGAGGGCTTCTTCCCGACCGCGAGCTGGGCTCGGAGGCGGGAAGAAGCCCTCCAAGAGGAGGACTATTTTTGATCAAGGTGCCTGGATCTGTCCGCCAACAACGGTCCAGGCCAAAGTGCCATCCGACACGACGACCCAGCTCGAATTGACAATGGTCTGTGCAGCGTTAACACCGCCCACCGTAACCCCAAGTGCGGTATCGCCGGCCGCTGCGGCGATAGTAAGGGCATTGGCATTATCAATGACCTTGATGATGGTGATTTCTGCACCATCGCCCGCCTCTGCAGCCGTCGGCAAAGTCAGGGCGCCGACAGCGAGTGTGGTATCAAAACGAATCACCTTCCCGACATCGGCAGCCGTCAGGGCAGCGTTGGGCGTGGCAACGGAGTTGGTGATCGTGCGACCCCCTTCGGGGTTGTTGATGTTTCTTTGCTGATACTGCTGGGTCATCGTTTTTCTCTCCGTTTCAAAGGCTTCTTCCCGACTGCGAGTGAGGCTCGGAGGCGGGAAGAAGCCCTCCAAGAGGAGGGCTATTTTGATCAGACCTGGATCTGACCCCCAACAACGGTCCAGGCCAAAACGCCATCCGACATGACGACCCAGCTCGAATTGACAATGGTCTGTGCAGCGTTAACACCGCCCACCGTAACCCCAAGTGCGGTATCGCCGGCCGCCACGGCGATAGTAAGGGCATTGAGATTGTTGATCTTGATGATGGTGATTCGTGCACCATCACCCGCCTCTGCAGCCGTCGGCAAAGTCAGAGCGCCGACGGCGAGTGTGGTATCAAAACGAATCACCTTCCCGACATCGGCAGCCGTCAGGGCTGCGTTTGGCGTGGCAACGGAGTTGGTGATCGTGCGACCCCCTGCAGGGTCGTTGATGTTTCTTTGCTGATACTGCTGTGTCATTTTCTCTTGCTCCTGCTACCCGGCTCTCGGTTTGAGTTTAGACGCAAGGAGCCGGGTAGCCGGAACTCCTGCGCGAATTGGTTCTACCAAGCAGGCCGTTTGCCGGTCGTCTTGGTGATGTGATTGCGCACCGCAGCGTCGACGGAAACCTTCTTCTTAGGCTCGGCCTTCTCGACGCCCTTCTTCTTGTGCTTGCGCCCCTTGCTCGGGTTCGATCCCGGATTCGGACTCCGCTTCGCCTTGCGAAGCGCGGTCTTGGCCTTCTTCACCTTCTTCTTGGCCTTGCTCGCCTTTTTCTTCGCGCTGCTCACTTTCTTCTTCGTGCTCTTGGCCTTCTTCTTGGCCTTGCTCGCCTTTTTCTTCGCGCTGCTCGCTTTCTTCTTCGTGCTCTTGGCCTTCTTCTTGGCCTTCTTCACCTTTTTCTTGGCCGAAGAGATTCGCTTCTTCTTGCGGGCGCTCACCTTTTTCGTCTTCTTTTTGGCCTTTTTCTTCGTTGACTTCTTCTTCCGCGTCGCCTTCTTCTTGGCGCGCTTCTTGGCCTTCTTCTTGCTCTTTTTCTTGGCCTTTTTCTTGGGATTTTTCTTGGGATTGTTCTTAGGGCTGTTGTACGTGTACATCTCGTAGCCTCCGTTTGGGTTTTGGATCAGAACGGGGGCGGATGCCCCGCCGCGTTGGATGAATGATTCCGCTCCTGAGAGCGAAGTGCTTTCCCCGAGGTACTTACCGCCATAATGGATTTCAAACAGGTCTTCCTCGACAGGGACGATGAGGTAGTACTTGGCTGAGCCTCGTACAACCACTTCTGCCTCGCCACTTGCGGGGCGAGGATTCGTAACATTGACCCGATGAAATTCACGTTTGGCCATCCCTTTCAGCTCAATAGGTCGAGCACCTCAATCAGGAAATCCCCTTATTCGTGGCCTGAAGAATCAGGTCAGACCAAAGCTTGCCGCCTGGCAAACCCTCGACGGCGGTTCGAAGACCATTGAGCGTGTACGGGCCGACGTAACCGTCTTCGCCGAGGCCCCCCATGTTGACCGAGTAGATTTTCTCGGCTCGATTGAGCCTCGAGACCATGTTGTAGTTGTGTTGGAACTCGCTGACGGTGGGATTGGCCGTGTCGTCGCCGCCGCCGGGCTTGCCCATCGTTCCGTCGGTATTTTCCATCACCGGCATGACATCTTTGCCCTTGGGTCCCACGATGTTCATGGGCCATGCTCCGACTTCCACTTGGTAACCAAGCTCGACGAAGTGGCGACGAATGCTCTCGAGGCGTTCGTCGGTTGTCGATCCCCAATAGGCCGGGTCGTACCTATCGCCGCCCGGTGGATTGCCGGCTGGTCGAGTCGGTGACGGCGCAGGTTTGGGGGTGGGAATTGGGACGTCGTAAGGCTCGGGCTCGTCAGTGGCGGGCTCGTAAGGCTCCGGTTCGGCAGCTTTGGCCTTCTTCTTCTTTTTCTTGCCCGACATGAGCAGTGCTGCGCCTCCGGCGAGGACGAGTAGGGGCATTGCGGATTTTCCAGCCATGATTCTTTCCTTTTCTTCCTTTTGGGGGGAGGATTATACTCTTCCTGCTTGGAGCAACAGTTGATTCCAGGGCATACCCTTGGACCATTCGAGTCCGCGCAGTGTGTTGTAGCCAGCCTTGCTATCGGTGCTGAGCTTGCTTTGGTTGAGGTGCGCCGGGGACATGTGATCTCCGGCGGCCAGGAAGTTCCAGTCCCCCTGATATTTTTTCGTCGCAGCCGCAAATTGCTCTTTGCTGCCCGCGGCCCCGACAATATATCGGGCCGAGAGTCCGCCTAGCACGCCGCGGACGGCGAACTCGTTCTTGAGCAGCGTATCGTTGTACGGCGAGGTCGTCTTGGGCGGAACTCTTGTCTTGCGCGCCGCAGGGCCAAACGACGGCACGAACGGCGGCATCTCGGGCTCCGTTTTTTCCTGCTCTGTGGGCTGGTAGGGTGACGGCCCTTCGCCGGCTGTCGCTGTCGTTGTCGCTCTCTTTTTCTTTTTCTTCCCTGACAAGAGCAGGGCCGCGCCTCCGGCGAGGACGAGTAGGGGCATTGCGGATTTTCCAGCCATGATGATTCTTTCCTTGATCTACAAAAGACCGAACTTGATCGCGTCCTCTTCGAGAGTCTCCGGCAAGATTTCGTAGCCCCTCAGCTCAGCAGCCACATGGGCGAGATTGGTGTCCCAGAATTTTCCTACGCCAGGACCGACACCGCTTCGACCGAGCGACAGGCATAGGGGAATGGTATCGGCGAGCATGGATTCGTGGATTTCCCGGGCAGCCTGGGCGTCGGTCATCCCCTCGAGAGCCGAGGTAATCATCCGGATTCTTTGCTCTTCAAACCACTTCATATCCTGATGAAGAATCTGATTGCAGTCGGCATCAGCGACGAGCCATTCATCAGGCCCATATTCCCGCGGTCGAGTTCCAGTCGGCTCCGTCTTTGGTTTATCGGGTGAGGGGGTCGGTTCCGTTTTGGGCTGCGCAACCTCGCCTTCCTGAAGCATCAGGGCATAATCGTCGCCGTACACAAAGCAGGCGAAGGGAGATGGATATCCTCCGGAAAGGGGATCGCATTCGATCGGCAGGCCTTTGGAGATTGCGGTGAGGATCCGGTGCATGGCCTGATCCTCGTCACCGCTCCACTGCCCGCTCACATCGAGGCCGGCGATGGCCTGGAACGCCCTGATGGCGTTTCGAGTGTTCTTTCCGGCTTTGCCGTCGATGGCGGCGGGATCACACTTGGAGCACAAGGTCACCGTGCCCCCGGTGCTCGTATTGAATTCGATCTGCGAGATTGTCTTGAGCGCTTCTTGGCGCTGAATCCAGGTCGTCGCGGATTGGCCATTTTGCGTCGGAATCCCGGTGCCCCCGTACACCTGGGGGATGGATTTTTTCGGGATCGGCTGATACGAAAAACCCGTCGGAGCAGATTTTCTGCGCCGCTTTTTACCGGACGAAGCCAAAACGACTACGGCGCCGGCTAAAGCAAAAGGTACGAATGATCCCATTTTGACCCTGCAGATTCTCTCTTTTTATCCCCCGAACGTCAACCTCAGGTCTCGATCTGGTCGAACTTCGGAAAATCCAAACCGCCTGGTCGATTGTCGAAGGACCAATTCACCAGATCGGTCAGCGATTCATACATTGCCTTCACGCCTGGTCGGGTCGCGAAAAAACTATTCCCAGTGTACGGGTCCTTTTTGAACGCTTTGACGATTTCTATTCCGCATTCTGGATGCATCCGATTGATCACTGCAGTAGCCACGTTATCCCACCAAAACATGTGCTCCTCTGGAATATCTGCCAATGGCCATGTTGGATGCTTCGCTTCGTGACCCGATTCTGATACCTCTGGATACATGTAGTCGAGGTAAAAGCGGACCATGCGCTGGGCTACGGGTCGTTCCCACTGTTTTCCGACAAAAACAAGGTCACACCGATCGTTGAATTCGACGATGAACTCTTCCTTGTCCATGAGTTCGGCGATTTTGTCGTGCAAAAACTGGACGAGATAGTACACATCCTTGAAGTTTCGATTGAACATCTCCCGCCGGAACTCCTCTTCCATGGGATCGAAACCATCCTCGGCCACGGGAAATTCTGCGACGCAGGGAGCCATTGAAATCACCATCAACTTGGCGACTTCGTAGGGGTCGTGATAGTTGGCCAAGATGAACTTTTCGGCGACAGGCTTCCCCTTCTTGTCCCAAAAGGCTTCCCCAGTCTCATCGCCATAGACCACCTCCTTGCAATCGGCGGAGACCCAAATCGCATCGTGGGCCAGATTGGCAGGAGGACCCCCGGCTCGACCCGATCCACCTTGTGATCCCCCTCGAGAACCCGCCCGCTGCCCCGGCGCCTTCGTGCCCGCAGGCTCATCCGGCACGGACCCGCCATGAGTACCGTTTTCCACGGCCTTCTTTTTCTTCTTCTTGCGACCAAACAAGAGAAGGAACGCGATTCCACCGACTATGAGTTCTCCTGCCATGATGACTCCCTATCCCATCCCGACTGGAAAGATTCGGTAAATCCCGGTCGGTCCCTTCTGACTAAAATAGGCATTCGATCCAGTCTTGAACCCGTGCTTCGTACGAAGTCGCGGAGTCACGTCGATGCCGTTGAAATGGTTGATGATTCGAATTTCGAAGAGACTCGGCTCTCCCGCTGGACCTGAGAGTTTTACGAATTCCGCGATGAGATGCTCCGCGTTTTCCTGCGAGGCATCGGTTGCGAGAATCTCGAGGCGCTGCCCTGGAATCGGTTTTTTCTGAGCGCCGATGAAACCGGGATCAGGCTCGCCAAGGGAGTCTCGGGTGATGGTGTAGCGCTGTCCCGTCTGGAACAATTTGGAGAATCCGGGATCCTCAATGCCCGCAGTGACCTGCGCCATCACGGCAAGTCGCTGCCCGCCATCCCACACAAGCTGTTCAGGCTTGCTGAGCGAGTCGATGGGGACTTCCCATTTGCATCCTGAATTGAAGTGCTTGAGACCCTCGCGCAAGATCACGCTTGCGACTGTTCGGCGCTCCTGATTGTTTTGCATCGCCGAAAAACGCTGATACATATAATCGTACAATTTGGCCTGAAAATCGCGCCGAATATAGAAGTAGTATCCGGGCTCGTTAAACAGGTTCAGCGCCTTTTGGGATACCGAGGCATCGGGGGTGAAGTATTGGGGATCACGCGTGTATACGGCATTCGCGCAGCTCCCCACTCCTGAAGGTCCAATCGCCGGCTTCCCATAGGGGCCCTCAGGCTGTTCGGGGCCTGGGGCGAGCGGCTCCTCGGGTGGCTCGAGCGAAGGCTCAACGAACGGGTCATCGGGTCCCGGCGTCGGTGCCACGGGCTCCTCTTCCTCCTCGTCTAGATCCTCGTCAACCTGAGGCAACGGCTTGAAAGTCTGCCTCGGCTCAGCCCTCTTTTTGGCACTCGGCTTCTTTTTCTTTTTCCCTGTCATCAGGAGAAGTGCGCCGCCGCCCAGGAATAGAATTGGGAGTATATTTGCCATGAGTTGTTCAGTCCTCGAAGTGCATCTTCTGGAACTTGTTGAGCAAAATTGGGAGGAACTTGGACATGACCATGAGAGAGGGGAATCAGGCGCTAGGAAGCGGTTTACCGGGCATGGTCTTGTTCCACCAAGCGACTAAAGCTGCTTGGGCCAGGGTGCCCTCTTCCCAGGTGAATTCGCTAATCTGGCGTAGATCTGCAGCCACACTCATCGCTATGAGATAGAAAAAAGATGGGGCGTTGAACGTCCTTTTCCCAAATCGCACGACGACATTGGGGTTGCTCATGCAGCGCGTGGGAATCTGTGAAGCCAAGACCTTCGTGGTCAGGGAGATGATATTCCTGTCCCCAGCTTCGGCGGCATCTAGGATGATTTCGAAGGTGTTGACCTCCATCTCGGTGCCGGTCTCCTTATCGACCCACTTCACCGAATATGTTTTGACCTTGTTGATATCGAACGTGATTGAGGATGGGCAATCTGCACTCACGCTGACTTTGCCTGCACCGATTTCAGCGAGCATTTTTTTCATCGCCGATTCAGTGCGTGATCCCCATCGCCCATCCACACCAATCCCAGCACAAGCCTGAAATCCTCGGACCGCAGCCCTGGTCTTCGAGCCATATTTGCCATCGATGGAACCGGGATTGCTGTCGCATCCGGTCATCGTTGCGACGAACGTCAGCGCCTCTTGGCGAGAACGCCAAGTTTGTGTGCTGGCCGTACCCCCACTAGGGCCTTTGGTCACGACAGCGGGCGGCTGTGTCGGAGGAACCTCCACGGTGGTGGAAGGCTGGCGCGCGACTGGAGATGTCTTTTTCTTCTTCTTGCCCAGAAGGAGGGCGGCGCCGCCAGCAAGGACGAGAAGTGGAAGTGCGTTGGCCATTTATCCCTATCCTTCGTAGGCGCGCTTCTGAAATGAATGGGTGTATCTGATTATCGCCTTAGTCAGCTCTGAAACCGCGTGAGTCTTAAGCGGCAGCTTATCGAGTCGAACCAGTTTTGATCCAACCTTGGCATAATGAGTCCGCATAAAAGCACCAACGGACTGAAGCGCAGTTCCTGCCATCACCTCATCGTCCCACAGATCAAATTGATGTGACATTGCAGCACCATATATTGACCCCGCCATCACAATGCCAGTCGAAGCCGCCATGGCCTCTACAGTTATAGGCACTGATATAGCTACAGCCCCAGAAGCGACCATAGCCTCAGCAGCGAGGCCCCCCGTCGCCATGATCCACAGCGCTCCGTAAATTGCATATCCTACATTCTGAGCTGTCTCGCCCTCAAACCCGAGCAGCTCCCCAATGAACTGACTGGGGTCGTTCACGAGAAGATCCGTAATATCTATCCCTTTGGGATCCGTTATCAAACTGCCAGCCAGCCGTCGCTGCTCGAGAAACTGATCCAATACGGCAATTCTCCAGCTGGAGCCGATTTTTAGCTGACCGTAATCAGGAGATATATAGACTTCGCGGGCCCCCACAGTTACCTTGGCGGCGCTGGCTGCACTCGTCACTTTCTTGATAATCCCCTTGGCAATCTCTACAACAATCCTCGTCATTGCAGCCTCAGTCTTTGGGCCCCATCGGCCATCAACGCCGATGCCTGCATACGATTGGAAAGCCTTGATCGCCTTCTTCGTCGCGCGCCCGTAGACTCCGTCAATCTTCCCCGGATTACACTTGCAGCCTGTCGCCGCTGCCACATATACAAGCGCTGTCTGGCGCTTCTTCCAAGTCTCCCTTGAGGCAGACGATCCGGCCGCACCTGCCGTGCTTCCTTTGGGTGCAGGTGGCAGCTCGCTCAATGGTACAACTACACCAGCTCCCTTTTTCTTCCTGCCGCTCTTCTTCTTGCTCAAAAGAAGGGCGGCGCCGCCGGCGAGAAAGAGGAGTGGAAGTGCGTTGGCCATTTTATCCTCCTACACCTGCCCAGTAGTCGCAAATTTTATTAGCGGAAACTCGGGATTCCCATTGATGGCAGTAGAGATAGCCTGGAACATAGGAAGCGTGATCGCAATTGCCGCAGCTTTTTTGTTGCGGGTTCACTGCGAGTCTATAGTTCGCCATGGCTGGAATGTTCTCAGACTTTTTTGATCCGCCATTTTTCTTGGCCGACTTCTTGCTCAAAAGAAGGGCGGCGCCGCCAGCAAGGACGAGAAGTGGGAGTGCGTTTGCCATGGGATCAGTCGTCGGGTAGTGACTTGCCGGGCATGTGCTGATTCCACCAATTGATCAGGTCCGATTGAGCCCGAACCACCTCTTCTCCGGTATATTCGCCGATATGACCGAGGTCTTCAGCCAAACCCACACCCGTAAGAAAGAAAACAGATGGAGCGTTAGGCACGGTTTCCATGCCGATAATCTTGACCGATACATTGGGATCAGCCATGCAATGAGGCGGCATGAATCGAGATAGCACACCCTCGGTCAGGGATATGATGTTCTTTTCGCCTCCCCTTGCCGCTTCCAAAGCGACCTTTGCTATATTGACTTCCCATATATTGCCCCCATCATCCTTCAGCTCGACCATGACCTGCTCAACGAGTTCCGGATCGAGCATGACCTCGGGCGGACATGCCAGCTTCTTGGTCGTCGTCGTCTTCTTCTTCTTCTTCTTTTTACTCAAAAGAAGGGCGGCGCCGCCGGCAAGGACGAGGAGGGGTAGTGCGTTGGCCATGGTTTCTCTCAGTTGAGCTGGGACGGAAAGGGTTCGCCGGTGAGCCTTTGGTAATTGCTTTGGATCTTCGACTGGATTTGGGCCAATTGGGGCGGACCAATCTTGTTGTTCTCGAGCAATTCTTGGGCAACATTCCACACCGTAAGGCCATAGTACTCGGCAAGATTCACCGTGAACGACAGTGGTTCTGGATTGTCCGGATGAACGATCATGATGCGAACGGTGCTCTGATAGTCTCTCTTCGAACAGCCGGCGGGGATGATCTGGTCCATCATTGTGTCGGCGATTTTGAAGGGATCGGCAATACCTATGGAGATTGACGATTGCACAAGAGCGCTCATCATCTGCGTCATTGCCGGGTCAATCGTCAGATCGAACATCTGCGGACACGTTCCGGTGGGTGGAGGTAGCTTGCCCGGGGATCTCCCCTTCTTTCCACCCAGCAATTCTTCCATCGCGCCTTGGAGCGATTCAAGAATCGCCATGGCGAGCGTCTCGAGATTGGCGAGTTTGGGATCGAAATTGGTGCCCGTGACTTTCTTGTACCAATCCAGTTCCCGCGACCAGAACTTTTCGGCCTCCTGCTGAGACAGCGCGCCCGAGTCCACGCGAGTCGAGAGCGACTGACCAAACGTCAGCATGTAGACGTCGGGGATCGTCAGCTCAAAGTCATTCTTCGACCCTTTGAACTGGATCTTCACTTTCGAGTGCATGCTCGCCCGGTTGCAGCCTGGCGGCAAAATCTCGTTGACGAAGAAATTCACCTCGTCCGAAGGATCAGCCTTGGTGCCGTGTTGGGCCACGGCACGCTTGGACACGGTGCCCATTTCGCCCATCGTGATCACCGTCGTCGGCGGACACTTTTTCTTTTCGGACTCATCCTTTTTCTTTTTGCGAGAGATCACAACGGCGGCTGTACCGCCAATGAGTACAATGGGTAGAAGATTGATAGCCATCTCAGTAGTTCTCCTGGAATGCTTGGGTCTCGGAATCGAGCCATTGGTTGAAGCTCCGGACGCCGCTTTTGTCCGGAAGTTGGGAGATCAGCACGTTTCCGTCGGTCGTGTTGACCTTGTGCGTTGCGCGAAAGACTGTGAGTACCTGTCTGCGGCTCTTGGCCATCATGGGCTGGAGCTGGTCCATGGTGATATTCCCCATGTACCCGGAGGTGATGAGGTTGTTTTCCTCGGCCTGTTCGGCCAAGTAAGGTTCGAGGACCAGGTCCTTCCAGTCTTTTCCCACTGAATAGGTCGAGAGGTTCTTCGAAAACTTGACCTCGTTGGATTCTGCGTCGGGTTTCTTTTTGCTCTTCCCTTTTTTCTTCTTTGAATAGGATCGGTAAAGCAACGCGGCGCCTGCAACCCCGATCAACCCGGGGACGACATAATCGCCCACACCCTTTTCTTCAGGCTCGAGGAGGGGGCCCTCCTTGGCGGGGTTTTCCTTGGGAGCTGTCTCGGTCATCCTGTCATGGCTCCTCGTGGGGGAACCCACTCGTCACGGCCGAGCATCATTTCGGCCTCCTTGAGAGCAATCATGGTCGCGCGATCGGCAATGCCATCGATCCGCAGATCTTTTTGGTATGCGAGTGAGACGTAGCTTTGAAACCCTGAGAGATTGCCATTGGGAAATCCCAGGTACGCGAGCGCCTCATCCACACCTTCTTGATTGATGTACGACCCAAAGCCCACGAAGTGCCCGCGCTCTTTTCGGAGTTCCCATCCGCCGCGGGTCTGGCCGCATTCGTATCCGTAGGGCGCAGACTCGTTTGGATCGCATTCCTCACCAGTCCTATCCTCGAGCTTCCTCGGCTTGCGCTTGCCGGCCTTATTCAGCATTACAAGACCTGCACCCAGCAGCAGGAAGTGGCCATAGTCTTCCAGCACACTCATCCCGGAACCGAGACCTCCACCGTTCCACCTGAGGCTGCGGCTTCGATCGCCTTGTCGAGTTGGTTGAGAAAATGGATTACCACATCTGAATCCTGCGGAAGCTCGGAAATCGGCATCACGAACTGCCCGACCTTGACGCCAAGATTCGCCACGAAATCCTGAAATGCGGTGTTGAGTCGACCTTCGGACGCGGCGAGAGTCACAAATGGCACTACCGTGTGGGTGTACCAGTCGGGCCCAATCTTGTACGTCGATAGATCGCTCGAAAAAGAAACCTGATTTCCGGGCGCATCCGGCACATCCGGAGACGGATAATTCCTCCACGCCCGATACCAATCGGTAAATGAAATCCTTGTCGCCTCGTCGATGAGGGCTCCCATGGACAGGTCCACTCGAGGATCACCCACCATGAATTGGCCAATGTTCCGAGCAATCACGGCGTACAGCTCGGCCACTTGAGCACTCTCGGGCTCCTCGGGAAAACCGGAACAGTGCGGAGCAATGTCGCCGAAAAGCGCATCACTCATCTGAATGAGCGTGAGCGAGGGGTCGGCTTCCACCAGCTCGTTGAAGGCTCCGAACATGAACTCGTGGAATAGGTCCGCGCTCACGACGTCGACCTGCTTGCAATCGGAACTGATGCGAATCCCCCATCGCACTCCACCGGCCACCTTGCCCGACTTTTTCCTTCTTTTTTTCTTCCCGCCCAAAAGCAAAAGGGCCGCGCCGCCAGCGAGAATGGGAAGGGCTGATGCTTTTTTGGCCATGATTATTCCGTCAAAACCTTGTAGCCGAAGTAGCCCGCTGCTCCGATGGCCACAATGCCGACTGCCATGCCGACCATGGAGCGATCGCCAGGCGGCGGCTTGCCGGTGGGTCCGCCTGCGCCACCGAGATACCCGCCTTCGACGTGCTCGAGCTGACGGATGGGTGCGCCCTTGGCAAGGGCAGGCTGCTTGAGTTCGGTGATGGCAATCTCATCGAGGTCGTCGAACGAACATGCCGCCTGATCGAAGTAATCGACGACCTTTCGAATCTCACCAAACCAATAGGGTGCGAATGGATGCACGAAATCATCACCCACGGTCTTGTCGGGTTTGATTCCGCTCGCTTCCCAGGCGGCGACCACTTCCACCACCTTGTTGAAGCGATCACTCAAGGCGACGGGGAATGCTGCACCACCGTAGATGGCCTCAGCGCGCGCGAGAATCTTCTTATAATGGGGAATAAGCGTCTTGTTGATGTACCTGCCGGTCGCCTTGGCCCATGCATTGTAACTATCGTGATCGCACATTCCCCAAAAGCACATGGCGTCGCCGTCATGCAGCTCATACCATGCACGACCCTCATCGCCTTCGAAATCGTATCGAGGCGAAAAGAGTCTCTTGTCGGCGTTGACAATATCTCGATTGCTACAATGCCCGCGCGTCGGATTTGGCATCAATCACTCCCGGGTTTCCGGGGTGGATTTTACCAGACTAAGCCACGCTCTGTCATCGTGAGCTTACCCCCAAAGCAAATAAATACCTCGGGTCTTTGAATGGTTGGACCGCAGTAAATCTGCACACCGTTTCCAAGTGGATGAATGTAATCAGACTTTTTGCGTGGTCGAGACCATTTGTTCGAGCGGTAGACAATGTGGGCTGCTTTGGTGCCGAGTTTTTGCAGCTTCACCTTGGGCACATTGACCTCAAATGTATTTTCGGCGGGGCGAGCCATGAATCTCTCGAACATCTTGGCTGCGCCGCCGTAGCGTGAAACTTCGGCCAATTTATACATGTTTCGGGGCCGCCTCATGGAGACGATGGCCTTGTACTTGGTAGACCACATGAACATCCATTCGGAATTCGGCTCCCAGATCGCATTCCCCTTGTCGTCTATTTTTCTCGAATTTTCACCACGATGCATCACCCATCCCCATTCAACCATCGAACCAAGCCATGCGCAGGGACCTGGATCGAGCATTTCCTTGGGTGATCGAAGTTTGATGTACTTTGGAGGTTTTGCTGTCGACTTTTTGGCGCTTCGTTTCGTCGACTTATTGGTCTTTCGGGTCGGATTGCCGATTCGACCTTCCTGGAAGAGCCTGTAAATTCGCTCATCATTCGATACGGAGGGGCGAATTGTGGTGAGTTTTCGTGCTCGAGCGCGATCGGCGATGGATTTTACGATTAGCCCCTTGATGATCGGGGTCCGAATCTCTCTCTTTTCAGCGGCGGTGGCGGCGCTTCGAAGGCCTTTTGCGGTCTTGAGCGTCTTGACCTTGGTATCGAAGGCCATCCAAAAATCCCACTCGCGGAGGATTTGATCGCGATCACCCCCTCCGCGGAACTGCAGCCAGCGTTGACCGTCAGGATTTTTGTTGCGCTTGAGCTTTCCGTAGACCAGGACGATTCCGGGATCAGAAGGAAGGGGGAACGATTTGAATGACTTTGCGACGAAATCGGAAGGCGGACGCTGTCTAAATCTCCAGGACGAACTCGTTTCGCGCGACGTGTATATTCGTCTCGCATGCGGTTTTGCGAGGCGCTCGGCTTTCTTCCGAGTGCTGGCAACCGATTTCGAAACGATAATCGTCTGGAGGTTTTCTGTGGACACAGGTTTCTACAACAAAATTGCCCCTCACCTCGATGAGGGAGGGGCAAGCAGGAGTGGGTGGAGGAATGGCGTCAGGCGCCCTTTGCTTCTTCTGCGAGGGCGATTTGTTCCAAGGCGAGGAGTTTGGCGATTTCGGGATCAGGTCGGCCGTCTTTGTGGGCTTCGACCCACGTGTTCGAATCGGGCGCCATGATTTGGCCGAAGTACATGTTGGCGAATCCCACGACGGGTGTGCCCTCATAGACTCTCCAACGCCAACCGCCTGTGGTTCCCTCGAGGACGATTTTGTGGCCGGGCTCTCCACCATTTTCGAGATCCTGGATGGCTTTGGCGATGGCCTCGAGCGCGAGGAGGCGCGCTTGTTCGATGCTGCTTCGGCCATCGGGATGGACCTTGGACCACTCCTTCGAATCCGGAGCGTTGACCTCTCCAAAATAGAGATCGGCGAATCCAGGTTCGCTATCCACCCTGCGCACTTGCCAGCCCCAGCCATCTTGCGTTCCCGACTTCACGATATTGGGGTCACCGTTGCCATTGGCTTTTTTGCCATTGGCACGTCGGACCTTTTTCTTGGCCTTCTTTTTCGGCATCAAAAGGTAGACGGCTGCGCCGGCGACGACGAGGGGTAGTACTTTTGCCATGGGAATCTCCTGTCCTGCGTGATGTATTCTACGAAATTTCTGTGAGAATTTCGACTATTTCTGCGGGTGGCTCTTTTCCCTCGAGCCACCCTGCCTGAAGATGAAAGACGAGGGAGCCTTTCCCTGGTTTAGCCCCCTCAAAGATGTAGATATCCTTCCCTGAGGCTGCACCTGGCGCACCTCCGGGCAATTCGTCATACTCGGTTTTGACATGCTTGACCGAATTGTCCGGTGGCGATGCCGAGAGGCTCCACTTGTAACCGGTACTCCCCGAGTTATCGAAAAACAAAACCGAGAACCGATCCCCAACCTTGGCCTTGATGGAGTCGGGTCGATTCTCTCCGACGCCTTCAAAAACGGCTCCTCGAGTATTCGATGCCGGAAGCACCTTGCCGTTCCCCTTGGTTCTCGAGGCGCGCCTTCGTCTTCTCCCTGATAGGAATGCGATGGCGCCGCCAACGATAAGGATGGGTAGAAAGTTCATGGCGACTGGTCAGTCCTCGTCGAGATAGGTCACGATCGCCATGAGCCCCAGAGCCCCAACGGCGCCAAATTTGATGAGCTTGCCCTTATCCCATTTCTTTCTGATCGCCATAGACAGGCTCTTCTCGGGCCAGGGCCAGCACCAGGAATCGCTGATCCAATCCACCTCGTTGATCGTGGCAATGACCTGAGGAAGCTCTTCCTCGTCCACAGCCGGACCTGAATGCACGCGTCCATCAGACGGCTTCGGATTTTGAGCCTCTCGACCAATGTTCACAATGTAGGAGATGAGAATCTCCGACTCGTGAATCCACTTGTTCAGACCTTCGAGCGCTCCATCGGGCAAGGTGCCGTCGAGATTGGGCGTGTCGAGTTCATTCCAGCGCTCGAGGAGATGATTGCGTCGGGCGGATAATCCTGATTTCAGGACGACCTGGCTTGGCAAGCGGGTGACGATTGAACGAAGCTCGTTCGCGCGTTCCCAGCGATCACCAAATTCGGTGAACTCCGCTTCTGACTCTTCTTCGTCGCTTTCTGGGGACGGTGGAAGCGCCTTTGTCACTATTCGTCACTCTCCTTGAGCTGATGCTTTTCGGCATAGCGTAGACGATTGAGTTCCTCGCGTTCGTTGAGGTTTCGATTGACGTAGTACATGGCGAACGCGGTCACTGCGGCGCCCCCGGCCAGCCAAAGAAGCTTGTTGCCTGTATCGTCGTCCTTTGATTTTTTGGCCATAAATACCTCTCAGTTTTGGAATCCATTGGGGGTTGGCGGTTTAGCGGGGTCGAAGCCTGGGGTAACCAGGTTGGATTGATTGAATCCATCAATCATGCGCACCGAGAGATTCATGAGGCCATAGAGAACCTCTTGACCAATCTCGCTGTCGATCGTCCGCGTGTCGTTGTAGACGAACTGATCGTTGGACTCGTCGTATTTCCATTCACAGACGGGTATCAGCTCCGCGAGAGCCTGTCGCACCATGGCGGGTCCAGCCCTTTCTGGATCGATGGGTGCAGGGGATTCGACGTTTTCCACGATGGAGGTCAGCGCGGCTTCCATCGCTGGAATGGCAGTCTGCTCCACGGCGATTTTGTTGATCGGAAGATCGCCAGGCTCGGTTACGACGATGTGGATCGCCCGTAGAAATTCCTCACACAGGGCTGACGGGTCGCCTGGAGGCTCTTCGGGGATGGGGAGGGTTCCGGCCTCTTCCCCTTCGATCAGGAACACATCTTCGTCTTTCGTTTCGAAATCGCCCATCGCATCACCGGAGAGTTCTTCCTCTTTTTCGAGATCCTCTTCTCCGACAGGCTCCGTGCGGAGAAGCCCCTCATCGCAAAAGTACCCTGCCGGAGAAGCCTCAAGCATGTCGCACGATTGGCCGGCCCGAGCTTTCGCTCTTCGCTTTTTCTTTTTGCTCATCAAGGCAAGGGCGGCTCCGCTAGCGAGCAAAATGGGTAGTGCACCTGGCATTTTTGAATTCCTACGCGGCCGCGAGAGCCTCCTGCTCGAGACCGTAGACCTTGAGCATTATCGCCATTCCTGGGTAATTTTGCCAGCCCCGAATGGGCTGCCAGATGAAATCGGGACTGAGATTGGTTCCGTATCCCCGATTACAGTCGCCGATTGCTTTTTTAAGCTTTGAGAGGCTCTTTTGCGAATAAGAAGCGCTGAGTTCGAAATCGTGAACCAGGTGCGGCAATCCCCACCATCGCCGAACGGCGGCGAAGTTCGTCGATCGCCCGCTCTTTCTATCGACGGCCCTGCATGCGCGCCACACGTGATCGACGGCAGTCACGAATGCCCATCTCGGATTGAGTAAAGCATTCGGATACGCGCGCATGAACTTCAAGCCATTCGCTGTTTTGAAGACCGTCTTGGGCCGTTCACCGAATAAACCCCGAGCCGCGTTGTACGGATTGGTCTTGATTTCCTTATTGACGGCGTTCGGATTGAAGTTCGATTCACGAAAGCCTGTGACAGTCAGAAAATCAGCGAGAAATGGCATCGATCCGAACTCGTTCGAGTAGTAGAGGGACATACTACGAATCTCGTTGAGCATTGCAGCGCGAGCGCCCTTGGTCTTGACCACCTCCGTTCCCTTCGTCACGCCGCGACCCGAGGGTTTTGCTTTTCCCCTTCCGAGGATGGCGATGCCACCCATGGCGACAAGTGCTAGCGTGATGGGTTCCATCAGGTCTTTTTTTTCTTCTTTCGTTTCTTTCCGGAGCGACGAACTCGACCGCTGCTCATATTCTGACCCTTTTTTACGACATGCGTAAAGATATTGAACAGAATTCGATCGGCTGGATCGTCTGCGCTTGACACACCTTCGAATATGGTCCCTTCGGCAGGATCACCCTCGTCGTCGTCATCGTCGTCCTCGTCATCGTCTTCTTCGCTGTCGTCCTCGTCTGATTCATTGTCCGACGAGTCCCCTGCGGCGGCGGCAAGGAGATCGTTGATGTCGACGCGCGGCTGCTCCTCATCGTTGAGCATTTCGATAATGACTTCGCCGACTTCTTTTTCATCTGCACACACAGCGGCATTGGAAATGTCTTCGACAGGGGCCACGGAAAAGCCGCGATTTTTTCTTCCGCGACGAACGAGAATTAGAATTGGTTTCGATGTGTCGTATTTGGCCATTTTCTTCTTCCTGACTAGAAAATACCACTGAATTCGACAATGCTCAATGTTTCGGGAGATTCAATCGTCTGCCCGCATCAGGCAGTGGCCACGACCATTCGACGGTAATCGCCTTCGGGGAGATCGCAGCCAACCTCTTCTGCGGAAACTTCTTCGAATTCAAGGTCGAGGATTTCTTGGGGTGGATCGATCATGCTCCCGCCCATACCTTCTTGGGTATCGGGGTGGTACATCCCTTCGGTCGTCACGACTCCCTGCAGGTCGAGGTGATCGGGGTTGATCATGGGGATCCAAATGAGAGCAAACTTGTAGCCGCGAGCGGCTGTGGGGCGTAGCCCGTTGAGAATGCGCTCCATGTTGTCCTGATAAATCGGATCGAACGAAACGCCTCTTTGCGTGAAATAACTATCGATCTCCGCGTGACCTTCGTTGAGTTCGCTGAGTGGAATGCCGGACAACGCCTGGTTCCAGGGACCGCAGTCAATTCGGACAAGTAGATCCTTGGCCGCCTGCCACATCGCCGCATCAAGAACGGCATCGCGTGAACCAAAAAGAGCTTCCCGACAAATCTCGAGCGGCGTGTCCCCAGGCCTGATCTGGTACAGCATCCCAAGCTGAGCACGCCCCTCTGGATCCATGTGCCGTGCCAAAACTGCAGCCGCAGAATCGTCATCATACTCCTGAACTGGTTCAGGCTCAGACTCAACCTTCTCCTCAACCCCTTCGACCTCTTCCTCAC
>SDBU01001760.1_pt1 | contig 30013 bp, 30 predicted proteins | sample 2277071 | NCBI WGS metagenome assembly SDBU01 (sample SAMN10397929, study PRJNA504765) | marine sediment metagenome | isolation source: marine sediment core GS08_GC12, 126 cmbsf | place: Arctic Ocean: Gakkel Ridge, Loki's castle | collected 2008 | reverse complement strand
GTTCTTTGATTTCCCCGTCCTGCTCTATCTGGGCTATTGACTCTTCAATAGTATAGTTACCTTTAGCTATTTTCTTTACTGTTCCCTTGGTGCCGTAAGGTACCATTATCCTGTGTTCAATAAGCCCGGTTTCAGGAACCGTGCCTATTATATCCCCTTCGTTAACCGTATCCCCTGCCTTGACCGTAGGCGTGAACTGCCATTTCTTGTCGCGCGGTAGGGCAGCTGATTTTGTGCCCCGTTTGAGGAAGTAGCTTTCTGCCATCAGTGAAGTCAGCGATTTTTGAAGCCCATCGTAGATGGAGCCAACAAGTCCTGGTCCTAGCTCAACGGTTAATATCCTTCCTGTTCCGTTAACCTTGGCGCCAACTTCTAACCCTAGAGTATCCTCATGGGCTTGGATTATTGCCTTATCCTCTTCCAGGCCTATTATCTCACCTACCAGCCCCTCATCTCCAATTTCAACAATCTCATAGACCTGAGAGCCCTTCATATCCTCAGCTATAACTACAGGACCTGACACCCTCCATATTTTCCCCATAACTTCTATACCCCCTAAGCACAGTTAAATTTCTACATCGAAACCAATATATTTCCGAATATATGCCTTGTAATATTCCTTAGTGTCCCCATAGCTTGTGCCACTTCTTAATGGGACTTCAACGATTACTGGGGTCATTTTCCTCCCTTGTTTAACTTGAGTTAACAAGTCACCAACGTATTCGGCATAAGCTTCCAGTATCACTATCACCCCAACATCAGCTTCACCGATTAGTTTATTCAGAGCTTGTCTAACATCCTCAGCAACATTGTGATTGTCCTTTATTAAGTAATACCTGCTTATGCCAGCTAATCTCATCCCATTAACCAGGTCTTCATCTCCTATAACAGCTATGCCCATTTGTTTAATAGGTATCATGATGAGAGCACCAGATGCGTCTTTATTTCCTCTAGGGGTATGTTATCAAACGTTGCCTTTAGAATCAGCCTTAAATTTCTTATCTCGGTCTCTTTGATGATTAAATACCAAATTACCACTAACGGGGATAGCACCCTCGGTGACAATAGCTCCTTGCTTAACCTGAACTTGTGGTTATCTATAATTTCCTCGATGACGGTGACATTCTTATTTTTCTCGTAGTTAGTTACTACTTCCTCAGCCACATCGTGGTATTGAGTGTTCTCTAATCTGCTGGGCAGGTCAGTCAATTTAAGCGATAATAGCTCCCTTATAGCCTTGCCAGGTAGCATATAGCCATCATTGATTGTGCATTCGGCTACTTCAGGCCCTATCCCCTCAGTTATGACTCGGCTGGCAATTTGTAAGTTCATCAGATCTACGATGACGCCGAAGGCTTGGGCAAGAACAAAGCCGTCTTTTACATTCCTTGTTATATTCAACAGGTTTTTATAATATTCCCCATCTAATTTGGCTTCAGCCAGGAGAGTTGAACTTACTCCTTCATCTGTCTTGTATTCCTCTAAAATGGAAGCATAACTTCCTAACCCGCATTTGTTGAGTAGCTCTATAATACTATCCACATCTCCAGCAGTGAAAAGTTCATCAAGTAATCTGTAATCGTGGATAGTTCCTATTGGGATACTTTGGGTCTTCCTCCCCGATGAAATACCTTGTAACGCAGCTTTGATGTTTAGGAGGTCGTATTTTGTTATATATGCCTTCAATAGCTTAACTATGTCAGCCGGTAACGTCTTGAAACCTTCTAGCCGTTCAAGACACCCACCAAAATACTTCCATAGGTATTCATCAACATCACCAAAGGTTGTAATTGATGTTCCTTCAAGATAACTACCTATTTCGGTGTCTCTAATAACTCCCAGAATATCCTGAATACTGGATGCTTTCGACATCCTGTCTATATGGCTGGAGGTTACAATTTTAGCCTCTTCACCTTTTAGGTAGGCTGATATAAAGGCATATCCTGCACCTAGCAAGTTTAACTCCTATAAAGTTTCAAAAAGTTCTTTGCTTATCTCAGGCAGTAATTGTGGTAGCAACATCTCGAGTCTGGTCTCATAGGTATTATCAATCCTGATTTTCCCATCAATGTCCTCGACTATAACCCCACCGGTGCAATCAAACTCCCTTACCTCAGTTATTTTGTTGGCTAGTTCTTTATCTCCCTTAATGAGTTTTTGTGTGGCGGCTACATCTTTGGGCGAAACATAAACTCTGGCTTTATCAATATGAAGTGGACTAATAGCTTCCTTAATCAAGCTCAAAGTTGAGCTTGCATCGCTTGAAAAACCAGACAATCCCTTTCTCGTTCTGCCGACTATCTCATCAATCACTCCAGTTTTGGCAATCAATAATTCCTGACGAGTTTTTATAGAAGCCTGAGCCAGGATTCGGGCAGTCTCTCCCCTAGCTTCTTCTAGAAGCCTGTTTTTTTCTTCCTCAAGTTTTGCTTCTCGCTGCTTTTTAGCTTTCTCTGTTACTTCCCGTGCCTTATTCTCGGCCTCTTTTATTATATCCTCGGCTTCTATTCCCACTTTATTCAGAATAGCTTCGCTTATTTTTTCCATACCCATAATAAAACGTCCTCACATTAGTTCTAACATTGTTAATGCCGTTATAGTAAACACCAGTCCAAGCACACCCAGGAGCTCGACCATCACCGCCAGTATCATGGCGTGAGTTAGTATTCGCCCCTTTGTCTTAGGCAAGAGTGAGATACCTGAAGCACATATAACACCTTGATACGCCGCTGATACACATTCAGCAGCAGCGGCTATAATCCCGCAGCCAAGCACGGCAAAACCAGCGCCACCTTCCATCGGTAACCCAGGCACCACCGTGGTTAGAATAAGTATTAATATTATGAGCCCATAGAAAGTTTGCGTCATCGGCAGAGAGCACAACACAAGGACATTCCTGAATTGTCCCGGTTCCTCAGATAAGGTGGCTGCCCCTGCCGAGCCAGCAATGCCTACACCTATTGACGAGCCAGCTAAACCGCCGGCCAAGGCTATGGCACCACCAATAACAGCGAGCGCTTGTGGGTCAATTACCATTTTTTACATCTCCTTTCTCAGATATTTCTTAGATGAGTATGGACGACCGCTTCTTTAATTTGAATGGGCTATATTCTCTCCCGCCTCCTTCGTAGAACTTGAATAGAAACTCCACAAAGCATAGTCTGAGGGAGTGTATAAAGCCGGAGAGACCACTAAGAACCGTGTTAAGTACATGTCCAAAAACTAAAATTATAATTGCTATAATGCCACCGATAACGGCTCCAACTACTCCGGGTATCATCTCGGAGACTAACCTTGCCAACATATTGAAACAAAATGCCAGATAAAAGGTGGCTAACCCCACCCCGGCTAATCTACAATACGACAGTATATCGCCTAAAATCCCGGTTAGGTCAAAAATCCAAAAAATACCTCCCAAAAAGGCGCCTCTCTGCATAAATGAAGAGACGATGATTAATACTATGCTCACCAGCAAAATATAGGGCAAGATAGAATACACTTGTGCACTCAAAAATGGAATATCAACACCGAGAATACCTTGTATGATAATGGGTATCCCAGAGATTTGAAGTAAAAATAACCCGGCTTTGCCTGGCACTACCCCCTTTTCTCTTTCCTTTATTCCTCTGATGAGCGCCAGCACATGGGCGAGGTTTACATGAATAAAGCCAATCACCAATGAGAGTACTATGAACGACATAGGGTTAGGGTCACCAAGCATTTCTTTAACTGCCCCGACAAGGGCTAAACTCTCAATGCCAAAGAATTTGTAGAAGTTCCCTAAATAGCTTCCAGTAAGCAAGCCGCCAACTAAGGCAACGCCAACACTGATATAAATTAGCCTCTGGAATAACTTAAATCCTTCACTTTCCGGGTCATCAACGAATTTGCCCAGAAGGAATTTCGCAAACAGCATAACCCCCAAGGCATAAACTACATCGCATAGCATAAGACCGAAGAAGAAAGCAAAGGAATAAGCTACTATGGGTGTAGGGTCCCACCCTCTATAGTTGGGGATGGCAAACAGGTTTACGATGACCTGAAACGGCTTAACTCCTCCTAAATTCCTCAGCTTAGTAGGAGGTTCTTCTTGTTGTTCTGGCTTCCTGGTATCAATAAACACATAGCCTATGCTCTGTCTAACCTCAGAGATTGCCACATCAGTATTGCTCTCTGGAATCCAGCCTTCAATCAAATTTACATATTTGGCTTCACAGGCCTTTTCTAAAACTGATAACCTTTCATTTTCCGCTAATAACGCTTCCCTTATAAGGGCTATCCTATCTAAATCTTCTCTAGCTTTACTCTGGAGCTCTTCAAGAAGTCTTGTTAATTCCTCTTCAAGACTACGAATTTTACTGTCGGTTAGCTCAAGAAAATCTCTTAGGGGCAAATCTTCATCAGGTACCGGTAAAATTTTGCCCCCGGCATCGATGACTATGGACTCTATGGTCTTTTGGTCTCTAACCTTAGCAATTACACAGAGAATATTCTCATTTTCAGCACCGGCAACAATGTCTTGGAGCAGGTAGTTTTTCAGGCGGGCATATAAAGTTTCAAATGCCTCACCAGGTAAGACGAAAACTCTAGAAAAAAGGTAGTCTCCGGAGAAATTTAGGTCTCTCGGTCTAAGGTCAGTTTGCTCAACAAGAGGCTCAAGGCACCTCTTTAGTTCGGTTAACTGCTGAACCTCTTGGTTGAGTTTGACAATCCTCTCGTGCAGCTTATCAATCTTGTTGTATAACGATGTTACTTCGCCACTAATCTCGCTAAAGGGTCTGGTGTATATTACTTCAACATCTTCTTCCAGAGACACTCGTTCTTTCTGTGGTATGTAGCTAAACACACTGTCAACGAAGGTTAATAGCTGGCTGACCTCCCTTCGTTCAGATTCAATGGCTGCTCTATCTATAGGCTTTAACTCTTTACCTTCCTCAACATGGAGAACCCCGATTCTATGTAAAGTTTTAAGAGCCTGCTCCGAGTAATCCTTCACTGTCATTACTCTAACTTTGACCATAGGCTCGGGGTTATTGACGATTAAAGGTATCATCTCGATTCTGCTCCGGTGATAACACCCACTATCCGCTGGGCAATTTCCTCCACCTTCTTATTAGTGGTAGTTCCAATCTCAGCCGCTTTCCGCTTAGACTCTTCGATTTCTTGGTTGGCTTCCTTTGTAGCCTTGTTGATAATCTGTTCGCATTCTGTTTTGACTTTATCCAGGGGCATCTTAGCGGAGAGAGTTTTGCTGGCTTCCTCATTGGCTTTACGGAGAATCTCACTAGCTCTGCCTCGAGCTTCCTCAAGCATCTTTTCAGCTTCAATCTCGATAGTTTCTACACTACTCGTCATTTCTTCTGTAGCCACAACATACCCCCTTATAGATTTTTGAGATAACATCAAGGAAGGTCTGAAAGCGAGCCCTTTGAGTAATCCAAGCCTGACTATTCCCTATTTTTGTTAGTCGAACTCCCTTGGATACTCACCAAGCTCCGTGACCCGCACTTATGCTGCTAACTATAGGCGATGTTGCCTCAAGGGTTGATATGAGACAGTAATTTCAGCTTTCGTAGTATAACAGAAATTTTCCCTGAAGTCAAAGGCAGATAGCCTATTCTGATGAGCGATATAAGCCCCGAGTTTGGCACTAACGAGCCTCTTATAGCGTCTCACATTGCAGACAGTGGCTTTCAGAGTTCGGCCGGCTCCGATTCCGCAATTACAAAGAGAGCATCACCCTGGCGAATGCTGTATTTGGACTGCGGATTAACAACCATCAACCTATCCTCTTCAGGCAATTTATATACGGTATCAGCGCTTAGTTGCTTTTGCCTTTCTTCGGAATAGTCAGTTTCCACAGCCAGGAGTATTATGCGTTGCTGTGCCAGCACTTGCGCCGCTTCGGCAAACTCTTTTCCCACCAGTCTATCCGATATATGGCTATCGTAGCGGTAGAACTCGCTGCCTGTATCAAAGGTCAATAATTCCGCCACGAGATGCGAAATGCCGTGATTTAGAGCTGAAGCCACGACAAGGCTTCCCCCTACCTGGTCAAGGCAAATAATCTCGTCAGCGTGGGCGCGCTCCAGGTGCACACGGTTAGCCGAATTCATACACTGAACACAGGTGTGAACCTTTCGATTTAGAGACTCCACTGCCAGCACAATCATAAGGGCTTCAGCATCAGCTTCATTGGCGCTTTTGGTAAGGTCTGAAAGCACGATAACACTTTCGGCTCTTTTTACCCCTGCCCGAATCAGGTCTGCGTCCTGGGTAGGGTCACCATTTATAAATTCAGCCCGCTCGTTCTTCACCAGTCGCTGGTCACTATTGGCTAGAATTACGATTTCTCGGTGTCGCTTTTCACTAGCCGACAGTAACTCTTTAACAATCCGCTCCCCCTGGAAATTCCAGCCGCAGATTATAGTGTGACCCGAATAATTGACTGTCTTCACCATACTTCCTCCTCTCCTGATAAATTCAACAAGCAGGCTGGTAATTTTAGCAGTAATGATGGCTACGAAGGTAACACTGACTATTAGTCCAGCCACAACACTGAGCTGAACAGCTAGGAAAGGGCTCTCCACTATGCCTACTTCACCGAAGAAGGCAGGGAAAATTTCCATAGCGGCTTCGCCGAAGCCAACTTTCTCATATACCATAATAATAATGGAAGCGATGCAGTAGATACTCACCAGCAAGAGAAGAATTGATACTACCGGCCGGTGAATAATCCTTCTCCAGGTAAGCCGAATATAGTAGCGACACCTCTGTATCATAAGTTTTCCTTTATGAAGCGAGTATGGAATTTCTTTCAACTATGCTACTTCAAGCAGAAAGCCGAGTCGACTATTTCTCCTAAGGGAGAATAATCGCTTAAACAACGGCTCATCCCAAGCTAATGCCTTTGAAGAGGGCATAAGCTCCCAGAATATAAAGTCCAATTAAGGCTAGACCATACCAACTGATGACGATGAAGGTCTTGCGCTTCTGTCGAAACCGGAGCCCAATAATAACCAGAAGATTCATCACCACTACCACCATAGCTGTGATTAGGTGAGCACCTGATACTGCAGAGAGAATGGGAGCTTGAGTATAGAAAATGTCAGCTAAAATGATAACAGCAATGTCAAGCATATTAGCGCCTAATATATCGGCTACTGCCATATCTATAGCGCCTAGTCGGAGGGCAGCAATAGTAACCGTTAACTCAGGCATTGAGGTAGTAATTGCCAGAAACAGACTACCGACAAAGCTGGCACCCCAACCAGTAGTCTCAGCAATCTCACCTCCAACGAATGATAGCCATATTCCAGCACCAATAACAGCCATCGCTGCCAGTATAAATCTGAGGTACACTGCTCTTGTAGTAATCTTCGTATATTGGGGTGAGGCAGTCTCTAGCCGCTGTTCAGGATGGCTCCGCTCAAAACGGAACAGCTGCCTTGCCCCTATTAAATATAGTATGAGAATGATGATGCCTGGGATGCCTACCCATCCCAAAGCTAATCCAGAAAGCCTTCCCCCGGCAAGAATGTTTCCAGCAGCGACGGCAATAAGCAATATCCCGATGCCTGCCGATGCTATATGTCGTAACTTTGATTCGCTTAAAAATGGAGTGCGGGGATGCAGGATATCCAGTAAAGCGAGGATAGTGAGATTGAACATACAACTACCGAAGAGGGTGCCCATAGCTAGGTTGGGGAGTCCAACCAGAGCCACTGAGCTCACGGCAGTGACTAATTCAGGGGCAGTGGTAATGACGGCCAAGAGCAATAAACCTATCCATATTCTACCCACCCCCGTCTTCTCAGCAATAGCATCCCCATAGCGGGCTAGCTTTGTCCCGGCAAATAGGATAATGAGGAGACACAGCAGAAACTTTACCCAAACCAAAATTTCAGCTAACAATATGCTGAAAGCATACTATATCAAGGGTAAGCTAGTAAAGCGGTTAGCTGATAGGTGATAGCTTTAATGCTGCCAGGGGATGACAGCTTGTGAGTTCAACAACTGGAATTCTGACTTGTCTACCCCACATTATACCGAGCCTTCAGGATTGCTGAGATTTCCTTTAAATAGGCGAAGGCTTTGTTTATATTCATCTCTTCGATGCTTATTGTTTGGCTGGCTAGCCCCTTCTTCCTCTTGGTATCTTCAGGTTTTTTACTTTGTCCCGTCTGTCTGACACAGCACCTGGCTGGGGCTATCAATGCTTGCTCAGCGATTTGCTTCAGGTGCAAATCACTATATCGCGATATTGCCTCCCAGTAATCTATGAGTAGCTTAGCCAGTGTTTCTGGCGTTTGGTTAGCTAGGACTGTCGCTTCTGTGGGAACTACTCCCCAAGAGATAATTCCGCCGCTCTGTAGAAATTCAGCAGCAGCAGTAGCATATTCTTTGGGCATAAATTCAAGCTGGAAAGCGTCGAAGGATAGGAGATCAACTCCCAATTGCAGTAAGTAAGGTAAGTTCACATTGGGACACAGGTGCAGTGCTTTTGGTCCTTCCATGCCTTGTAAAAGATTTTCATAGTCTTCCTTAGCTTGAAGGTCATTATAGGCAAACAGTCCACTGAATACATAGTTTAGTCCCGGTTCATCCAGCCAGACAAAGGCATTTTGGTTTTTCCCCCTGAGCTTGTGATACTGGATATTTACTTTCTTTTGAATAAAGTCAAATAAGAGAATCCTTACCTCGTCGTTATAAATAATTGGCTTACGGTTCTCGTCAAGCACATTATAGCCAAGGCTTATAGGACCAATAGTCTGTCCCCTGATGGCGTCATAGTGTTTAAGCTCCTTTTCCAAGAATTTGTTGTAGACCACCGAATATTCGTCAGTTAGGTTAAAGATTTCAGTGCACCCCATATTTCTGGAGTAATCCTGGAGCTCTTGTTCAAATCTGGCTGTATTGAAACTGAGTTTTTCATCCTCAGCGTCAGCGACTATTCCGGGGAAGTTCTGTGATGCCTGGGCATACATATCCTGGTAGAAGCTCATATTGGGAAGCTGCGGCCAGAACGGGATATCCAAACTGAGGGCAAGCTCAATTGCTTCCGCAATATTAGTGTGGGGCATAATGCCCATAGCTGTGGTTTTACATCTGGCGTCGAGATTCATATCAATATTCCCAGGAACGGCTCAGTCCTCCAATGCACATTCACTTTTGGAGATGAGCTAAATTGTATCAAGAAAGCGTATGGCTGGCAACCCGAAGTTAAAACTTGATGAAATATATCCTGTTTCAATGGCTGGAGGTTAGTTTAAAATCCTGCTTGATATGGGCAATCCTTTGGAGTAATATCTGGTGCAGGAATATGCTGAGAGGGGTGGGCGAAAAGCCATGCCCAGATAATCTACTACCAAACGGGGAAATTAGAAAGGAACTGGAATGGCCCCTCATTTTATTTTTGGAAAATGTATTATACTTTGTTAATATGATACTAAAAGTGTGGGGGTAAGAAATATGCTGGAGATTAAGCAATTAGCCGTAGCTGTAGAGGATAAGGGAATCCTGCATGATGTAAATTTGACTATTGGGAGGGGCGAGACGCATGTCCTCTTTGGTCCCAATGGTAGTGGTAAGACTACGCTGCTCATGGCGATAATGGGTTTTCCCAAATACCGAATAACCAAGGGGAGTATCATCTTCAATGGTAAAGATATAACCGGATTGTCTCTGGATGAGAGAGCTCGCTTGGGGATTGGTATGTCTTTCCAGCGGCCTCCAGTGGTTAGGGGGGTGAAGACACGGGATATGGTTGCTGCCTGTCTCAGAGAGCGGGAAAGTGAGGAAACTATTGGTCAGCTAGCTGAAAAAGCTAACCTGGCTGATTTTCTGAATAGGGAGATAAACTACGGGTTTTCTGGAGGAGAAATAAAACGTTCTGAATTAATGCAAATAATGGCTCAAAGACCGGAGCTGGTCTTCCTGGATGAGCCAGAGTCTGGTGTTGACCTGGTAAATATTGCCTTGATTGGACAACTAATAAATGAGTTACTGGAGAAAAATTGCCCAATACGTGACCGAAGATGCATGGGGCTTATCATTACTCATACTGGGGACATCCTCAACTATGTTAATGCCCGCACTGGATATATTATGATTGACGGCATGATAGGTTGCTCTGGAGACCCGCATGAGATTCTGGCGACTATCAGTGAAAAGGGCTATGAGGAGTGTGTCAGATGCTTTCTGAGGGATGTGCCAGATGCGTAAAATAAAATCTTCTAAGACAAATAGGGATAAAGCTAAAGCAGCCTCAGCTAAACCAGCAGCTTTGGGTGAGGATATAGACCTGAGCCAGTACACCAACTCGGCTGATGAACAATCGTACCAGGATGACCCCTCAAAGCTTCCTGCCGATGCCAAACATCAGATGCTAGAGGCAGGGATCATCTTAGATGATGTGAGCCAAAGGTCAGGAACCTTTATTCAGGTGGATAACGCACCAGTCCACAGTTCAAGCCGGCAAGAGGGCATAGAAGTAATGGCGATGAGCCAGGCTTTGGGAAAATATGACTGGTTGTCTGATTACTGGTGGCGGGCAGTAGCTGTGGATACCGATAAGTACACTGCCAACATAGAACTTAACCAGAGCGACGGCTACTTCATCAGAGCCCTGCCTGGTTATAGAACCATTTATCCTGTTCAGTCCTGTCTCTATCTGGCAAAAGCGCGGCTGACTCAGAATGTTCACAATATCATCATTGCCGAGGAGAACTCGGAACTTCACATTATTACCGGATGTACCACTGCCTCTCAAAAGGAGCCAGCATTACATCTAGGAGTTTCTGAATTCTACATAAAGAGAGGAGCTAAGGTTACCTTTACTATGATACATAGCTGGAATCCAGAGATAGCGGTTCGTCCTCGTACTGCCGCCATCGTGGAGGAGAATGGACTATTTCTTAGCAATTATGTCCTGATGAAGCCGGTTCGCTCACTGCAAATGTATCCAGCGGCTAGGTGTGTGGGTGAAAATGCGGTTGTCAGGTATAACAGTATTCTGGTGGCGGCTAAAGGGTCATCAGTGGATGTTGGTTCCAAGGCACTCCTCAATGCCAAGGGAGCAAAGACAGAAATCGTAACCCGGGCGATAACCACCGGAGGTAATATTATTGCCCGAGGCTATATAGAAGGTAACGCCCCTGAGGTCAAAGGCCATCTGGAATGTCGCGGACTAATTCTAGGAGGGAAAGGTACCATTCACGCCATCCCTGAGCTTAGAGGGACACTGGCTGGTATTGACCTGTCCCATGAAGCTGCGGTGGGTAAGATTGCAGAAGAGGAGGTAGAATATCTGATGGCTCGGGGGCTAACCCGAGATGAGGCAACAGCTACCATAGTTAGGGGCTTCCTCAGGGTGGATATTGAGGGGTTGCCACCGATGCTCAGCACTGAATTGCAGCGTGCTATTGAATCCAGCCAAGAAGAATTCATGTAGAATAACATTTATGGAGATGAAAAAGATGAATCTCAAGGCTTTATATAAGTTAGGTTACGGTCTGTATATTGTATGCTCAAGAAAGGGAGACAGTCTCAATGGACAAATTGCCAATACTGTGTTTCAAATTACCTCTGAGCCACCAACTATTGCCGTAAGTATCAATAAAAGCAATCTAACCCACGAATTTATCAAGGAAAGCAAGGTGCTGGCAGTCTCAGTCCTCTCTCAGGATACACCACTCTCTTTCATTGGTCACTTTGGCTTTAAGTCAGGAAGGGATATAGATAAACTTGAGGGCATTAACTACAAAACAGGTGAGACTCAAGCGCCGGTGGTTACTGACAATACCCTGGCTTATCTGGAAGCCAAGATAGTTCAAGAAGTGGATGTGGGAACGCATACTATCTTTATAGGGGAGCTTGTAGATGCAGATGTTCTTAAAGAAGGTGAGCCTATGACCTACGCCTATTACCATCAGGTTAAACGGGGCACTACGCCTAAGACAGCACCCAGCTATATTGAGGAGAAAAAAGCGGAAGCTATCAAAACACCAAAATACAGATGTACTGTTTGTGGTTATATCTATGACCCGGACCTGGGAGACCCCGATGGCGGCATAAAACCGGGAACACCCTTTGAAGAAATACCCGATGATTGGGTGTGTCCTGTCTGTGGGGCAGCTAAAAGTGATTTTGAGGTAGTAGAATAAAAAATGAAACTTCCAGAACCAAGCAAGGAGGCAAGACTATGAGTGAGTTATTTACCAACAAAAAGAGGATGTTAAAAGAGTTAATCAAGGCATTGCATGCCGGAGCGCGCCCCGACGAAATGAAAGAAAAGTTCAAGGAAATCTTGGAGGATATAGGTCCGCTAGAGATTTCTAAAGTTGAAGAGGAACTCATTGAAGAGGGTATGCCAAGGGAGGAAATCCGAAGGCTTTGTGATGTTCACCTTGCTGTTTTTAGAGAATCGCTCGAGAAACCGAAGAGTGAAGTTCCACCCGGTCATCCGATATACATCCTTTTGAAAGAACATGAACTTGTAAGAGGATTTGTTGAGGAACTTACCCCTGTTCTTGCCAGAGTTGAACGTGCCAAAGATTTTGAAGCAATTGAGAACGAGTTGTCAGGAATTGGAGAGATCCTGAGACATCTTCAGGAATATGAGAAGCATAAGGTCAGAGAGGAGAACTCCGTCTTTCCCTATCTGGAGAAACACGGGGTAACCCAGCCACCGGCCATAATGTGGACAGAACACGATGAGCAAAGGGGGGAAATCAAAGAAGCGAGCCAGGCATTGGAGAACAAAGAGGTTCTTGGGTTTGAAGAGTTCAAGGGAAAGCTCCTCCCACATCTTAGGAATCTGGTCCATCTCATTCCAGACCACTTTTACAAGGAAGAGAATATACTCTTTCCCGCGGCACTGAAACTCATCGATGAGCCAGAGTGGCGGGAGATAAAAGCATCAATGGACAGTTTGGGATATTGCTATTTCATTCCTATGGAAGCTATTGGCGAAAAGGTAGAATTGGCTAAAGAAGTTAAGGAGCAGGAAGGAGACATAACCTTTGAAACCGGCTCTATGACAAAAGAGGAATTGGAGGTGATGCTGAATAGCTTACCTGTAGATATAACCTTTGTTGACAAAGAAGACACCGTTCGCTACTTCAGCCAGCCAAAAGAGAGATTATTTCCAAGGGCGAAGGCAATTATCGGCCGCAAGGTACAGCAATGCCATCCTGAGCACAGCGTGGGCAAGGTAATCCAGATATTGTCCGATTTCAGGAGCGGCAAGAGAGATTCAGCCGAGTTTTGGATAAATCTTGGGGAAAGAAAGGTGTATATAAGATATTTTGCTATGCGGGATAAAGCAGGCAGATATCTAGGAACATTGGAGGCGACACAAGATATTGCGGGAATAAAGAAAATTGAGGGAGAAAAAAGACTACTCGATTACTAAAGGAGTGATTAAGATGAAACCAAGAGAGATAAAGCCAGGGATTTACTGGGTAGGCGCTATTGACTGGGACAGGCGCTTATTTGACGCGTTGATACCACTGCCCGATGGCACCAGTTATAACTCATATCTAATTAAAGGTAGTGAGAAGACAGCTCTTATTGACACTGTAGACTCTACGATGCCGGATGTGCTGATAAACCAGCTGACTGAACTCGGAGTTAAAAGAATAGATTATGTAATTGCTAATCACGCTGAGCAAGACCATTCCGGGGCTATCCCCCAAGTCCTGGGGAAATACCCTGAGGCGAAAGTGGTATGTACACCAAGGTGTAAAGGTATGCTCATCGACCTGCTCATGATTCCGGAAGAGAAGTTTGTAACGGTCAATGATAAAGAGACCATTTTGCTGGGAGATAGAACCCTGGAGTTTATCCATGCCCCCTGGGTTCACTGGCCGGAGACAATGCTTACCTACTTGAGGGAAGACAAGATACTGTTCCCCTGTGATTTCTTCGGTTCCCATCTGGCTACGACTGACCTGTATGTCAGGGATGGAGGGCAGATTTATGAGGCAGCCAAGAGATATTACGCCGAAATCATGATGCCATTCCGAACCAATATCCAGAAGAACCTGGAGAAAATAAAAGACTATGCAATTGACATCATTGCTCCCAGCCACGGCCCTATGCACGATAGACCCGAGTTTATCCTGAGAGCCTATCATGGCTGGGTATTTGATGAGCCTAAAAACATTGTAGTATTACCCTATATCTCGATGCACGGCAGCACTCGTAAAATGGTAGAATACTTTGTCGGAGCTTTAGCTCAGAAAGGCGTGACGGTGAAACAGTTTGACCTTGCCGTAACCGACATCGGAAAACTGGCAATAGCACTGGTAGATGCGGCGACAGTTGTTATCGGGACGCCTACTGTTCTCACCGGTCCTCATCCGAATGTTGCCTACGCTGCTATCCTGGCGAATGTCCTGAGACCCAACCTTAAATTCATCTCCATCATTGGTTCCTATGGTTGGGGGGGTAAGGCAGTTGAGCAACTCGCCGCGATGATTCCTAACTTGAAGGTAGAGATACTGGAGCCGGTGCTCTGTAAAGGTTTCCCCAGAGAAGCGGACTTCAGTACTCTGGATAATCTGGCTACTACTATCGCCCAAAAGCACAAAGAGAGCAACTTTACCTAATAGTATCCTAGCCAAAGGAGGCAGCAAGATGACAGTACAAAAGCAAGTTTATAGGTGTAATGTCTGTGGCAATATCGTTGAAGTGTTGCATGCTGATAAGGGGGAACTGGTTTGTTGCGGGTAGCCAATGGAATTACTCCAGGAGAAAACAGCAGATGCTGGCCTGGAAAAGCATGTGCCTGTTGTAGAAACAACCGATAAAGGAGTAAAGGTCAAAGTTGGTAGTACGCTGTATCCTATGGAAGAAAAACACTACATAGAGTGGATAGAGGTGATTACTGATGGTGATATTCACCGCAAGTTTCTCAAGCCAGGGGATAAGCCAGAAGCGGAGTTTGAAATTAGTCCGCAAAAGGTAGCCGTCAGAGAGTATTGCTCGGGCTTTATTAGGCAAGATATAGCTGCTGAACTGGATGCCGTCGCTCTCTACCAGGCTCATATTGATGCTACCGATGATGAGCGGGCTAAGAAAGTGCTAGCTCACGCTCGGGATGACGAAAAGGAGCATGTAGGGGAATTTCTGGCGCTGCTGGAGATTCTTGACCCTCAGCAGGCGGAGTATATCAAGAAGGTAAGAGTAGAGATTGCGGAATTATTAGAGAGAAAGTAGCTCTATCTTAATGGAGGGAAAAGTGCTATAATGGGGCATGTTATCAGTAGCTGGAAAGGATTAGTGAGGAGACCAGTTTGAAGATACTTTTAGTTTATCCCCATTACCCAGATACCTTTTGGAGTTTTAAGCATGCTTTAAAGTTCATTTCTAAAAAAGCATCATTTCCGCCTTTAGGGCTATTAACTGTAGCTGCCATGCTTCCCAATGACTGGGAGAAAAAGCTGGTAGATATGAATGAAACCACTCTAAAAGATGAAGACCTCAAGTGGGCTGATTATGTGTTTATCAGCGCTATGGTGGTGCAAGAAGATTCGGTGAGGGAAGTTATTGCTAGATGCAATAACTTCGAGACTAAAATTGTTGCCGGTGGCCCTCTTTTTACTACCGGATACGAGGAGTTTGATGGTGTAGACCACTTTGTGCTTGGCGAGGTTGAGGTTACCCTGCTGCCCTTTTTGGAAGACTTAAAGGAGGGACGCGCCCAACATATTTACACCTCTAACAAGCGACCAGACATCAATAAAACCCCTATTCCCCTCTGGTCACTTATCAACATGGGAAAATACTCATCAATGAATATTCAGTATTCTCGGGGCTGCCCCTTCAATTGTGACTTTTGTGACATTATCATACTAAATGGGCATAGACCGCGAACCAAGGATAAAAGCCAGATAGTAGCAGAACTGGAGGCATTATACGCTCATGGGTGGCGGGGTAGTGTATTTATTGTTGATGACAATTTCATCGGTAACAAGCGAAAGCTAAAAGCAGAAATTCTACCGGCAATAATCAAATGGATGGAGGAGAAAAAATATCCCTTTTCCCTTTTTACCGAAGCCTCTATAAATCTTGCCGATGATGAAGAGCTAATGCAATTAATGGTTGAGGCCGGGTTCAATACTGTTTTTGTTGGCATCGAAACCCCTAATGAAGAAAGCTTGGTTGAATGTAATAAGTTTACTAATATAAATCGTGATTTAGTTGCCTCGGTTAAGAAGATTCAGGGCTGTGGCTTGGAGGTGCAGGGGGGATTTATTATTGGCTTTGATAGTGACCCAATCTCAGTCTTTAAAAGTCAAATCGACTTCATTCAAAATAGTGGAATTGTTACCGCTATGGTTGGTTTGTTGAATGCTCCTCGTGGTACTAGGCTACACAAACGCCTAAAAAAGGAGAATCGTCTACTAAAGAGCTTTTCCGGTGACAATACAGACGGCTTACTCAACTTTATTCCTAAGATGAATTATAAAACACTAATTAATGGCTACAGGCAAATCCTAAATACAATCTATTCACCCAAGCAGTATTACGAACGGGTCAGGATATTTCTAAAAGAGTATAAACCTCAAAAAAGAAATAGATTATCTCAGCTTCGGTTTTATCATATCGAGGCGTTAATCAAAACTATGTGGGTTTTGGGTATTAGGGAAAAGGGGAGAAGGTATTACTGGAAGTTTTTTATTTCGACTTTGGTAAAACGCCCGCAGTTTTTCCCGTTGTCCATAACTCTCACTATCTTCGGATTTCATTTCCGCAAGGTTGCCGAGAAAATAAATAGTACACCAATCAGGGAAATCCAGGGACTCTAGGCAACCGAGGAACCTAACGGGTAAAAATGGCTAAAGGTATTAATCTAACTCGGTCAGGTTGCAGATTCGGGGACAGTCAGTAATCTTGGGGTATAAACCATAGCGGTCAATAAATATGGGTTTAATCACAGCTATTCATCTTTGACGCCCAGGTCTTTTAGGTAATCAACAGCATCCTGCATGGTTAATATCTTTTCCGCATCCTCATCTGGTATCTCAACTTTCCGGGAAGGATTGCTAAACTCCTCTTCCATAGACATTATCAGCTCTACCAAATCCAGGGAATCAGCGCCTAAATCATCAACAAAGCTAGCTGAGGGCACTACCTCATTATCCTCTGCTCCTAGCTGCTCTATAGCCATCTTTTTTATCCGCTCAAAAACAGTTGCCACTTTCTCCTCCCTTGTTAAAACTTTCTATCTATTGGCGCCAGCGCTAACTGAGCCTAGAACTCCGTTAACAAACTTTGACGAACTCTCGCTACCAAATATTTTAGCTAACTCAACGGCTTCGTTGATTGCTACCTTAATTGGAGCTTTATTATCAAGTAAAATTTCAAATATTGCAAGCCTCAAAATATTCCTATCAATCAACGGCATCTGTTCTATTGGCCAAGCAGGGGTAAGATTCTTAATATTATGGTCAATTTTCTCCTTATTCTGAATAACACCGCTGACTAACTCGTGGACAAAGGTCGTATTCTCCTCAGACAATCCTTCTTTGGGCAGAAGATGATTTACTACTGCTCCTATCTCGTGACCTACAGACTCAACCTCGTATAGTATCTGAAGAGCCACAGCTCTTGCCCTCCGCCGTTCCCCTGTCATAGATTGCCTCCGAACCTAACCTAATATTAAAACCTAATTCTCTCAATTTAGCAAGTAGTGACTTGCCTTTCTCCTCCAGTTATCTTTAACACTATCTGGAGAGATGATTACATCCAATGTGTATTTCTTACCATTAACTACTATCAAGCCAAACTGGTAAGAATCAATTCTGTTCACCGCCAAATTCCCAACCTGCTTGAGCCAAACTCTGGATAGCCTGGGCATCGCCTATATTTATGGTGTTAACATCTTTATTTATCCGTTTAATGAGACTAGTGAGCACCTTTCCTGGCCCGATTTCAATAAAGGTATTTACGCCATTATTTATCATATACTCAATGGAGCGTTGCCATTGAACGCAATTACGTAGCTGTCTTGGCAGTTCTGCCCTAATCATTTCAGCGGTGGTTATCGGCTCACCAGTAGTATTAGCTATGATAGGAACTTGAGGTGCATTGAAGGAAAGCTTAGCTATAAACTCAGCCAGGCCGCTAGGGGCTGGCTCCATTAGTGAAGTATGAAAGGCACCACTTACCTGTAATGGGATGGCACGGCGAGCTCCTTTAGCTTGAGCCAACTCAGTGGCTTTGGTTAGATTCTCCTTTGCTCCACTGATTACTATCTGACCAGGGCAATTAATATTAGCTATGGTGAAATCAGTTTCACTACATATCTCAGCTACTGATTTTTCATCAAGTGCAATTATTGCCACCATGCCGCCAGGGCTTTTGAGTCCAGCCTCGTGCATCAATCGTCCCCTCTCTCGAGTCAGCCGAACAGTATCAGTAAAATCAAGCACATTGGCTGCGGCCAGTGCTGTATACTCGCCCAAGCTATGACCGGCAACAAAGGCAGGGGAAGGCATTTTATCACCAGCTAGAGCCTGGGAAGCCTTCAAGCAGGCAAAACTAACAGTTACTAATGCAGGCTGAGCGTTAATCGTCAGGCGGAGCTCATCTTCTGGTCCCTCAAAGCATAATCGGGATAGAGGAAAACCCAGAGTTTTATCAGCCTGTTCAAAGACTGCTTTAGCCGAATCAAAGTTCTCGTAAAGGTCGCGCCCCATGCCTACTTGCTGGGCGCCCTGCCCGGGGAAAACGTAGGCTACCTTTATTAGCTTACCTCCTGACTAATTCTCTTTTCAGTGTTCTTAATTATTGCCTCAGCCTCAGCTAGCATTTCTTCTATAATAACTCTAACTGGTTTAATCTTTTTTATCAACCCAGCAATCTGTCCCGATATTAATGAGCCTTCATTGATATCACCCTCAACTAGACCGAGGTGTATTCTACCCCGGCTAAATAATTCCAGTTCCTTTTTGGATAGTCCTGCCTCCTCCAGTGCCCGAAGTTGTTGTGTCAGATTATTTTGCAGGCAGCGCAGGGGATGCCCTATATTCTGTCCAATAACCACTGTTGACCTATCCTTTGCCTTCAGGATTTCGCCCTTATAGCTAGGGTGAGCAATACACTCCTCACTGCAGACAAAGCGTGTTCCCATCTGGATACCCTGAGCACCGAGAGCCAGGGCGGCAGCTAGGCCGCGCCCGTCGCCAATACCACCGGCAGCCACTACCGGTATTTGAACACTATCTACTACTTGAGGCACTAAAGCCATTGTCGTTGTTTTCCCGATGTGTCCCCCTGATTCCATACCCTCAGCCACGATAGCATCGGCACCAACTTGCTCCAGTTGTCTAGCTAAAGCGACGCTGGATACCACCGACATCACCTTTATCCCTGCCTGTTTCAACTGGGGGATATAAGGCTCAGGATTACCACCGCCGGTAGTAACCACAGCTACCTTTTCCTCCAGCACTACTTCTATAACTTGCTTGGTAAAAGGTGATGTCAAAAAGATATTTGCGCCAAATGGCTTGCTGGTTTGCTGTTTGGTTAGGCGAATTTGTTGTCTTACCCAATCTGGCTCCTCATCACCGATTCCGATAATACCCAGTCCGCCGGCATTAGACACAGCCGAAACAAGCTCGGCGGTACTTATCCAAGCCATCCCTCCTTGAATAATTGGATGCTTGATACTAAAGAGGTCGCAAATGGCGGTCTTGAGCAAAGCTTTACCCCCTGTTCAAATTAATGCAAGAGCAGAAAAGGAGACAAGATAACCCAAAGAACTACTCATAAATTATTAAGTAGCCTTCTTTTTCGGGCTTTTAATAGTGATGACCTCTCTGCCAGCATAGCTTCCACAAACAGGGCAAACATGATGGAATAGCTTAGGACTGTGGCATTGAGGGCAAGAATCCAAGTGAGGCAGAGATAGCTTAAGATGACTGCGTCTCTTACCCTGACGTGCCTTAGCTAATTTTCTTTTTGGTTCAGCTCCCATAACTTACTCAGTTCCTTTCTGCTTGTTTACGCTGCTAGCCATAGCCAATTTGCTTAACTCAGTCCAACGCGGGTCTATTTCCTGAGGTGGGCAACCACAAGTCCCCTCATTAAGATTATGACCGTAGCTAGGACATAACCCGGCACAATCTTGATGGCAAAGCGGCTTCATCGGGATAGCTAGCAGGGCATATTGTCGTATTGCCTCAGTTGTGTCAAGGATATGGTGTTCGTCAATAGTAAAACAACTGGGCTCATCAGGCAGGGTCAACGGAGCCCCATTAACTACATCGGTAGCAGGAAAATACTCGTCTTCAATATCTAGAGTTAGTGGATGGCTAAATAGACTTAAACAGCGGCTACAGGCAAGTTCAATCTCAGTCTGTAGCCTACCCTTAACCAGAATGCTGCGGCCAGTGCGGGTCAATTTGACCTTGCCCTGAACTTGGCTATCACTACCGTTACCAGTAATATCAACAGCCTCGCTCACCTCATAATTTCGTGTTGAGCCTATAGATTCCTTGAGCTGCTGGGATACATTTATCTGCATAACCATCCACCCCCTCCAGCAAATTAACTTATTATACGCCGAGTTGCTATCTAGTGCAAGCTCATTCCCTAAAAGTACTTAGGGCAAAATCCGGGCTTTTGTGGAGGTGTGGCTAATGTTCTTAATGGCGCAAGGAAAAAGCAGAAATACCTCAGACTTCAGGCATGGAAACCTTGGCTGGATGAGCTATTTGTTGGCTGTTGCACTGGCCTGAAATTCCGTAATTGCCTTCTGCAGTTTTAGGCCAGCTTCCCAGGATAACTCATCCCCTTCGTATTCACACTTATAGAGGCCCTGCAAGTTAGAAGGAAGGTCAACACGTTTATCAACTACCAGAATAACCCTTCGAGCGTACAGGACGAAAGCTGCGCCTATTTCGATAAGAACATTCCAATTAATCCCGTACTGCCCGTTCTCTAATCGCTCCTGTTCATCTGCAGAGATGTTGAAAATTCCAGCATTACAGCGCCTCATCGCCTCCATAATCTTCTGCGGCACCGGTATCGCTGTGGTTTCAGTCTCTACTGCTACCTCGTATTGATACTTCCCGAAATCCAACATTGTCTTAATTTGGCCAAGAATGAGCTTATTCTTACCATGGGCGATAAATACGCGAACTTCCTCTGCTCTAGGTGTTGGAGGCATTTCCTCCTCGGTAGGCCCTGCGCCTTCTGGAACTTCCGGGGGCTTTACTTTTTCATCGGTAACTTGCTTTAGCTCTATGAGCACATAGGGAGAGCCTGAAATATCACGAATAATCCCTGTAAATTCTCCATTTTTGGTTACAAATGTTGCGGCCTCTTCGCTATTTTCGGGAGTAACTTGAAAGTCCATTTCTAGGACATTCTTGAAAAATTGCCCTTGTGGCAATTTGCCATTATTATAGCGTTCATAGATCTTCCTAAACAGTTCGGGCTTGAGTGCAGCCTCAATCAGCCCTCTGGCTTTTTCTGCTGGGTCCCGCGGTTTGGCAATTGACTGTCCTAACTCGGTAAGGCTAATGTTTTCTGCCTTCTCGGTTCCCAAGGTTAAGCCATACTTAAAACTGGAGCTAAGTATTTCTCTGAAGTCGCTGCTCATAGGTTTTATGTTGAGGCTGCTTGCCAGAAGAATCCTCTTAAAAGGTCGGCCGTTGTTCTTGTCTTGAATAGCTTGGGGGATTCGAAGAGTTTCTTCCAGTGGGTGGATAGGATATTCCCTACGAGGTCTTCGGCTTTTCTTTTCTTGGTCGCTGGCCATCTTTATGCTCCTCCACGAGGATGATAATAGTTTAGCATTAATTCTTACTATTGTCAAAGCTTTTGTAAAGGTAGAAAAATCTTTAAAGGGAAAATATGCTAAAAAGACTGGAATTTAGGCGCAGTAAACATAGTAAAGTTCTAACATTAGCTTCGATGGCTAATACAAAACGCCAAACTTCCAATTAAAGCTGGCGTTCCTACGATTCTGGGGGGAACGGGGAAAGCCGAGCTACCTTTCCCTCAATAATAACTAAAAATTATAGATAGCAAGGCACAAATTTACTACGACAAGCTCAAGTTCGGGCGATTTTGTATCTACTAGAATTGGAAGAAGCAAATTTTTCCCAGAGTAGGACTCAAACTAGTTTTATTCCCTCTTCAACTTGTCTATCATCATGGGGACTACCTTGAACAGGTCGCCGATGATGCCGTAGGTAGCTACCTCAAAGATGGGGGCGTTGGGGTCAGTATTGATAGCCACGATAGTATCTGAGGTCTGCATGCCAGACAGGTGCTGAATTGCTCCGGAGATGCCACAGGCAATATAGAGTTTGGGACAAACGGTCTTACCTGTCTGCCCAACTTGATGGGAGTATGGAATCCAGCCGTCATCTACCGGAGGTCGGGATGAGCCCAGGGCTGCTCCCATAACTGTCGTCAGTTCTTCTAGCAACTGGAAATTCTTTGCCTTACCCAGTCCCCGCCCTCCAGAAACAATAATATCGGTGTCCTCAAGCTTTATCTTTTCGGTTAAATCCTCAACAAAATTAAGTAGCCTGGTTCTTGAGGTAATGGATTCACTATTGAAGTCAACTTTTATTATTTGTCCCTTTCTGTTGCTATCGGCTACGCCTTTCTTAAAGACTCGGGGACGCACTGTTGACATCTGGGGTCTTGCCGTTTGGCAGATGATGGTAGCCATAATGTTGCCACCAAAAGTGGGGCAGGTCTGTAATAGGAGTCTTCTATCAGCATCAATTTCAAGTCCGGTGCAGTCAGCGGTGAGTCCCGTTTTCAGGATAGCCGCTACCCGGGGGATAAATGAACGCCCCAGTGAGGTGGCGCCGGCAATAACTATCTCTGGCTTGTATTGTTGAATCAGCTTAACCAGTTCTCTGGTGTATAATTCCTCTGGATTATTAGCTAAAGCCGGATTATCTATTATGTAAACCTTATCGGCACCATAGCCAATTAGCTGCTTAACATCACTGACCTTATGACCAAAACATATAGCACACAGTTCAGTGTCAAGAATATCGACTAGCTGCTTGCCTTTGGATAATAGCTCATAGCTAACATTCTTTAGGCTGCCATTCCGTTGCTCAGCAAATACCCAGACTCCACGGTGGTTATCACTTATGGCTGCAGTTTCAGCATTAATCTGGATTTCCATAGTTATCACATTACAAAATTAACTTAGTTTCTCTTAGCTTCTCAATCAGGCTATCCACCTGGCTTTCCAGGTCTCCCTGAAGTATCTCACCCTGGGGAGTTCGCTGGGGGAAGAATATTTTGGTTACACTGGTAAAGGAGCCGGATAAACCCACGGTAGCTTTATCAACGCCTAGTTGTGAAGCTCCCCAAACTGGTATCGCCGCGCTTTTTGCCTTGGCTAGCCCGCGGAGAGAGGGGAGACGAGGTACATTAATCTCTTTTACCACACTAATCACCGCTGGCAGAGGTGTTTCAATAACCTCGTGCCCGTCTTCAACCATACGCTGGAGTCGCATATACCCATTAGTTACCTCTTCAATCTTGCTGACATAGGCAACGAACGGTATCCCTAACATTTCAGACAGTTCTGGGGCTACCTGTCCAGTGTCCCCGTCTATTGTCTGCCGTCCGCAAATTACCAGGTCGCACTCTTTGATTTTCTCAATCGCCCTAGCCAGAGTGTAAGCAGTAGCCCAGGTATCGGCACCGGCAAAGGCTTGGTCACTCAATAGAATGGCTTCGTCAGCACCAAGCGAAATGGCTTCCCTCAGCGCTTCTTCAGCCTGGGGAGGACCCATACTGATAGCGATAACCTTCCCGCCGTACCGCTCCTTTAGCCTGGCTCCTTCCTCCAGGGCATAGGTATCAAAGGGGTTAGTAATATTCTTAATTCCCTGTCTCACCAGGGTATTGGTCTGAGGGTCAATTTTGACTTTAGTGGTGCCAGGGACCTGCTTCAGGCAAACTACAATGTTCATTCTCGCCTTCCCTTCCTCTTTCTAAGTTCAAAGGCGATAGCGTTTCTTAATACCTGGTTGGTGCCTTCATATATCTGGGTGATTTTGGCATCTCTCATCATTTTCTCGATAGGGTAATCAAGCATGTAACCAGAGCCACCAAAAACTTGCACGGCATCAGTAGTAACTTTCATAGCTACATCTGAGGCGAAGACCTTAGCCATAGCCGATTCTTCACTGACATGCTTGGCTCCACTGTCAACAGTTCTGGCGACGGCATAAACCAGCGCCCTGGCGGCTTCCACCTGGATAGCCATATCAGCTAGTATGTGCTGGACAGCTTGGATAGCAATAATGGGATGTCCGAACTGGATACGCTGTCGGGCATAATCTACGGCGGCTTCCAGGGCTCCCTGAGCTATGCCTACCGCCTGGGCGCCTATGCCCGGACGTGATTTGTCTAAAAGCTTCATGGTGATAATGAATCCCATCCCTCGCTTACCAATCAGATTCTCCTCGGGAACCAGACAATTTCGGAAAATTAGTTCTCTGGTAGCCGAGGCGCGAATACCCATCTTTTTCTCTTTTTTACCGAAAGAGAACCCGGGCGTATCCTTTTCTACCAAGAAGGCACTGGCGCCACGAGCTCCCCTTTCTTTATCAGTCAGGACAATAACTGTGTATAGCTCAGCCTCACCACCATTAGTAATGAACTGTTTGGTTCCGTTAATTAGATAACCATCCTTTACCTTTTCAGCGGTTGTTTTAATAGCGCTGGCATCGCTACCGGCTGTTGGTTCGGTAAGGGCAAAAGCGGCTAGTTTCTTGCCATTGGCGATATTTGGAAGGTATTTCTGCTTCTGAGCCTCAGTTCCATAGTCCAGCAAGGAGAAAGTTCCCAAGGCGCTGGCAGCATAGCTAACAGACACACCACTACAAACCCGACTTAATTCTTCAACAACCAGACATAGGTCTAGGCATCCCCCACCGAGTCCTTCATATTCTTCAGGGATAAAAATTCGGAACATATCGCTATCGGCGAGGTCTTTCATTATAGTCCAGGGGAACTCTTCCTTCTCGTCAAGCTCGGCTCGTACCGGTAGTATCCTTTCCTCGGCTATTCTTCTTGCCAAGCTTTTGAGTGTTTTCTGTTGTTCACTTAAAAAATACTCCAGGATAACCTCCTTACCTAATAATTGATTGCTTATCAGTAATTAGAGGGAAAACAAACATAACCGCAGTAGTAAATTGAACAATTGAAGTAAGCCTATTATAGGCAAAGACACATACTTACTGTCAAGCTAATGTGCTGATTAATTAACCTATTTTTCTCTTCTCTTGTGCCATATCGGTATCAGTGTCATTGTTAGTACCAGTATCACCAGGATTAGTGTTCCCAATGGGGTGGTAAGATAACTACGGATGAAAGCTAGCAGGTTCTTACTCTGGTGCAGGGTTGATGGTGGCAGATGCGATTGGTCAATGAAAAATTTTGACGTGCCAGCAATATTTTGAATGAAGCCGTAGTTACTTTCTATTGTTCCCATACTGTTAATGAATATGCTGGGGTCGGAGATGAGTATTATTTGACCATCGGCTAGATTGTATTGTGAGATTACTGGCAGCGGTCCAGTCAGTTCCCCTGTGTCCCATGCCTCATTTCCATTCAAATCAAGGAAACTGAATGGGGAAGACAGAGCAATGACCTCATCGGTGTCAACGTCAACGAGACAGGTGGCATGATTAAGAACCAGGCTGTCGATGTTGGTGGTTGTGGAGTCAGGTGCTAGATGGGAAATCCGGGGGAACCATTTGCTTTTGTAGTTAAACAATGGGTCAAGGAGAACCTGCCCTGAAAACCTTGCCTTGAGCTCTAGATACTCTAGAATTTGGTTACCATAGCCGTAGTCATCGGCTAGAACTAGAACCCCACCTTGAGTGATAAACTGATTTAGCTGGTTAAGTTCGGCGGAGGTGAAACTAAGGTAGGGGATGAGGAGAAGCGTTACTCCCTCAGATGCTGTCGGCAGGTCAGACAGGGATTCCAGGGGTAAAGCTCCGATAGCTGAGTTTATATCTTTGGTTCCATTCCAAAACGGGTTCTCGGTTCGGAAGTCCTCATTTGATGGGAAGAACCATACTACCCCAATTAGGATGATGACCAGAACTATGGTAAGTATGGCTAGAAATCTATGCAGCTTCACTACGATAGCTCCTTATTGATAGTAGCAGTAAGTTGTTCGGCTCTGGCTGCCGAACTGGAGTCGAGCTTATGGGCAGAGTAAACAGCAATCTCAGCGGCTATGGTTAGTTCAGTAAAAGATTTGATAGCACTTGGCAGCAAGGAGGTGGTAGCTTTGAGGAACTCCCTAAGGGTAGTATGTGGTGCCATTGAAATGCCGGTTACCTTCTCAACTGTCTCAAGTCCATTGAGGTAGGCTGAGAGTATTCTACCTTTAATGTCAGTGAATTCATAGCTGGGTCTTATTGATGGGGTAACGGTAGGTGGTTCCCGAACGGTAACCTCGACCTCAGGGATAGTTATTTTTTCTTGCCGCCTAGGGATTCTGATATATAGCAATATTCCCAGGCAGATGAGGGCAATTAGCATTAGTCCCATATTTAGTGAGTTCAAGGTAAGAACCCGTCTCCTAATTTGAGGTGAAGCATACCATGGCTGAACTGGTTTAATTATTACTGACAGCTCCTGAGGACCAACCAAGGAGAAGTCGAGGGGTAGTTCCAGATTAGCTATAAAGCTGCCGTCAGTAGATGTTTTAACCGTGGTTGAAGATTGACCGAATATTAGGCTTACCCTGGCGTCCTCAACAGGACCAATACTGTGGTATACTTTGCCACTAATCTGGATTGATTGGGGAATGAATATGAGTTGGGGTAGTTCGATGTCTGCTTGTATAGGCAGCCTTGAGATATTAATTGTCAAGCTCTTTGAACTGCCGGAATAGCGCTCTTGAGGTGTAGCGATTAGGGTTAGGCTGTGTTTTCCGGTTGAAATCTGTGGTGGTGGGGTTATCTGGAAGCTAAACTCATCTTGGATTATTTCTTCAGCGAGTTGGGTATTATCTAAAAACACCTTGATGGTTCGGGCTATATTGCCGTTAGTCGAGCTGACTTGTCCAGTGATAGTAATAGGTAATCCGGGGTGAGCAGTCTCTGGCGTCGATACCTCAAGGGAGGTAGGATAGAAGCTGGTGCTAACTATCACCGGTAGGCTTTCGCTGGCTAGATAGGTGCCAATATCATCACCGGATGGGGTATATACTGTGCTCAGAGTCATGATGGGAATATATTTATAGGGTATGGGTATACTGGTAGTATAGGAGCCGTCAAGACTAGTAGTAATAACTAGTGGCTCATTATCCAGAAGAAGGGTTAGTTTCCTGTTGGACAGGGGAATGGTATCAGTGGTAAGCCTACCTGAAGCAGTGATGGTATCGCCAATAAATATTGACGCTGGCTCAACACTGAGGTTGAGTTCAGTAGGAGTTAGCTCTACCTGGGCTTGAACTTCGTATTTGTCTACAAGGCTTTGCCGAAGCTGATTAAGCTCATTAGTAAGCTGTCTGAGCCGGTCCAGTGCCTTTTCCAGGCGCTCATAAGCTTGTTTGAGTGGGTTACTAGCTAAAGCGGTAAAAATACCCAGTCTATCACCCAGAGGACTGGCTGCTTCGTCAATGTATCCTAGTAGTAGTCGAATATTATTGTGCATTGTCTCAGTGGCATTGAGCTTTTGCTCGGCATCACTAATCCGGTATTGAGAAAGTAGAGCTGAGGCTTCATCAAGAAGCAGCTCCAGGTTATCTAGGGTGGTGAACAACTGCTGGGAGAGACTATTAAGCCGGTCAATGATGTAATGTAGTTCATCGGGGATATTGGCGTAATCTAGGTCGGCGAGCATGCTTTGAGCATCGTGATATTGCCTGGTAGTTCCTAGGTCGAATACATCACCATAGAAGAGCAAGAGTGATACTGGGTCTGGAGAATCCTTTGCCGTCAGTGGGTTCTGGTGAGGGATATGAGTGGGCTGGGCAAGCATAGAAAAGCAAGGGCAAAGGATTGCCAGCAAAAGTATTATGGAGAGGGCAATAGCCAGTCTTTTCATGCTAGTATCTTGACAACCTCTAAAGATACAATAACCAAAAAGCCGCCAAATAGAATGGCACTAACGAAGCTGAGCCCGCGACGGGCTTTGGTATTAAAGTATATATATAGCTCGGTAACAGCAAGGGCTTCTATAATGTAGATAGAGTAGTAGACATCGAGTGCGTTTTGCTCCATAGCAACCAGGATGACGGTGGTTAGCAAAAGCAGAACGGCAATAATAAGAATATAGTTATTATATAGCTTCACCCCAGTACCTCAAGTTCAATAGAGCATCTTTGCCTATGCTGCTCTTCCTGTTTAATAATAACCGGTCTATCCCAGGCTTCAGCAGCCACCGAGGCAACCACCGATGCTAGAGGACCTCCAATGCATTGGTGGAACCAGGTAATTTTGTTTTCAATTCGCGGGTTGTAGATTTCTACACTGATATTATTTTGGCGGTAAGTAACCCTGGATTTGTCAGCTACACCCAGAATGCCTGCGAACAGGGTGGTCAGTGCAAATTCAAGTTCGGCTGAGTTGGGAGCTGGTATTGACTCCAGCATGCTAGCGGCGGTAGTCCCGGCGGTGGTCAATAGCAGCCCAATATCATCAGGGTTGGTTCCATATTTAACAATAAGCCGTTGAGGGAGAGGTTTAGTTATCACTGGAGGTAAGGGATTGGAGTGTAGCGGGATAAGAGCTTGCGGTCGGCCACTGGTTATAGAGGAAGGTAGATAGATTGCCTTTGATTTGATTCCCAGCTCTTCTATTAAAGAGGCGATGTTATCAATGCTGGTTTGGAGGAGCAGACTGCTAACCTGTGGCGGGAGCTTGGGAATAGTCCTCCCCAGAGCGAGGAGAATGAATGATAGGATAAGCATGGAGATGCCGAGAGCAGTTAGCCAGGTTATAAGGAGAATAAAGTAAGATGTCAGGGATACCAAGCTACCGGCAACTAATAAACCGAGACCACTCCAGGTATATAGATTTTTATTTCGCAACCCCATTCTCTTTCCTTACCACAATTTCGGGAGTGGAGTTAAGCTATGCGCCCTTTTGCTCTTGGGCATTAATTCTACGCTACGTTTGACCACTTTTCAAGTTTTTGTAATTTATCCAGTACCATAGTACCACAGTGGTACATCTTTCCTTTTGCCAGATGAGGTATTGACAAAACTCCAGGGTGGGGCTAGATTAGAGCCACCCTTCTTATGCAGCCCTTAGAAGAGTCAAGCAGTAGCTGGTGCTTCTTTGTGTTGGCATCCCAGTTTGGGAGATGAAATAATGGCGTCACCAAAGAATGAGAAAATAACAGTGCTTTTAGCCGTGTTGCCAGGGGTTATTGGTTTTCTAGGTATAGGGCATCTTTACGTAGGTAGAATTCGTCGGGGGTTTATCTTGCTTATTAGTGCTTGGGGTCTGGTTAGCACCAGTGTTTTCTGCTTTATTGCTTACTTAATGTCTCACATGGTCATTCCACCACCAGGTCAGCCTATACCTGAGGTACCGGCTTATGTTCTGGTTTTTCTTGTTATTGGCTTCGTTTTATTTCTTGGGGCTGTTGCCTTATGGATATGGCAAATTTTTGATGCTAGAGCCGTATGCCGGAGTTACAATAAGCAAGTAAGCGGTTGACTGACTAAATCAGCAAGCCCCGTTTCGCGACGTGGAACTCCTGGGGTAAGCCTATGCTCCATAGTTACTACTCTCGTTATGCGGTCAGCGCGATGTACACTACTGGAGGCGTCCTTGAATTGTCTACTTTGATAACAAATGCCGCTGGATAATCCTTAATAAGTGACTGCAGCTTCTGGTGACCAAATGTTCGGGAGTCGAATGCCGGATCCAATTGCCGAAGAGCGTTTCCCATCAACCCAAGATGAACCCATTCCTCTTCCTTCGCAGCCATCTCGAACCCTTGGAGGAGCAGGGGCAGAGGGTCATGCGCATCAGGTTTC